>Ga0307510_10005393_pt1 | contig 15225 bp, 11 predicted proteins | sample 12_EM_MG_FD_207224 | JGI IMG/M metagenome (GOLD analysis project Ga0307510, IMG submission 207224) | Populus trichocarpa ectomycorrhiza microbial communities from riparian zone in the Pacific Northwest, United States - 12_EM | ecosystem: Host-associated > Plants > Roots > Unclassified | place...
CCCAGCAGAACAAGATGACCGTCGACCAGCTGCGCGCCGCCGTGGCCCAGGACGGCTTCAGCTACGCCGGCTTCCGCCAGCAGATTTCCGAGCAGATCACCGCCCAGCGCCTGCACGAAAGCGTCGTGCGTGATTCGGTGAACGTCACCGATTCGGAAGTGAACAACCTCCTGGCCAGCCCCACCTACAAGGCGGGCGAAGTCCACCTGGCGCACATCCAGATCAGCGTGCCCAGTGGCGGCGGCGCCAGCGACATTGCCGCGGCCCAGACCAAGGCCGAGGCCGCCGAAGCCGCCATCAAGGGCGGCATGGACTTCAACGCCGCGGCCATCCGTTATTCCGATGCACAGGACGCCCTTGAAGGCGGCGACCTCGGCTTCCGCCGCATGGACGAAGTGCCGCCGGCGTTTGCCGATGCCATTGCCAACATGAAGCCGGGCGACGTGTCGCCGGCGCTGCGCGGCCCCACCGGCTTCCACATCCTGAAGCTGGTGGAACAGCGCGCACCGCAGAAGCAGATGGTCACCGAATACCACGCGCGCCAGATCCTGATCAAGCCGTCCGAGATCGTCACCATGGCCCAGGCCGAAGCCAAGGCCGATGCGATCTACCAGCGCCTGACGGCCAAGAAGGAAGATTTCGCCGCCGTCGCCAAAACGGATTCAAAGGACGAGACCACCGCCAACAACGGCGGCGACATGGGCTGGTTCGCGCAGCAGGCCTGGGGCCAGGCTATCGCCACCCAGATCACCACGCTGAAGGACAACGAGATATCCAAGCCGTTCCAGACCGACGCCGGCTGGATCGTCTTGCAGCGCCTGGGTGCGCGTGACGCCGATCGCACCGACCAGATGGCCCGCGACCAGGCCCGCCAGGCCATCGGCAACCGCAAGGCCGACCAGGCTTACGACGACTACCTGCGCGAACTGCGTTCCACCTCGTACGTGGAAATCGTCGACCCGGCGCTGAAGGACATCGACGCCAACGGCAACGCCATCGCGCCGCCGAAGACCAACTCGTAACGCACCATGCCTAGCGCGCTGCCCCGGCTCGCCGTCACACCCGGCGAACCGGCCGGGGTGGGACCTGAATTGATTGCCCACCTGGCCGCAAGCCCTCTCGCTGCCGATTTCGTCGTGATCGCGGATCGCGAACTCCTGCTGGACGCCGCCGGTGCCACCGGCCTGTTGCTGGCGCTCGAGGATGACGATGGCAAACCGCGCCGCCGTCGCGCACCCGGTTCGATGCGGATCCGCCACGTTCCCCTGGCCAGCGCCGCGAGGCCGGGCCACCCGGATCCGGCCAATGCCCGCTACGTGCTCAATACGCTCAACCTGGCCGCCGACGGCTGCATGGATGGCAGCTTCGCCGGGGTGGTCACCGGCCCCGTGCAGAAGGCCACCATCAACGATGCCGGCATCGCCTTCAGCGGCCACACCGAGTTCTTCGCCGAACGCGCCGCCTGCGAGGTGGTGATGATGCTGGCAAGCCCGGAACTCAAGGTAACGCTGGCCACCACCCATTTGCCGCTCTCGGCGGTGCCTGCCGCGATCACTGAAGCCTTGCTTGAGCGCGTCTTGCGCATCGTCGACCGCGCTCTGCGCGAGCGCTTCGGCCTGGTGCACCCGCGCATCGCGGTGCTGGGCCTGAATCCGCACGCGGGCGAGGCAGGCCACCTGGGCCGCGAGGAAATCGAGCGCATCGAGCCCTTGCTGGCGCGGCTGCGCGCCGAGGGCATGGCCCTGCTCGGGCCGATCCCCGCCGACACGGCGTTCGTGCCCGCGCAACGCGCCAGCTACGACGCGGTACTGGCGATGTATCACGACCAGGCGCTGCCCGTGCTCAAGAGCGAAGCCTTCGACCGCACGGTGAACATCACCCTGGGGCTGCCTTTCATCCGCACATCGGTGGACCACGGCACCGCGCTGGACCTGGCTGGCAGCGGCCGCGCCAACCCGGCCAGCCTGATCGCCGCGGCGAGCATGGCGCTGGACCTCGCGCACCGTGGCCGGGTGGGGGCATGAGCGCCCGCCCGAAGAAAAGCTTCGGCCAGCATTTCCTGCACGAGAAGCGCTACATCGATTCCATCGTTTCGGCGATATCGCCGCGGGACGGCGACACGGTAGTTGAAATCGGGCCCGGCGAAGGCGCACTGACGCTGCCGTTGCTCACCGTGGCGCGGAAGATGACCGCGGTGGAGCTCGATACCGACCTCATTCCCGCCCTGCAGGCCCGCGCGGACAAGATCGGCGAGCTCAACATCGTCCACCAGGACGTCCTGAAGGTGGATTTCACCCGCATGGCCGCGGAGATGGGCGTGCCGCGCCTGCGCATTGCCGGCAACCTGCCCTACTACATTTCCAGCCCCATCCTGTTCCACTGCCTGGATCACGCCAACGTGATCCAGGACATGCACTTCATGTTGCAAAAAGAAGTGGTGGACCGCATGGCGGCCGAACCGGGCGGCAAGGTCTACGGGCGCCTGAGCGTGATGCTGCAGCTCGCCTGCCGGGTGGAATCGCTGTTCGTGGTGCCGCCCGGCGCCTTCCGGCCGCCACCAAAGGTGGATTCAGCCGTGGTGCGCCTGGTGCCGCTACCACCGGAAAAGCTCCCGACCGTTGCGCCCCAGGCAATCGATCGTATCGTGAAGGCCGCCTTCGGCATGCGCCGGAAGACATTGTCGAACACGCTCAAGGGCCTGGTGGACGAAGCGGGCATCGTCGGTTGCGGCATCGATCCGCGCGCGCGTGCCGAAACGCTGTCGCCGGCCGAATTCGTCGCCCTGGCGGAAACCTATGCCCGGCAACGGGCCTGAACGCTCACACTTGGCACACGCCACGGCGCTTGCCGCCATGACGGCCCTCCCGGACAATCGACCCATGAACGAGAAGTCCGCCACCGCGATCGACATCGACGTTACCAGTCGTTTCGATGCCGATCACTCCAAGCCCGCCGATGGCAGATACGTCTTCGCCTATACGGTCACCCTGCGCAATACGGGCAAGCGTCCCGCACGACTGCTCACGCGCCACTGGGTCATCACCGACGCCAACGGCAAGGTGGAGGAAGTCCATGGCGACGGCGTGGTCGGCGAGCAGCCGTGGATGAAGCCAGGCGAACGCTACCAGTACACCTCCGGTGCCATCCTGGAAACCGCCGTGGGCACCATGCACGGCAGCTACGAGATGATCACGGACGACGGCATGGAGTTCGAGGCGACCATCCCGAGATTCGTCCTGTCCATCCCGCGCACGCTGCACTAGGCCCGGCGCGATGGCGGTATATGCGATCGGGGATGTCCAGGGCTGCTACCCCGAGCTCCAGCGGATGCTGGAGAAACTCAAATTCGATCCGGCCGCCGACAAACTCTGGTTTTGCGGCGACCTGGTCAACCGTGGTGGCGAATCCCTGGCCACTTTGCGGCTTATTCATTCATTGCGCGATTCATCGATCATCACCCTGGGTAACCACGATCTCAGCCTGCTGGCCATCGGCCAGCGTCGCGACGACGCCAAGGCCCGGGTGAATCCGGAACTGCGCGAGGTACTGTTCGCCGAGGACGCCGGCGTCTTGCTGGAGTGGCTGCGCACTCAAAAACTGCTGCACCACGACGAAAGCCTCGGCTGGACCATGCTTCACGCGGGCATGGCACCCTCATGGACACTACGCCAGGCCCAACGCATTGCCATGGACGTCGAGCGCGAGCTGGGAAGCACGCGCCACGGCCGCCTGCTGCGCAACCTGTTCGGCAACCGCCCGGCCGGCTGGGGCAACCGGCTGCAGGGGGTGGATCGCCACCGCGCCGCGATCAACACCTTCACCCGCATGCGCTATTGCGATGTGAGCGGCCGCATCGATTTCGAAAGCAAGGGCACGCCCGGCACGCAGAAGCCAGGCATGTATCCCTGGTTCGAAGTTCCCGGCATGAAGAAGCGCGAGACGCGCATCGTCTGCGGGCACTGGTCGTCGCTGGGCCGCTTCGCGGGCCTAGGCGTATGGTGCATCGACACCGGCTGCGTCTGGGGCGGCCAGCTCACCGCGCTGCGGCTGGATACACCGGAACCGGAGTACATCACGGTGCAGGCCGAATCGTTCCGGACCAAGCCGAAGGATGGCGGGGACTGAAGCGCGGTTGGTGCAGCCGATCTCGCCGTTCGCGTGAGCCATTCTTGTTAGCCGTTATTCATGCTAATGGCTACGCTTGCACGGCTTTCAGCAAGGAGAGGCCTGAGAATGCCAGCAGTTGGTGCAACACGGAATTCGTTGAGCGTGCCCTCGATTGGCCAGATGCTCAGCGCATTTCCCAAGGTCCTGGTTGGGCTTGCCGCGGTTTTGAGTGGCGTCGCCAATGCATGTGGCTCCGCACTCCGATCGTCGGACCAGCATGGCGGAGGGTTGCAAACCAAAGCTAACGATCGTTGGGAGAACCACGTGGCGCCACACATGCGTGCCTGCCTCAGTAAGCCTTGGGTGAGTCAAGTACTTCCAGACCGGGCCATTATTGAATGTCTCGTGCAGGGGATAGCTAAATGGGAAAAGGAAAGCGGAGATTCCTACGCCGCCGAAGTTGTATCGCGTAGCGTGAACTACCGCAAGCTGGGATCTTCGCATCCAGCTCCTGATCTTGCAGGGCCAACGCCCCGCGCCCTGAAGCATTTTATGCGGAAGGTCGATAAGGTCGTGCGTTCGACAAACGAATACAAGAACATAATGGAGCGCACAGACATTCTCCTATGGTCTAACTCATCGGAGTACTTGTCGATTCCGGCCGGCTCAGCGCGCTTTACGGCGGATCGTCTGATCAAGTTTCTGGAAGTCAACGAAGCAGTGGATTCATTCAAGGAGGCAGCCGCCCTCCTGAGCTACAGGCTGAATGAACTGCACAAGAGCCAGGGGGAGTGGCTTTATTCGCTCAATCCCGAGCTAATGCGATCCAGGGCTGATCTTGCAGCGTTTGAAGAGAAGGTAGATCACAATTACGTGGCCCCGGACGCAAGTATGAGCAATCACCAATTACGCGTGCTGTTGTCGCGACTAGCCTCCCATCTGAACGAGAAAAGTCCTCATTGGGTGAGTTGATACGCATGGTTCCAAACAGGCTTTCGGGAGCTTTGCACCGATACCAGTCATGGAAAATCGAGGCAGAAAAAAAGCCGGGAAATTCCCGGCTTTTTTTCGTAACCACTATCGAGCGATCAACTCAACTGCCCGTGGCAATGCTTGTACTTCTTCCCCGATCCACAAGGGCAAGGGTCATTGCGGCCAATCTTTGGGCCTGCGTCCGCCGGAACCGGCGTCGATGCCATCCGCGGCAGTGCGGCGGCGCCTTCGGGCTCCTGCTGGCCGATCGCGCCGGCATCGGCGTGCTGGAACTGCATCTGCTTGGCCTGGGCGATGCGTAGCTGCTCCGCTTCCATGGCCGCGACTTCTTCTTCGCTGCGCACGCGTACGCGGGCAAGCATCTGGATCACCTCGAGCTTGATGCGGTCGAGCATGGTACCGAACAGCTCGAACGACTCGCGCTTGAACTCCTGCTTGGGCTGCTTCTGCGCATAGCCGCGCAGGTAGATGCCCTGGCGCAGGTAATCCATGCTGGCCAGGTGTTCCTTCCAGGCGTTGTCCACCACCGAGAGCATGATGTGCTTCTCGAGCTGGCGCATCACCTCGGGGCCGACCTCCGCTTCCTTGGTGATGAAGTAGTTGGCGGTTTCGTCGCGAACGTAGGCCACGATGGCGTGATCGTCCACGTCCGACGTCTGGCGTTCGACCCAGCCCTTGACGTCGAACTTCAAGCCGAATTCGTTATCCAGCTCGCGGTCAAGGCCGGTGAGATCCCACTGTTCGTCGATGCTCTCGGCGGGCACGAAGCGGCGCGTGACGGCGGTGACGACATCGTCGCGGATGTCCTTGATGGTGTCCGATACGTCGGTGGATTCCATCAGTTCATCGCGCTGGGCGTAGATCACCTTGCGCTGGTCGTTGGCGACGTCGTCGAACTCCAGGAGATTCTTGCGGATGTCGAAGTTGTGCTGCTCGACCTTGCGCTGCACCTTCTCGATCTGCCGCGTGATCATGCGGTCTTCAAGCGGCTGGTCGTCGGTCATGCCGAACATGCGCATCCAGCGCTCGATGCGTTCGCCACCGAAGATGCGCATCAGGTTGTCGTGCAGCGACAGGTAGAAGCGCGAGGAACCCGGGTCGCCCTGGCGGCCGGAACGGCCACGCAGCTGGTTGTCGATGCGGCGCGACTCATGGCGCTCGGTGCCCACGATATGCAGGCCGCCGGCCTCGATCACCGCGTTGTGGCGCTTCTGCCATTCATCGCGCACCTTGGCCTTCTGCGCATCGGTGGCGTCGTCGCCCAGCGTCGCGAAATCGGCCTCGAGGCTGCCGCCCAGCACGATGTCGGTGCCGCGGCCGGCCATGTTGGTGGCGATGGTGACGGAACCTGGGGCACCGGCCTGGGCCACGATGTGTGCTTCGCGTTCGTGCTGCTTGGCGTTGAGCACCTCGTGGCGCACGCCTTCCTTCTTCAGCAGCTCCGAGACCAGCTCCGAGACATCGATGGAAGCGGTACCCACCAGCACCGGCTGGCCGCGTTCGTGGCAATCCTTGATGTCCTGCACCACGGCCTTGAACTTCGACTCGGCACCCAGGAACACCAGGTCGGCGTTGTCCTTGCGGATCATCGGCTTGTGGGTGGGGATCACCACCACTTCCAGGCCGTAGACCGACTGGAACTCGTACGCCTCGGTATCGGCGGTGCCCGTCATGCCGGCGAGCTTGGTGTACATGCGGAAGAGATTCTGGAACGTGATTGTGGCGAGCGTCTGGTTCTCGCGCTGGATGGGCACGCCTTCCTTCGCTTCCACCGCCTGGTGCAGGCCATCGGACCAGCGGCGGCCAGCGAGCGTACGGCCGGTGAATTCATCCACGATGATCACTTCGCCGTCGCGCACGATGTAATCCACATCGCGCTGGTAGAGCGCGTTGGCGCGCAGCGCGGCGTTCAGGTGATGCACCACGGCCAGGTTCTTCGAATCGTACAGGCCGGTGTCGGTGTCGATCACGCCGGCTTCCTGCAGCAATTGCTCGGCGTGTTCCATGCCCTCTTCGGACATGTGCACCTGCTTCTGCTTTTCGTCGACGAAGTAGTCGCCCGTGGTGTCTTCCTTCTCCTGCCGGTTCATCCGCGGCACGATGCGGTTGACCGCGATGTAAAGCTGCGGAGAGTCTTCGGCGGGCCCGGAGATGATCAGCGGGGTGCGGGCCTCGTCGATCAGGATGGAATCGACTTCGTCGACGATGGCGTAGTTCAGCCCGCGCTGGAAGCGCTGCTCGCGGCTGAGCGCCATGTTGTCGCGAAGGTAATCGAAACCGAATTCGTTGTTGGTACCGTACGTGATGTCCGCGTTGTAGGCCGCGGCCTTATCACCGTGGTCCATGCCCGGATACACCACGCCCACGGAAAGACCAAGGAACCCGTAGAGCTTGCCCATCTGGGCGGAGTCACGGCGGGCCAGGTAGTCGTTGACGGTAACGACGTGGACACCCTTGCCTTCCAGCGCATTGAGGTACACCGGCAGGGTACCCACCAGCGTTTTACCCTCGCCGGTACGCATCTCGGCGATGCGGCCGCCATGCAGCACCATGCCGCCGATCAGCTGCACGTCGTAGTGGCGCATGTCCAGGGTGCGCTTGGCGCCCTCCCGGACCACGGCAAAAGCTTCGGGCAGTATCTTGTCCAGCGTCTCGCCGGCGGCCAGACGCTCCTTGAACTGGGGCGTCTTGGCCTGCAGCTGGGCGTCGGAAAGCTTCTCGTACTCCGCCTCCAGGGCGTTGATACGATTTACGGTCTTGGACAGCTGGCGCAGGACACGCTCGTTACGGCTGCCGAAAATGCTCGTCAGGGCGCGATTGAACATCGATCATCCGGATCAGGAGGCAAAAGTCCCCGGGCGCCAAAGGGCCCGGAGCCAAAGGGGACGATGATACTACGCCCCGACCCCAACCCGGGTGGCGGCGCGGAGCCGCGCTTTCAAGTACCGGTCGTGGCGCCGCGGACCGATTTGACGTAGGCGAGCGGATTGACCACGCGTCCGTTCAGCCAGACCTCGAAGTGCACGTGCGAGCCCGTGGAACGGCCCGTGGAGCCCGCGCGGGAGATGACATCGCCCACGTGCACATGCTGGCCGGCATGGACCAGGATGGCGCTGTTGTGGGCGTAGCGGGTCATGTAGCCGTTGCCATGGTCGATCTCGACCACATCGCCATAACCGCTGCGGACACCGGCAAAGGTGACCATGCCCTCGGCCACGGCATGCACGCTGGTGCCCAGGGGAGCGGCGATGTCCAGGCCAGTGTGGCGCGCGGCATGACCGCTGAAGGGGTCGGGACGGCCGCCGAAGTACGAGGAAATGTAGCCATCGACCGGCATGCCGGTGGGCTTGAGGCTGGAATCGATGTTGCGATCGAGCAGGAGGCGCTCGAGCGCCTGCAACTGCGACTGCTGGCTGTCGAAGGTCGCCGAGAGCTGGCTGATGCTGGCATCGAGCGTGGCCGGCAGATTGTAGGCATTGTCGGTGCTGGACACTTCCGGGCCGCCCATGGGCGGCGCTTCGTCGAAGTTGAATTCACCGTCACCGAGCTTGCCGACCTCGGTCAGGCGCTCACCAAGGGCGTTGATGCGGGTTGACTGCGCCTGCAACTGGCCGAGCTTCACGGCGAGGGCGTCGAGGTCGCGCTGGGCGTCCTGGCGCACCGTCGCCAGCTGGGACTTCTGGGCGGCGACCTGCTGATGCAGGGCGTCCAGTTCGTTCATGGCCCGGCGCTGGGGGCTGGCCAGGGCCAGGGCGACGCCGGCGCCGATGCCGGCAAGTCCCAGCACCACGGCAACGGCCGCTCCGATCGCCTTGCCGCGCAAGCGCGGGCAGGTGAGATCGAGCCGGGTGGGAGCCTTGCGGTCCCGTGTCACGAGTATGATTTGCATTGCCACCGCACATTGGTCAAAAACGGTCCCATGCAGCGTTCGACCCCATCGCCCCGCCGACCGACCCGCGGATTGAAGTCCGCGATCGATGTCGGCCCCATTGCCTCGCTCGCACGGCGCGCGAAGCAATTGGACGACCTGGACCGGCAACTGCGCCAGACATTGCCGAACCCGCTGCGCGATCAGGTGAGATTTGCTGACCTTCGCGAGGGACGACTTGTCTTCCTGGCGCCCTCCCCTGCCTGGGCCTCGCGCCTGCGCCTGCATCAGGCCCAGATCCTCGAAGCGGCGCGGGCCATGGGCACGCGGGCAAGTTCGGTAACCGTGAAAGTGGCCTCGCTGCCCCCGGGTTTACCCGAGCTACCGCCAGCCAAGCCGCTTTCCGTGGGTGCCGCGGGTCACCTCCAGGCGGCCGCGGCATCCATGTCTGACCCGGAACTTCGGGCCATGTTCCTGCGTCTTGCCTCGGTCGCCGCGCGCGGTGCGCATGATGACGAGCCGCAAGACTAAACTCGTGGCTATCTGCCTGATTACTCGAAAGAAAACACCCCTGTGCCTGCTTCCGTCCCGCCGGGTCCAAGACTGGGCGGGTGATTTTTATATCACGGCCCCGTAAAGAAAAAGTTCACCTCGTCTTCACGGCGTAGGCAAACTGAGACGTGCCGCACGCGGATGGTCCGCATGGAGGCTGTCGGCCCGGACGGACTTTTTCTTTAGCCGGTGCCAAAAACGAAAAAGCCGCCCCAAGGGGCGGCTTTTCGAACGAGCTGGCGATTTGCCTTAGATCGCCTGCGCCGGATGGGCGTAGGAGATCGGCGCCTTGGCGGCGTCCTGGAAGCTCACTTCCTCCCATGCCTCGGCGTCGGAGATCAAGGTGCGCAGCAGCTTGTTGTTGAGCTCATGGCCCGACTTGTGGGCGTGATAGGCGCCGATCAGGCTGTGGCCCAGGAGATACAGGTCACCGATGGCGTCCAGGATCTTGTGCTTGACGAACTCGTCCTCGTAACGGAGGCCGTCTTCATTGAGCACGCGGTAGTCGTCGAGCACCACGGCGTTGTCCATGGAACCGCCGAGGGTGAGGTTACGCTCGCGCAGCATCTCGATGTCGCGCATGAAGCCGAAGGTACGGGCGCGGCTGACTTCCTTGACGAAGGAGGTGGTGGAGAAATCCATCTCGGCGCGCGAGTTGCGCTTGTTGAACATCGGATGGTTGAACTCGACCGAGAAACCCACCTTGAAGCCGTCGAACGGCTCGAAGCGGGCCCACTTGTCGCCGTCCTGCACCTTCACCGACTTCTTGATGCGGATGAAGCGCTTGGCAACGTCCTGTTCTTCGATACCCGCGGACTGCAGCAGGAAAACGAAGGGGCCGGCGCTACCGTCCATGATGGGGACTTCCGGGGCGGAAAGGTCGACGTAAGCGTTGTCGATGCCTAATCCGGCCATGGCCGAAAGCAGGTGTTCCACGGTGGAGACACGCACGTCGCCGTTGACCAGCGTGGTGGACAGGCGCGTGTCACCTACATTGAAGGGACGCGATTTCAGATCCACCGGCGGGTTCAAATCGGTGCGGCGGAACACGATACCGGTGTTGGGCGCGGCCGGGCGAAGGGTCATGTACACCTTGTCGCCAGTATGCAGGCCTACGCCGGTGGCGCGGATCGTATTCTTGAGGGTGCGCTGCTTGATCATGAGTGGTTAAACCTGCGCGGCAGACGCCTAAGTAGCGGGTATCCTAACACAGTCTTAACCTCAGGCAAGAAAAACCGTACTGGCCAGTTCTGCATCCCTTCACCCTCCCTTCAGCAAATTTCGCTCGTGCAAGGTGGGCTAGACCCACGAAATCACTGAAAGTTCATATTTTCTTTCATAAAGGGTCGACGCCCCGCCCCGGGACGGGAGCCGGGGTCGGGGCATCGGGGCGGCGGGCTCCGTGCCTGCCGCCGCGCGTCATCCGTGACGCTGGTTTTTTAACGTGCCGGCGGGATCAGTCGGCCTGGCGGCGCAGGAACGCCGGGATATCCAGGTAATCGATCGCCGGTTCCGCCTTGGCCGGTTCAGCACGGGGGCTGGCCTCGGCCTGGGTGTAGTCGATCACTTCGTTGCCGGTACCGGTGCGCAGCACCACCGGGCGTGGCCGCTGGCGCATCTCCACATGCTGCGGCGCTGCCTGGCGGGCCGGCTGGCGGGCGGCGTTGGCCCGGTTCAGGCCCGTGGCGACCACTGTCACCCGGACATCGTCCTGCATATCGGGATCGAGCGAGGTGCCGATCACCACGGTGGCGTCCTCGGAGGCGAAATCGTGGATCACCCGGCCGATCTCGTCGAACTCGCGCATGGTGAGGTTGGGGCCGGCCGTGACGTTGACCAGGATGCCGCAGGCACCGTGGAGGTTGACGTCCTCGAGCAGGGGGTTGTTGATCGCCGATTCGGCGGCGGCCTGGGCGCGGTCGTCGCCGCGGGCGGTGCCCGAGCCCATCATGGCCATGCCCATCTCGCTCATGACGGTGCGGACGTCGGCGAAGTCGACGTTGATCAGGCCCGGGGCGGTGATGAGGTCCGCGATACCCTGGACGGCGCCCTGGAGCACATCGTTGGCGGCCTTGAAGGCATTGAGCAGGGTCACTTCACGGCCCAGCACCGAAAGGAGCTTCTCGTTGGGCACGGTGATCAGCGAATCGACGTGCTGGGAGAGATCCTCGATACCCTTGAGCGCCACCTGCATGCGGCGGCGGCCCTCGAAGGGGAAGGGCTTGGTGACGACCGCCACGGTAAGGATGCCCTTCTCCTTGGCCAGCTGGGCCACCACCGGGGCCGCACCGGTACCGGTACCGCCGCCCATGCCGGCGGTGATGAACACCATGTCGGCGCCCTCGAGCATTTCCTCGATGCGCTCACGGTCTTCCAGCGCGGCCTGGCGGCCGACCTCGGGGTTGGCGCCGGCGCCCAGACCCTTGGTGACATTGCCACCCAGCTGCAGGTGGGTGCGCGAGTTGCAGCTCTTCATCGCCTGCGCATCGGTATTGGCGACGACGAACTCCACGCCTTCGATGTTGGCGTTGACCATGTGTGCCACGGCGTTGCCACCGCCGCCGCCCACGCCGATGACCTTGATGACTGCATTGGGTGCGAGTTTTTCGACTAGTTCAAACATTTCCCGTCTCCGATAGTTTTTATAGTTTTGTGTTGCCTTTATTGCCCTGTCGCGGCTCCTGCCGCGCCAGGGTGTCGGGCTTTCCCTTGCCCCGGGGCCGTCTTCCTGTCGGCCCCGTCGATCCTTAGAAGTTCTTGCTTATCCAGCCGCGCAGCTTGCCCACCATGCCGCCCACCGACCCGCCCACCGGACCGCCGGCACGCACGCCGGACGAGCGCGAGCCATGCAGCAGCAGGCCGACGCCTGTGGCGTGCAATTCGTTTGAGATCACGTCGCCGAGGCCCGAGATGTGCTGCGGCACGCCCACGCGCACCATCTTGTGGAAGATTTCCTCGGCCAGCTCCAGGGCGCCTTCCATCTTCGAGGCGCCACCGGTAAGCACGATGCCCGCGGCCACCAGGCTTTCGTAGCCGGAGCGGCGCAATTCGTCCTGGACCATCTCGAAGATCTCCTCGTAGCGCGCCTGTACCGACTGCGCCAGCGATTGGCGGGCCAGGCGGCGGGGCGGACGATCGCCGACGGAAGGCACCTGGATGGTTTCCTCCGCGTGCGCCAGCTGCGCGAGCGCGCAGGCGTACTTGATCTTGATTTCCTCGGCATGCGCGGTGGGCGTGTGCACGCCGTAGGCGATGTCGTTGGTGACCTGGTCGCCGCCGACCGGTAGCGACTTGGTGTAGCGGATCGCACCCTGGGTGTAGATGGCGATGTCGGTGGTGCCCGCGCCGATGTCCACCAGGCACACGCCAAGCTCGAGCTCGTCTTCGGTCAGCACGGCCTTGGCGCTGGCCACCGCGGCCGGCACCAGTTCGTCCACCGACAATCCGCAACGCTGGATGCACTTGGAGATGTTGGACACCGCGCTGGCCGCGCCGGTGACCAGGTGCACGCTGGCCTCCAGGCGCACGCCGCTCATACCCACCGGATGGCGGATGCCGTCCTGGCCGTCGATGCGGTACTCCTGCGATTCCTTGTAAAGCACCTTCCGGTCGGCCGGGATGGCCACGGCGCTGGCAGCCTCCAGCACTTGCTCAAGGTCCCCCGCGGTGACTTCGCGGTCGCGGATGGCGGCGGTACCGTGCGAGTTCTTCGTCTCCAGGTGCGAGCCTGAGATCGAGGCGAACACCGAGCGGATGTCGCAGCCGGCCATCAGCTCGGCTTCTTCCACCGCGCGCTGGATCGAATGCACGGTGGATTCGATGTCCACCACCGAGCCTCGCTTCATGCCGCGCGACACGTGCGAGCCGATGCCGATCACCTCGATCGGTTCGCCCGGCTCGTACTCGCCGACGATGGCGACGACCTTGGACGTGCCGATGTCCAGTCCGACCACGAGCTGCTTGTCGTTTTTGTTCTTCATGTGCGCGGTGCGCTCCGGGTGTCGGTGGCAGCGGGGGCCTGGGCCTGCGGCCAGCTGACGGCGAATCCATTGGTGTAACGAAGGTCCACCGAGGCGAAGCCGCCGGGATGGGTTGAAGCCAGTTGCGGGTAGACGTCGAGGAACCGGCGCAACCGACGGTCCACCTGGTCGCCGTCGCCGATCACCACTTCAGCGCCGCCCGCGGTGACCACGCTCCAGCTTCCGCGATTACTCAAGGTGACACCCGCCACCTGCAGGTGCGAAGCGGCGAACTGCTTCTGTGCCTGTGCGTAGAAGCTCACCACTTCAGCCAGGCGAGCGTCGGGGCCCCGTAACTGCGGCAGGCCTTCCATCTGCTCGGCCTCGCGGGCCGGGAACACCTTGCCCTGGCGGCTGATCAGGTCGTTGTCGTTCCAGCGCGCGAACGGCTGGCGTTCGTAGATGCGCAGCAGGATCGTGTCGGGCCAGTGCTTGCGCGCCTCGACCGATTCCACCCATGGCAAGGCGGCGATGGACTTGCGCACTTCGTCGAGGTCGGCGGCGAAGAAACCGCGTCCGAGCTGTGGCATCACCGCGCCCTTGATCTGCGCATCGGTCACGTGCACGAATTCAGCTTCCACCTTCAGCTGCTTCACCGGCCAGCGATTGGCAGCGAACCAGCCCTGCAGAACACCCACGATGGGCAGCGCCACCAGCGTGATGGCGATGCCCCAGGCAACGACACGCGTGGTGGCGCCGGCCCTCACGGGGTGACCTCCGCGAAGGTATTGCCGTCGGCATCGCGCAACGACGTCTCCAGCACGCGCCAGCAGACGCTGGCGAAATCGATGCCAGCCTGCGCCGCCGCCTTGGGCACCAGCGAGTGAGTGGTCATGCCCGGCGCTGTGTTCGCTTCGAGCAGCCAGTTACGGCCCTGGCGGTCGCGCATCACGTCCACGCGGCCCCAGCCCGCGCAACCCAGGGCGTCGAAGGCGCGCAAGGCCAGCGCACGGATCTCGGTTTCGGCTTCGCCCTCGAGACCCGGGCATAGGTAAAGCGTGTCATCGGCAACGTACTTGGCGTTGTAGTCGTAGAACGCACCCTTGGGCACGATATGGATCGAGGGCATGGCCTCGCGGCCGAGCACGGCGACGGTGAGCTCGTCGCCTTCGATCAGCGTCTCCATCAAGAGATCGCCTGGATAGCGCGCGGCCAGTTCCACCGCGGCGTCGAGGTCGGCATCGGTGAAAACGCGGGTAATGCCCACGCTCGAACCTTCGCTGGCGGGCTTGACGATCAAGGGGAAGCCGATCTTCGCCGCGGCGGCGTGGATGTCGTCGCCTTTCTTCAGCGCGATGTACACGGGTGTCGGCAGGCCCAAGGCCTGCCAGACCATCTTCGAACGCACCTTGTCCATCGACAGCGCCGAGCCCAGCACGCCGGAACCTGTGTACGGGATATTGAGCGACTCCAGCGCGCCTTGCAGCACGCCGTCTTCGCCGCCGCCGTGCTGGCCGTGGAGAATATTGAACACGCGGGCGAAATGACCGGCGCGCAAGGCGTCCAGCAAGGCAGGGATGCCGTCGATGGCATGGGCATCCACGCCACGCTGGCGTAACGCCTCGAGCACGTTGCGGCCCGAGTCGAGCGAGACCTCGCGCTCGGCGGAGCTGCCGCCCATGACCACGGCGACGCGGCCGAACTGCGCGGGATCCGTCACGGTGAAGGCGATGGGCGACGGCGTGG
>Ga0307510_10005394_pt1 | contig 15223 bp, 8 predicted proteins | sample 12_EM_MG_FD_207224 | JGI IMG/M metagenome (GOLD analysis project Ga0307510, IMG submission 207224) | Populus trichocarpa ectomycorrhiza microbial communities from riparian zone in the Pacific Northwest, United States - 12_EM | ecosystem: Host-associated > Plants > Roots > Unclassified | place...
CATTTTTGCCGCCGCAGGATACCCAGGACTTTGACCTGTATACCCCAACGTTAAGCGGAGGCACAAAAGCAGGTGCTCCTTCTGCCGACGCCAAAGGTGTTAAATATGCCGGCATCTTTCATGCGCCGTTAAACCTGGACGCTTTTTTTGATTATGATGAGGGCATGGCTCATGCCAGGTCCGTGCACAAGCCGGTGATGATCGATTTTACGGGCCATGCCTGTGTGAACTGCCGTAAGATGGAATCAACTATTTGGCCGGATAAGGAAGTTTACCGGCGCATCAGCCAGGATTATGTGCTCATTCAATTATATGTAGACGATAAAACAGACTTGCCTTTGAACGAACAAACCGTAACAACATCGGGCAAAAACATTAAAACCATCGGAAACAAATGGAGTAACCTGCAGGCTGAAAAGTTTCAGGCCAATTCCCAGCCATATTATGTGCTGCTGGATAATGAGGGTAACTTATTGGTGCCGCCCGGTGGTGCGGATTACGACCCGGTCAGCTATCTGCGTTTCCTGAACGGTGGGCTGGAAGCCTATGCCGGTTTAATAAAATAAAATATTCGCTTCGTTCTTTTTCGTTTTTTCATACCGTATAATGAAATCAGTTAATAGTTGCCAAGCGCCCGCTAAAAGCGTACTGTGGGCCGCTTGCTTTTACTTTTGCGTTTTTAGTTTGACCGATAGTTGATTAATGAAAGTGCAGCCGAAACGCCGGATGTGCTTTTTTTGACCTTAAAACAGTGGCAGAAATTATACTGGGGCGATTTTACCTGGCTTAAAGGCTACCTGGCCAAACTGTATATTATGGATTGGGAGAATGCGGATTGTAACAGTCCTGCCGAAGCCTTGTTGTACTCCTGATCGGCAGGGATTTTAAGTGGTCATTAGCTCCATATTATCCGCAGAAGATCCTAATCCCTCCACCAATATTGCATACAAAGATTATCATGAATCTTGTCTTGCCGTAAAATCCTTCTGCGTTCAGCCTATAAAAAATAATAGCTAATATTGAGCGCATTTCCTGATTTTCCGTGAAACATGTTGATTAAAAGAACGGAGAACAGTAAAATGGTTTACCAAAACAATTTTAGTTAAATTTGAGGTATTGATAGGTAGTTATGACGCCAATTTCCCTTATTAATGAAAGCGAGCTGCTGGCAAAAATTGCACAGGGGGATCAACGTGCATTCCGGGTCATCTACGATCATTACTACAATAACGTTTACGCGTTTGCCCTGCATCTACTCAAATCAGATATCCTCGCCGAAGAAACTGTACAGGAAACATTCTTAAAAGTCTGGCAACGGGGGCAGGCCCTCAACGAGATCGTCAACGTTGAAAGCTTCCTGATCGCCATAACCCGTAACCATTCACTTGACTTGCTCCGGCGCAATAAATTGGCGATCAGAACTACTCAGCAACAAATTATCAATTGGTCGGAAAGCCACAACGAAACCGAAAACACAATCATCCTAAATGAAACCCGCCGTTTATTGCAGAACGCCATAGACCTGTTACCACCACAGCAAAAACTGGTTTATCAGTTATGTCAACAGGAAGGATTAAGATATGAGGAAGCCGCTGATAAACTCAACCTGTCTACGCTGACTGTTCAATCCTATATGAAGCTTGCACTGCGCAGTATAAGAAAATATATGAGTAAACATGCTGGTGTCGCAGCTTTAATGATCGTATTAAAACTTTTTTAATTTCTGATACCCCCGAGTAACCAAGTTCTGCGTCTACATAAGAAAACAGTGTTAATTTAGTATCAACATTGAGCTAAATAACCGAGTTACACCAATGAACAAAAAACGAATATCTTTTTTATTTCAGCGTTATCTTGACGACATAGCTACACCCGATGAACTTAAGGAGTTGGAAAAGGTAGTATCAACTTCCGACGACATTGAAATGCTGAATGAAATAATTGACGATAAATATTATACTATACCCGAACAGTCTATAGCGGATAAATCTGGTAGCCCGGCAAAGGAAAGATCCTTTGAACAGATTGTCCGCCAGCCACAACATCAAAAGACTTACAGATTATGGCCACGTATCGCCGCTGCTGCTGCGATCATTCTGGTAACGGGTGCCGGGCTTTTCTATTACAATCACCAACGGGTTGCCGATCAGCAAACCAATTTTGTTAAAAACGACATCAAGCCGGGAGGCAACAAAGCCTATCTTATTTTAGCCAACGGTAGCAGGATAGTATTGACCAATGCAAAGAACGGGCAATTGGCGAAGCAAACGGGAGTCACAATCACCAAAACCGCCAACGGACAGGTGGTTTATTCCGTTGAGAATACCAGTACTACTACTGCCAAGCCAAATGAATATAATACGATAGCAACCCCCAAGGGAGGTAAATGGCGTGTAAATTTGCCTGACGGAACCGCTGTTTGGTTAAACGCAGCCTCAAGTATGGCTTATCCGGCCTCCTTTACGGGATCCAAAGTTCGCCGGGTTGAACTAAAAGGAGAGGCCTATTTTGAGGTTGCCCACGATAAGAATAAACCATTCATAGTGGTTACTTCCGGGCAAAGTATTCAGGTCTTGGGTACCCATTTTAACGTTAATTCCTATGAGGACGAAGACATTGTTAAAACTACCTTGCTTGAAGGGAAAGTAGAAGTAAGTCCACAGGGCAATCTCAGCCCGATCATTTTGCTCCCAGGAGAGCAATCCTTGGTTTCGGCAAACACAATCCGAAAAAAGAGAGTCGATCCTGAACTGTCGGTATCATGGCGTGACGGATCATTTGCCTACAAGAACGCGCCGCTTAGCCTCGTGATGAGGGAGATCGCCCGATGGTATGATATAACTATAGTTTATAAAATAACGAATCCGGAAGCCCATACTTTTAGTGGTTCAGTATCCCGTTATGATCAGGTAGACGGAATTTTAAGAGCGATAGAATTGACCGGCGATGTGAAATTTATAATCAATGGCAAACAAATTACAGTAACTCAGTAAAATATCCGATAAGATTAATCTTAAACAACCGAATAGCTAACCCAAATCAAAAAAACATGAATATATAAATACGACGATAGATCAGAACAAGGAAAGGGAATAAGACAAAAAACCGTAGCAGAGTTGATCGCAAAGCCACGGTTATCAATGGATTAACCCATCGCTGGTCTGACGGATCAGTACCGGCGTAAACGATTTGTGAACAGTTTAAAAGTAATTAATCCAACTAAACAAAAGTATGCAAAATTATGCTTTGAAAAAAGGCATGGGGTGGCGCTGTCAGCCAAAAAAAATCCCATTAATTATGAAGGTTGTCATAATTATCATTTCCGTTTTCTTATTGCAATCAAGCGCAGTGTTTGCACAACAGCTGACTTATCAAAAAAAACAGGCAAGTCTGGAAGAAGTATTTAAGGAAATACGAAAACAAACAGGGTTTAATGTATTTTATTCCGATAATAAGATCAACGACCAACAGAAGCTGGATGTGGATTTTAAAAACGCCGGAATAAAAACGGTTCTGGAAAAATGTCTGCCGCCATTTTCGCTTGAATATACGATCGACCATAAGAATATTATCATTAAGGCTAAACCCGCTAAAGGCACAACCAGCCTGGCCGATACCAATATTGTAAATATACATGCTACCGTTACCAACGAACTCCGGATCCCTTTGGCGGGCGTAACCGTCAGGGCGCGGTACAAAGCTTTTTCCGCTATGGTGGTTACAAATGACGGTGGCGAGTTCCATCTGGATGTTGATAAGCGGGCTTCCATCATCTTTTCCTATGTGGGCTATGTTACCAGGGAAATTCAGCTGGTTCCGTCAACTGCTGAAATGCTTAAACTGATCCAACTGGAGCCTGATAATGCCAAGCTCGATGAAGTTCAGGTAATTGCTTACGGAGTTACGACGAAACGCTTAACTACCGGTAATATTTCGACAGTAACTGCCGATGAGATTGCCCGGCAGCCGGCGGCAAACATACTCCAGGCCTTACAGGGAAGAGTTCCGGGTTTAGCTTTGACTCAGCTCACAGGCTATATGTCAGGAAACTACAATGTTACGATAAGAGGGGCCAATAATCTGCCGGTTTCCAAAGGGAATAATCTGCCGCTTGGGCGGGTGGTTAGCGATCCGCTGTTCGTAGTGGATGGAATACCCCTTACCATAGGAAGTAACGATCCTAATGGATATGGCATGGACCAGAACGGATTACTCGGCCCGGCAGAGGGCCAAAGTCCGCTTGCCTGGATAAACCCCTCCGATATCGAGAGTATTTCTGTTTTAAAGGATGCGGATGCTACAGCAATATATGGATCGAGGGCGGCTAACGGCGTCGTTCTGATCACAACCAAAGCGCCAAAAACAGGCAAGGCACAACTGGACGTTTCGACTTATACCGGGTTGAGCCTGCAAACTAAAAAATTGCCGTTACTCAATACAACCCAATACCTGGCAATGCGTCGCGAGGCATTTAAAAATGACGGTGTAGAGCCCGATGCGGATATGGCTTATGACCTGCTAAGCTGGGATAACAACAGGTATACGGATTGGCAGAAAAAACTCCTGAATACGGCAACCACCAACGATTTGCAACTGGGGCTAACAGGAGGCAACCTGGCCACCAGTTTCCGGATCAACGGCAGTTACCATAGAGAAACACCCCCTTTCCCCGGAAAGTTTGCGGAAGACCGGATTACAACGGCATTGACCTTAAACCACTCGGAGTTTAATCAAAAGCTGAAATTTTCCCTGATGGTAAATCTTTCAGGCAATAACAGTAATTTGCCGCAATCAGATCCGACAAGCCTGATATTTCTTGCGCCGAACGCACCGCAGCTTTACAATGCCGCCGGGAAGCTGAATTATGCTGAATACCTGACCGGGCAGTTTCCGGCACAAATTGCGGCATTGGAGCGGCCGTACAGGTCGGATACAAAAAACCTTGCGAGTAACCTCAATATCAATTATACGGTGATCGAGGGCTTAAAAATTAGCATAGCCGCAGGATACAACCTCGGCATTCAAAATCAAACTCAATTGATACCGGGGGCTTCACAGGATCCATTGGGTACTATCAACCGGCAAGCCATTTTCGGCGACAATAATGTGAAGACCTGGCTGGTCGAGCCAACGGTTAACTGGAGTTATTCATTAAAGGCGGGAACAATCGAGGCCATGGCAGGTGCTACCTTCCAGAATAGCGTTGTTGACGGTAATTTAATTACAGGGAACGGCTACCTCAGCGATCAACTACTGGAGAGCCGGGCCGCTGCCGCCACATTTAATAATGCCGTCAGTAATTATGCCCAAACAAAGGTCCAGTCCGTATTCGCACGCCTCAGTTATAATTTATACAACAAGTATATTGTTACAGTTAACGCAAGGCGTGACGGATCAAGCCGTTTCGGCCCCGGCAATCAGTTCGGCAATTTTGGATCACTGGGAGCCGCTTGGATCTTTAGTGAAGAAGAGGCCGTGAAAAAGTTTTTGCCAATGCTCAGTTTTGGCAAGCTTCGCGGATCATACGGCATCACCGGAGGTGACGCATTGGGCGATTATTCCTATTTGTCCCTCTTGGGTATAGGCTATAATACTTACCAGGGCCAACCCGTTTTCGTACCGACGCAGGCAGCAAATCCTAATTATAAATGGACCGTTAATAAGAAGCTTGATATTTCAGTTGACCTGGGTTTTTTGAATGATCGCCTGACGCTAAGTGCATCCTTTTACAGGAACAGATCGGGAAACCAACTGGTAAATTATCCGCTCGTGGCCATTACTGGTTATCCCAGCGTAGTTAACAATCTTGGAGCAAGCGTACAAAACAAGGGCTGGGAATTTTCGCTTAGCAGCAGAAACATAGCAGGTAAAGCCTTCAGCTGGACCACTGCCGCAAACTTCAGCATGACCAGGAACAAGCTGCTGGCATTCCCGGGTCTGGAAACATCGAGCTATGTAAACGTCTTCACCATCGGACAGCCGATCAGCCGTACGGAACTTTTTCACTATACGGGAATGGATCCTGCAACAGGGCATTATATGATAGCGGACAAAGACAATGACGGGGTGATTAGCTACCAGAAAGATCAGAACTATTACAATTCAATGCCCTCATTTACCGGCGGGATAGACAATAACCTGCAGTTCGGGAATTTTTCTCTCCAGTTCTTTTTTGTATTCACCAAACAAATGGGCATGGAAAATACGTTCAATATCAACCCGGGTGCGCCGAACACCAATCAAACGACTGCTGTGCTGAACAGGTGGCAGAAACCGGGTGATCAGGCCGCGATAACCGGTTTTTCCAATTTCTACAGGGAAGACATCGACTATTTTTTGCAATCTGACGCGCTTTGGGTTAATGCATCTTATGTAAGGCTGCAAAATGCTTCGCTGTCCTACCGGATTTCAGGGCTTAAAGGAAAAACAAAATATTTTCCGAACACCACCATATCGCTTCAGGGACAGAACCTGGTAACATTCAGCCCTTATAAGGGAACAGATCCCGCAAATCCAACAACGGCACTGGTGCTTCCGCCGAGACGGATAGTCTCAGCTAAAGTTCAATTTATTTTTTGACTTAAAATCACGCAAGATGAAACTTTTATCCTCATGTAAGTACTTATGCCTGGCCGCATGTCTAACTTTTATCTGTCCCGGCTGTAAAAAATTCCTGGAAGTCGATCCGCCAAAGACCCAACTGGTCAGTACGGAAGTTTTCAAAACGGATGAGGGAGCAAATGCAGCAGTGCTCGGCATTTACAGTGCAATGAGCAGTGGCAGTACCGCACTCAGTAACGGAGCGCTCACTGTCTACCAGGGGTTGGCTGCCGATGAGCTGGTTGGGTTCAGTAGTGACAAAGAAACTCTGCAGTTCTATAACAACAAGCTGCTCACCAACAATTCTATCGTAACAGCAAACTGGAACAAGACTTACCAGATACTTCTGCAGACCAATATATGTATTGAGGGTATGACCGCGTCAACCGGTTTAAGTGCAGCGGTAAAGAAACGCCTGATCGCAGAAACCAGGGTTTGCCGGGCATTACAGAACTTTTACCTCATAAACCTGTGGGGCGCCGTACCTTTAGTTACAACTTCTGACTGGAATCAAAATAAACAGTTACTACGAACTCCGGTTGATGCAGTCTATGCGTTGATAACACAGGATCTGGAAGAGGCTGCGGCGAACCTAAGCAGTTCTTATCCGGATGAAGAGCGGTTGCATCCTAATAAATACGCGGCACTGGCATTACTGGCCAGGGTTTACCTGTATAGGGGAATGTGGGATAAAGCCGAGGCTGCTGCAAATCAGGTGATCGTATCGGGACTGTATACGCCGCTTCCGGCTCTTAGCGAGGTTTTCCTGAAAAACAATACAGAAGCCATATGGCAGCTCCAGCCAATAAATAGTCAATACCAGGACACCTATGAAGGATCTGTATTTATCCCGGCCTACCCGGGCGCGAACCCCCAATATTACCTGACAGACCATATTCTCGAGGCATTTGAGCAAAACGACCAACGGAAAACCGACTGGATAAACAGTACGGTTTTTCAGAACCACACTTATTATTATCCCTATAAATATAAGATTGGTTATCAAGCGACGGATCAGCCCGAATATTATACAGTATTGCGGGCCGCGGAAACTTATCTGATCAGGGCGGAAGCACGTGCACAACAAAACAATATTGCAGGTGCCACAGAAGACCTTAGTGTGGTCCGGGAAAGGGCCGGGCTGAATCCCATAACGCTTCCCGGCAAAGAACAAATGCTGGATGCGATCAGCCACGAACGGCAAGTCGAGTTTTTCGCCGAATGGGGTCACCGCTGGTTTGACTTGATCCGGACCGGAAAGGCCGACGCTGTACTGGCTGGTGTGAAAAGTAATTGGAGTTCCACTGCCAAATTGCTGCCTGTTCCTCAGTCAAATATTAATTTTAATAATCAACTGACCCAAAACCCGGGTTATTAAACCAAAACTATGAAATTTATCAAATGCGTTGTGTTCGCGATAGTGGTACTTCTACCCTGCCTGCTGCTGGCCCAGCAGCAGGGAAAGATGACTATCGAAGGAAAGATAGCCAAAGGCAACACGGTTAATGTAACTTATCAGCCGGCAAACGGCCCGCTGAAGGGCGAAGATGTTTATGTGCTGTTTTCTGATATCAATTTTTCAAAGCAAAAAAGCCAGTATCAGAATTTAAAGTTAAATCACCGGGATAGTGTGTGGACAACCACTGTAACCATACCCGATACCGCAGATGCAATAGGAATGTTGTTTAATAACAACAACGAGGTGTATGATCTCAGGGCCATGTATAAATTAAACAGTGCTGCCAGGATAGCTCCCCGCAAGGAGTCCGATTTTGAGGTTTTTATCAACTGGTTTTCGAGTTACGGCTCAGCAGCTGATGTTAACGCATTGAAAAAACAAAGAAATCAAAAATTCAAAAACGGTAAATGGCACATGGATCAGCTTTATGGAAGATTTCTTTCGGCAAGTACCGCAGATTCCATGATTTATTTATTTAAGGCCTTTAGAAAGCAGTTTCCAAAGTATTACCTGGTTGAAAATTATAACAGGGATATCATGTACAGCGGTATCGCCGAAAAGATGGCCCAGGAAAAAAGGTGGAATCGCTATCAGGCATATTCCGGTTATTTAAGTGAGAAGGCCGCCATTGCGCTTGAAAGACAGTTGGCGTCCCGTATGCTCTATAAAGGCGAGGATCTGAAACGGGCGGAAGTTCTTGCTTTTGATGCGCTTAAGCGTACTAGACGTCCCGCGCTGAACGACACGACAGGGGTTCAGGGTTTTAGAAAGTATGTAATACAGGACTCGATAACAAAATATGCTGAGACATTGTTGTTGTATGCTGGCCTCGCCTATAAGAATCAACATTATCAAAACGGCCTGCCTTTCGCTAAGGAAGCGGCAATTGATGTGTTGAAAGAACAAAATAACAAGGCGTATGAACTGTATTTAAAATTGCTGGCTAAATCGGGTGCGTCATCGGCTGCCATGGCGGCTATAGAGCAGCATTATAAAGCCGGTAAAGTAACTGACGATGAGTTAGAGCCTGCACTTAAGGAGGTATATCTTAAAGAATCGAATGATCCCGCAGGATTTCCCCCTTACTATGCCGCACTGACAGTGTCCATGATGAATCAGGTCAAAAAGCAGCTGCAGAAAGACCGGATTTCGATAAAAGCGCCTGGATTTATCCTGCCCGGCCTCGACGGCAGAATGGTGAATCTTGACAGTCTGAAGGGCAAGACGGTAGTCCTTGACTTTTGGGCTACCTGGTGTGTATACTGTAAGCTATCATTCCCCGCAATGCAGGAAACCATGAACAACTTTCAAAATAATAACAATGTGGTGTTTTTATTTATAGATACCCGTGAGGGCCTTAAGGATGAGGCAAAACTCAGGGAGGAAATATCCGGGTACCTGACTGCTAATCAATTTCGTTTTAACGTGCTTTTGGATCAAAAACTGAAAGGGCCGAACGATAATGAGGTGGTTAGCGCTTTTAAAGTTAGCGGCCTGCCTACCAAGATCATCATAGACCCTGACGGTAACATCAGTTTTTTTGAAGTGGGCTATAACGGCGGCCATAACGAACTGGTCAGGAGATTATCCGCGATGATAGAACTGACACAAGAAAATAAATAAACTGACATTATATATCAGCAAAGGTCCTTTGACCTCATCAACCATTAATAATTCCAGATAATGAAAATTTTAAAAAAATGGAGCATTATATTATTGCTCCTTAGCAGCTCTGTCGCTTATGCACAGACCAATATGAACGGATTTGTGCTACAAGGTGCTATCGGCAACCTCAACGCGCCGGCCAGGGTCCTTTTATTTTATAACGAGCAGGATAAAGTGTTTTCCGATTCCTGTGAACTTAAAAACGGGATATTTAAATTTAACGGAAAAGTTGACGTACCCGTAAAAGCCGTACTTTTTTTAGACAGAAGCGGGGATAATTCGTTCTACGCCGGCAATGTAGACCGACTGGATATTATATTGGAAAACAGCACAATCCGGCTGGCTGCTGATGATTCACTGAAGTTAAGCAAAATCACCGGTTCGGGGCTAAATGATGAGTTCAAACAGTACAAAAGCTTCGTCGATGTGCCGCTTGAAAGAACGGTGAACACCATGTACGATGCCGCCGACGATGCTACCAAGAACAGTGAAGATTTTCAAAACAAGATCGGTAAGCTGGTGCAACAAGTCCACCAGCAGCAGTTTGCAAAGGACATTGCCTATGTTGCCAGGTACCCCGATTCAAGGGTTAGTCTTCTTGCTTTGACAGACATGACCAAAAATGCAGATTTTTTGCAAGCGCATTTACAGACGATCGATTCGACTTATAAACTGCTGACCCCTGCCTTGCGCCAGTATAAAGAAGGGATGCGCATCGCTTTGAAAATTATTGATGCGCGTAATTTCAGCCCCGGTTCCGTGGCCCCGGATTTTACCTTAAACGATGCCAATGGTCGGCCCGTCTCTTTATCTTCCTTTCGTAATCGTTATGTTTTGCTGGATTTTTGGGCTTCCTGGTGTGTGCCATGCCGGGCGGAAAACCCGAACCTGGTGCGGATATATAATAAATATAAAGATCAGAATTTTACCATTTTAGGCGTCTCTCTCGACGGGCAGGATGCAAAAGCAGCATGGCTGAAAGCCATTCAAACAGACGGACTGGTTTGGACCCAGGTGTCAGACCTGAAATTCTGGAATAATGAGGCCGCTAAAAAATACAAGATAAAAAGTATACCACAGAATTATCTTATTGATCCCTCCGGTAAAATTATTGCCACCAATTTACATGGCGACGAACTGGAGCGAAAACTGAAAGAGGTGCTAAGCGGACCTGCAACAATGCCGGCCACCAGAAAAAAAGAATAGTTAGTTTTCGCTATAACCAATCATTGTTAAAAGCGTGAGATTTCAGTGTGTGTATAAACAAGCACCTGGATAGAGGCCATTTATTTCCCAATATTTTATAAAAACCATGAGCATAAACAAATTTATCACCAGAGAAGTGTGGATTATACTTCTTTGTACCGTCGCCTGGCAATATAGCCAGGGGCAAGCAATATCAGACTATCGAAAATCAAATAAAAGCAAGGTAAAAGATCAGCCCTTAGCGCTGGACCGTGCCGTTCGCACGGGGAAATTACCCAATGGATTCACTTATTACATCAGGCATAATGAAGAGCCCAAAAACAGGGTAATACTTTACCTGGCCAATAAAATTGGGTCGTTGGTGGAAAATGACGAACAGCAGGGATTAGCACATTTTATCGAACACATGAGTTTTAACGGAACGACCCATTATCCAAAAAATGAGCTGGTAAACTACCTTCAAAGAGCCGGCGTCAGGTTTGGCGCGGATTTGAATGCCTACACCTCTTTTGACGAAACGGTATACCAGCTTCCCATTCCGTCGAACAATCCGGAAATCCTGGCCCATGGCATGCAAATCATGCGGGACTGGGCTCAGGGCGCCACGCTCGATCCGGTGGAGATTGATAAGGAGCGGGGTGTTGTACTTGAAGAAAAGCGCCTGGGAAAAGGCGCTGAAGAACGTATGCAGCGCCAGTATTGGCCCTTGATTCTCAATAATTCCCGATATGCAACCCGCATCCCCATTGGCAAGGAAGAGATTCTGACTTCTTTCAGGTCCGAGGTGCTCCGCAGCTATTATCATGATTGGTACCGTCCTAACCTGCAGGCTCTCATCGTTGTCGGTGATGTAAATGTGAACGATATGGAACGAATGATTAAATCCATGTTTTCAGACCTGCGGAATCCAAAACAACAAAGGGCGCGCACAAGGTTCACGATCCCGTTGACTGGTAAACCTCAGTTTCTGGCGGTGACAGATCGGGAAATGGTCTCTACCCAAGTCGAGATTATCATCAAACAGAAATCCAGGCCGTTACGAACAGGTCAGGATTATAGTAATGAAATAAAGAAAATGTTGTTCAATCAGATGTTGGAGGCAAGATTTGCAGAACACCTACGAAGCAGCAATCCTGCATTTATCAGTGGCGGTGCAGTTATGGGCGGTTTTGTCGGCGATCTTGAAAGTCTTGATGTAACAGTAACCGCCAAGCCGGGTGAACTTGAAAAAGGGTTTGTTGCAGTATGGCGGGAGATTGAAAGGGTTAAAAGATTTGGCTTTAAACAGTCGGAGTTAAACAGGGCAAAGGATAATTATTTGCGTAGGATGGAATCCGCTGTCCGGGAAAAAAATAAAACAGCCTCCGCTGCCTTTGTGGAAGAATATTTACAATACTTTTTAAAAGGTATCGCAGCGCCCGGTATTGAAACGGAATATCAACTGGCTAAAAGCTACCTGCCCTTAATTCAGCTTGCCGATATCGACAGCCTATTCCAGGGAAAAATATCAGTTAAAGACAGGGATGTTATCGTGATGGCACCCGATAAAGACAAAGCAGCCTTGCCAACCGAATCACAAATGAACCAATGGATCAACAAGGTAGAAAAGGAAACGCTTCGGCCATATGAAGATGAAACCAGCCGGAACGTCCTGCTGCCGGCTTCGCCCATTCCTGGTAAAATTACCGGGTCCCAAACTGACCGTTCCGGATTAAAGATACTAACGTTAAGCAATGGTGTTAAAGTTATTCTTAAGCCAACTGCCTTCAAAAATAATGAAATTATCTTTAGCGGATTTGCGCCCGGAGGAACCTCATTATACGATGATACAGACTACGAATCGGCCGCTGCCGCGGAATTAATTCCGACGTTTGGCGTAGGCAATTACAATGCTACCCAGCTAAGTAAGTACATGTCGGGAAAGCAAGCTGGTGTACAGCCATTTATCAGTGAAACAATCCAGGGTTTTAATGGGGGAGCTATAAACAACGACCTGGAAACCGCTTTGCTGCTCGTGTACGGCTATTTTACTTCGCCAAGAAAGGATAGCGTGCAATTTGAAAGTATGCGGTCCCGCGTAAAGGCGAGCCTGGCAAACCGGGCAGATAATCCGGACAACGTATTTGAAGATACCGTTATGGCTGTTTTGGGCAATCATAGTATTCGCCGCACCGGTCCGTCCATAGAAAAGGTTAATAGCGCCGTGCTGGATAAAATGTACAGCATATTTAAAGAACGGTTTGCCGGTGCCGGCGGGTTCACTTTTGTTTTTGTCGGCAGCATTGATACCGTTACGATAAAGCCTCTCTTAGAAAAATACCTCGGAGGCTTGCCATCTCTGAAAAAAGAAGAACAGGCACGTGATCTGAACATTCACCCCCCCGGTGGAATTGTGGAGCGTATCGTCTATAAGGGTTCTGAACCGAAGGCTAAGGTAAACCTGGTTTTCTCCGGAACTTTTGATTACAACATGGTTAATAAACTAAAACTTGACGCTTTAAAGGAGGTGCTGGAGATCCGGCTTATTGAAAGGTTGAGGGAGGATGAAGGCGAAGTCTATTCACCCAGTGTCCGGGTAGTAACAGATAAATATCCGCAAAATACATTCAGGTTCTTGATCATGTTTGGATGCGCTCCGCAAAACGTAGATAAACTGATCAGTTCGGTTCAGGATGAGATCAATAAATTAAAAAACTCAGGACCCGCTGAGAACAATCTGGAAAAATTTAAGGCAGAGGCAGGGCGTTCCCTGGAGATCGAACAACAGTCCAACGAATTTTGGCTCGATTATCTCACTAGTCAGCTACAGAATAAAGAGGGCATCAATCAGATCGAGGACTACCCTGCAGCAGTTCAACACATTACTGTTGATGATATCAGGCAATCAGCAGACTTGTATCTAAGTGGCAAAAACTTCATCAAGTTAGTGCTTTTGCCTGAAAAGGGCCAAGGTGAGTAGACGGCATATATAGGCACTTTACATAAGAGGAAAACAATATCTGTTCACCTGAAAACCTGATAAAAGTATGTTAACAGAAGAGAAGAAAACATCCGCTTGTTTGTCACCGCAACTGGACGAACGGTTTACCAACCTGTGGAACCTGGTCGGCAATACGCCGATGCTGGAGCTACAATATACTTACAGGGGCAAGGCGGGGAACATTTATGTTAAATGCGAAAACTTTAACCTGACGGGCAGTATCAAGGACCGGATGGCTTTATATATCCTGTACAAGGCCTACCTTAACTGCAGGATCAAACCGGGCGATTTTATCGTGGAGGCAACAAGCGGCAATACGGGGATTGCCTTTGCAGCCATCGGGCGGGCGCTGGGGCACCCCGTAAAGATCATCATGCCCGACTGGCTGAGCAGGGAGCGGGTATCTATTATCCAAAGCTTCGGCGCCGAGGTGATCTTAATCAGCAAAGAACAGGGCGGGTTCCTGGGCAGCATAAAATTGTCGGAGAGCTTTGGAAAGCAGCACGATGTTTTTTTACCCCGGCAATTTGCAAACCAGTATAACGCAGAAGCCCATAATCGTACTACTGGGAAAGAAATCTGGAGACAACTGGCCTCGGAAGGGTTAATGCCGGACGCCTTTGTAGCAGGAGTGGGTACAGGCGGAACGGTAATGGGCGTGGGCAGCTATCTGAAAATGATGAATCCCCAGGTTAAGATACACCCGCTGGAACCGGCAGAATCTCCTACCCTGACCACGGGTTATAAGGTGGGCAGCCACCGCATCCAGGGCATTTCGGATGAATTTATCCCGGCAATTGTCAAGCTGGAAGAACTGGATCATATCGTGCAGGCTGGCGACGGTGACGCCATCATTATGGCACAGAAACTGTCCAGGCAATTGGGCCTGGGCGTGGGTATATCTTCAGGCGCCAATGTAATCGGGGCCATCCGCTTAAAAGAAGAAATGGGAAAGGATGCTGTAGTAGTGACCCTGCTTTGCGATGATAACAAGAAGTACCTCAGCACGGACCTGATGAAGGACGAACCTGTCAGGGAAGGCTACTTGTCCGCTGAAACGGAGTTCAGGACCTACCGGACCATCAAAAGGGCAGATCTATCCCATCGTTAAAAATTAAAAAATAGAATCAAAAAATGAAAAGGAAATTAATGATTACCATAGTTGCCTTATGGGGGGCGATTTCTCTAGCTAATGCACAAATTTTAAAGCCGGTAAAATGGAGCTATGCGGCAAAAAAGATCAACGCGACCGAAGCAGTTATATTGATAAAAGCCACGATTGATGAGGGCTGGCATGTGTATTCACAAACCGT
>Ga0307510_10005395_pt1 | contig 15221 bp, 5 predicted proteins | sample 12_EM_MG_FD_207224 | JGI IMG/M metagenome (GOLD analysis project Ga0307510, IMG submission 207224) | Populus trichocarpa ectomycorrhiza microbial communities from riparian zone in the Pacific Northwest, United States - 12_EM | ecosystem: Host-associated > Plants > Roots > Unclassified | place...
CCATACTGTACAAGTCACTTCGACTCATTCAGAGTCATACCCTCCGGTATATCTCTAACGCGTGAGGCAGTTCTCCACTGCGGACTGTAATCTCTTTTGCATATGATAGTTTACCTTAGTAACTACTCACTCATCCATTACCAAGGCTTGCTGCGCATTCCTTGACTCGTTAGATAGATGACTAGGTAGCTCATGTATATAAGACCTCCTGAAGAGCCCCCAACTCTCCAGACTTGGTCTCTTCGACAATACAGGACCATAAGCTCCTTAGAGCGTTCACTCCCGTTCCCATCCCTCTAAGCCATTCCCTTGCGCTCTAAGTCAAGCACCTAGAGTCTGCTATACTATCTAAGTTAGTCTTAACTTAGCTTTGCACTAACGTAACTGTGCGACCTTTATAACTAAAGGTAGACTCTAAACGCTTACCCGTAAGTACTCATCGCAGTCCTTACAAATACGCAGAGTCCGTGCGTAACATCGCCTTCGATAATGTCAGGTGGTGGCTCAATGAAATTGGGGCCATGTTGTTCCGTTTCCTTGTAAGGCATAAGAAGGGAGGCGTGGAATACGTCATGTATTTTCCAGGTGGGTGGGAGGCTGAGTTTGTAAGCAACGTTTGATATTTTGGCGGCTACCATAAATGGTCTGTACCGCCTTGGTGCTAGCTTCGTGGTGATGTTGCTTGGTAATCTGAGGTTTGTTCCTTCAAGCCAAACTTTGGTTCCTACTTCGAATGGCATAAACCAAGGGCGTTCTTTGATCCAAGATTCTTGCGCTTTATGTTGGGCTTCTTGAGCGGCGTTCCTGGCTTCTTTGATTGCTGACAAACGTTGTTCAAATGTGGGGAGGTTCGATGATCTGGTTGGCTGATGAATCTGTGGTGTATATCCGATAAGGAGGTCAAAAGGTGTTTTCTTTGTGGTTGCTGAGGGCCATGAATTCTTCATATATTGGGCAAGTGGGAGCCATGCATGCCAGTTGTTCTGTTGCATGCCACAGAAGACTCGGAGGTATTGTTCTAGGGTCTGATTGGTTCTTTCGCTAGATCCGTCGGTCTGGGGGTGGTATGCTGTGCTCATGTTCTGCTTGATATGAAGAAGCTTACAAAGTTCTGCAGCAAACTTTAATGTGAAGCGAACATTGTGATCCGATATGATTTTGCAGGGTATGCCGTAGTGCGGGGTTATGTGATTCAGGTACAGAAGTGCAACTCCTTCTGAGTCGATCGCCTTGTTGCAAGCGATAAAGATAGATGCTTTCAAGCAATCTGTGTCCATGACCGTGAGAATGGTGTTGTATCCGCCTGACTGTGGGAGTTTAGTGATGAAATCTATTGCGACTGTTTCAAAGGGGTGAGCGTTCTCTGCGGGAGTAATGGGAAACAGTGGTGGATGGGCAGGATGGGTGTTAACTTTTGTCATCTGGCAGGTAGTGCATCCTTTGATGTATTCAGTGATGAATGTTTTCATGTTCGGCCACCAGTAGTATTGCAAGAGAAGCTGCAGTGTTTTGGTAATCCCGGGATGGCTGGCCGTCACATGATCGTGGAAAAGGGAAATTACCCCCTTCCTAAGCGCATTGTCTGCCATGACAACCAAGGCAGTCCTGTGATGCCAGTGGGTCCCGTCCAATAGGGTGAGGTTATGTAATGGTGCCCATCGCTTGAGTTCTGATTGGTGCGGATATTGCCCTGTTTTGACTTTGCTGTCCCAATTGTCATGGATACTGTCTATGTCGAAGACGCGGATATGCGTCTCTTCTCCACTGGGCCGCCCGTCTCCGGGGTGACTCCCGACCATGGAGGTGTGTTGCTCGCAGAAGTATTGGTCTGGCCATACGAGCACTTCGTCATTATCTAGGTTTGGTCCTTCATAGTCTGGTCGCCTAGATAAGGCGTCTGCTCTGTTTGTTGCTCCAGGTTTGTATTCTAGTAAGATGTTGTATTGTTCGCGCTCGGGTATGTAACCAGCGACGCGTGGGCCGATCTTCTGGGGGTCTCTATAGTAGCACAAATTGGTGTGATCTGTGTATACCAGGACGGGGATATGAGTTCCTTTGAGCAAGTGTGTCCAGCAGCGAAGTCCCCTCATGATGGCTAGGAATTCGCAGTCATAGATAGGGTAGTTTTGCTCGGTTGTGGTGAATTTCTGGGAATGGAATCCCACTGGTCTGTGTGGTCCTGGTTTCTCTGTGCCGTTTGCGCATGTAGTTGGCGGATCTCTTTGGTATAAGATCACCCCTGTGCCGATCTGTGAAGCGTCTACTTCTAGCTCGAATTGCCTAGAAGGGTCTGGTTTGACTAGTACTGGTGAACTGGTTATGAGCGTGATTATTTTGTCCTGTGCTTCGCGTTGTGCTGGTCCCCATTCGAATGGGACGTCCTTGCCTGTAAGTTTAGTGATAGGTGTGGCGATGATTGAGAAGTTCTTGCAGAACATCCTGTGGTATCCAGCGACGCCTAAGAATCCTCTAGCCTGCCTAAGATTGAGTATGTCACGTGGGTAGTTGCGTAGCCCTGCGACTTTAGCCGGATCGATCGTGACGCCTTCTTTTGAGATTCTAACGCCGAGGAAGTCCATTTGTGGCTGTAAGAAGACCGATTTTGACAATTTGAGGTGGAGTCCATGCTTTGCAAGTAGATCGAATAGGAAGTGGATGATCTCGATGTGTAGTGCTAGGTCTTTGAGTAATGTGCCAATGCTGCAGTTGTCCATGTAGTTCTTGAATATTTCCCTGATGTTGTGTATGCCTTTCCTCTCGAAGTGCTTGTAGAGCTCTTCGAGGATACTGTTCATAAATCGTTGGAAGCTGGCCGGAGAATTTGACATGCCGAAGAACATGACCTTTGGTTCATAAAGGCCGCGGCGCATTTTGAATGCTCCCTTCCATTCGTCGCCTTCCTTGATCTGGATGTTGTTATAGCCCCATCTGATGTCGAATTTGCTGAATACCTCCATCCCTTGCAGATCTTGGATGCACTGTGCAAGGTTTGGGAGTGGTGTGACATCTTTGCGGGTAACAGCGTTGAGGGGCCTATAGTCGATGATATACTGGGTTTCCTTCGAGTCTTTCTTAGGGACGCTGAAGGTTGAAAAGCCGTAGGGAGAGTGGGATGGTACGATGTAGCCTTTTGCCAAGTTTTCATCCAGGAACTTGTCCTCCGCTTCTTGTTCTTTGCGGGACAAGGGGTAGACTTTGCAGTTAAAGCTGGCCGGTGCGGTGTCCATTAGTTTGATTTTGTGGTCTCCTTCTCCGCGTGAAGGCGGGAATTTGTTGGCCTCTTCATCCGAAAATAGTAGTGTGTGACATTTAAATTCCTCTGGGAGGGTAACTTTCTCCTTCCCATGTTCCGTTGCGTACTTATGGGCCATTTCGATTGCGTTATGCGTATGGTTGATTTCCGCCGGGCCTTCCTGTGTTTCTACAGGAGTTACTCCTGACTGCGGAAGGTACTGTGTGCATTTGTTTTCCGCCGGGCTGCCCATTTCTGGGGTGACTCCCGACCGCAGAGTGCACTGTGCACAAGCTATAGTGATGTGTGCTTGGAGTTTGTCTTTGTACTCTTTAAGTTTCTGGAAGGTTTCGAGTTTAAGCGTTTCCATTTTGATCTTTGGTCCGTGTAACTGAGTGCTAGTCCAATCAATGTCTGGGGTGAAGGTGCAGAACCAGGGATAGCCTAAGATAAATCTGTCTCTGCCTAGATTCGAGACATAGAAGCGTTGCCGCTCCTTCCGGTTTCCTTGTTTGACCATAAGGTCGCATGCATGAGTGATGGTCCCATGACGGTTATTAGTTCCGTCTATATTGAATACAGGCCTGGGAATAGTTAGTTTCTGAGTTCCCAGCCTAAGCCTAGCGACAGTTTTGTAGTTGATAAAGTTTTCCATAGCACCAGTGTCTAGTAGTGCTGTTTCTTCCGCTTGTCCTCGATAGTGTGATAAAACGAAGTTTATTTGAATGTTGTTGAGTCGGCTAATGTACACACTATTGAGACCGATGGCCCTAGCTACAGCGGCTAGTTTAGGGCCCTTTAAAAACCCGATGGGGTGTTCCCTAGGATGGCGTCCTCCAAGAAGGAGAGTTTGAATTCTTCATCCATGGCTTGGAATGCATCGCTCCTAATCATTTCATTGACGAGCGTCGGGGTGATGTCATTTATGGTGATTTCTCTGGTGTGGGTCTGGTTACTGGTGTTAGCAGTGCTTCCGCTGCTCTGGGCGCAGTCCGCTTGTTTCTTGCAACAATCTCTGGCGCAGTGTCCTCTTTTGAAACAGTAGAAGCAGGAGTTGTTGGCTTGTAACTCCGTTTTCTTGGCTTCGGAAAGTTCTGGTCCTCTACCGGTAATGTTGGTAGCAATGGTAGTGTTGACATCCATATGGTGTCCTCCTTGGGATGTGGTGAGGTGTTGTCCTCCTCCTCTGCGTGACTGCTGCTGTGGTCCATGGGATCTTTGGCCAAGTGCAGCATAGTATCCTTGGTGTAAATTGGTTTTATATTCTTGGGTGTGTTTCCATCTGAGGTTACAGGTGCGTACAGCGTCTTCCCATGGTTGGAATGTGGCCCAGGGGTTCCTTGGGTCATATCCTTGGCTGTTTATTATGGCTGTGGTTAGACTGCCGGCAAGTCCCTTTTTGAACAAGTGGATGATGCCATGTGAATTGATGTCTATTCCTGAGGCTGTGACGTATCTCTTGAATTCGGATATGAAGACGTCCAAGTTGTCTTTCATTTTGAGGTTCTCCAGTTTCTGGTAAGCCTCCGCTTTGATGTTGGTGTTATAGAATGTGTCTTTGAACGCCTGTTCAAAGGCCATCCAGTGGGCTTCTTCTGTGTCTGCGGTTCCTCTGGCGATGCGTGCCTGAAGTTCTGTCATCTGTTGTTCCTTCCATGGGTCAACTAGAATTCTGCCCATGTAGGTGAGTGCTGTGGTGACGCGTGTGGCTGGGTTGCTCATGGCATCGTTGTTCCTATTGGCGAATTTGAAGATGCCGAAGTTGACTAGGAACTCGTGACTAGTGTTCCTATCTCCACTGAAGTGGGGAGGTGGGGTGCCTTTGAGTCTGCCATTGGATGATACTGCTGCGACTGTGACGGTTTGTCCTGTTCCACCTGTAGCAGCTGCTATGCTTGCTGCGCCTCCTGCGCCTGGTCCCGATCCTCCTGCTTGTCCTGACATGGTAGGTGGGATGTATGTAAGTGCGTTTGATCCTGAGGTAGCGACGATTACTGGTGCACTTGGTGCGACTGGTTGAGCTGGGGGTAAGACTGGTGCGCTTGTAGACGCGACTGGGAGTGTGGATGCGATTGGTGTGATGTCAATGGGGATAGCAATGCCCTGAGTGGCTGCTGTTTCGATCTGGGGTAGGATAGGTGTCTGTGGAGTGAATGGATTCGCTCCCTGGAGTGTGGCAATGTGGTGAAGACCTCCTGCAAGTATCTCTTCTGGGGGTGCTGGTGCGTGTTCCGGGTGATGTATAAAGAAGTCTGGGTGCTGGGAATCGTCGGTATTCCACCAGCCTAGTAGCCTATTTTCTTTGGGAACAAGAGCTTCTTTGGTAGTGTACCAGGTGCCATCTGTTTCTCTTCCAAGTTGTGTCCAGTTGTCTTCTCCGTTTGCTGTGATGAATTCTACAGCAAGTTTATCTGTGCTTGTGCTGATGTAGTAGCCTGTGTCTGGGTTCGCTCTTCCCCTGAGTCTGGGATGTGATTTGAAGTATGCCTGTCCCTTAATGTGGTTAGGGAGGTTGTCTGCTTGTCTTCTTTGTACGCGCTTGTGAGTGTCGTCTAATTCTCCAATGAGTTGTATACCTGCCAGGGTAGATGATGTCTGTGATGCTCTGCGGAGCCTGGGTGGGAAGCCTGACTTGTGTTAAGGGCCAAGGACCCTAAGGTGCGACGTGCACAGGTTTGTATAACGGCAGCGGGACTTGTACGTTTAGGGATTGCAGGTAGCGAACACTGGCCCTAAGATGCTGCAGGGTGGCTCGTTTGCATGCGTGCACAACGGCGATGACAATGTCAGGAGACGCTAGTCCAGTAGAGGGCACAGCAATTACTGTGACCTACAGCCGGTCTCGAACAGTGGTTCTCTAGCGGACGGGTAGGTGAAGAGTGTGCAAGTTGCTAACTGCACCTAAGCAAAGTGCTTGGTAAAGCGGGAGGAAGGATAAGGGGAGAGTCTCAATGACGTTTGAGACGACTTCGAGAAAGGCTGGGGAAGCTACAACACTTGGGATTTAAACCAAGTCAGGCTTAAGGCCCAACTCTAGGAAAACACAAGGGTTTATATACATGTGAGGAGGCTGTTATGACTAAGGCCTAATACGACAAGTACTTGTACTAGTAACGAGTCATAGCCCAAAAGATGGAGTCATATACTGCAGAACTGACTCACGCGTGAAAGTAACAAGAAGGGGGTCAATATGAGTCGCGAAACGAGGCTATGAAGAAGGTATAGTAAGCGGGCTGAGAATCCGGAAGCGAGGCTGAGGTAAGCGAATAGAGACAAGTCATGGGTAAAGATAGGGTCATGTGAGGTCAGGTTAGGGAGTGTCAGGTGATGTGCAGGTGACTTGGGAGCAGGTGATATAGGATGTCACGGTCAGACCACCGTGTCGAATCGAATTCGGGGATCTCGGGGTTCGGGGATCTCGGGCGAGATTATAAAGATGGATTTCGAAAGGGGATCGTTCCCAGAAGGGAAATCGGTCACGTGAAACGTCACGTGACAATAAGGATGACGAGTGAAGATTACACAAGTCGAGGCGCGACTTGGAATCGAGCGAGACACCAGCACGTGATCTCGAGACGTATAGAGTCAAGGGCAATTAGCAGCAGAGCTGACTAATGCGAGAGGAGTTCGTTCGAGGGAAGCCGCACGCGTTCAATAGTGAGAAGAGACTATCAAAGTCTGATTGCACGAATAGAACGAGCTTAGGAAAGCCGTTCTATGCTAAGTAGTACAGGTTATATACATACGGGATGGAAGCTACTAGAAAGTAGGAGAAGACCATAGACGGTCATGGAGCGAGAGAGAAGCGTAAGGAAACGTATGGAAGTCTCTGGAAAACGCAAGATCAGTCCATCGATAAGTAAGCAAGAGTGGGCAAAGCGGCCCGGAGTCACGGACGAGAACAGAACGAGAACGGACGAAATAGGAAGGAGAAGGTTAGGTAAGCGGGGCAGTCCGTGACATTACCCCCTTGTTAACGTCCTTTAGACGTCAACCTGATCGTCGACAGCAGCGCAGTACCCACGTTCGAAGTTGGGATGAGTGGGGTATACCTTACAATCCCCATACTCTAGACACATACAATGGGGGTCCTTGCAATCAACCCCAGTATGACCGCGGCGTGAACAGTGGCGGCAGAGGCCGATACAGAAGCAGGTGTCGATGGTGTGGCCTGTCTTGCCACACCACATGCATTCTGCCGGGTGACGAGCGCGTTCTTCTGTGACCCGATTGCGGATGGACGCGCGGATCTTCTTGACCCGCGCGGTGGAAAATGAAGAGGCGATGTGGAGGGAGGAGTCGATATGGCGTTGCAGACGTCCGAGGGCATTGGCACCGGTGAGACGGGCCGAACTACGATAAAGGGCCTGTCTCTCTACCTCTAGCGACTCACGAAGTTGCCCCATCCGTTTTGCAAGGCGGTCGCAGGCCTTTTTGTGGGAACGGAAGTGTTGAACTTCGCCGGCCAACGTGGGGTCGTCCTCGTAGAGGAGGGCCCAATCTATGCCTCTAGTCAGTTCGAGGTCGGGATGGAAGAACAGCTTGTTGCGTGGCGACAGTGGGGAGGCACGAGATGTTTGAGGAGCTGCATGAAGGGGACGGGAATAGATAGTACAGTTGCGCCCAAGTGTGGCCAAGAGTTCAGGGAAGGGGTTGCGGAGATCGTAACGAATAAAGGGGGCGATGACATCTTCATCTTCACGAGGAATGACAAAGAAGTGGCGGGTGCCGGTGGCGTCGAAGTTATCTTGCCACCCAGGGCCGGGGTGTGTGTCAGGTTGAGGGGCAGCAGGAGGTGGTGCCAGGTTTTCTTTGTCTTCCTCGAGTCTTTTGATTTTCGCGTCTTGTTCCGATACCTGTCGGTACAGAACCATGGCGAGTTCCTCATAATCGGTAGTGTCCCTCGGGGAGTGGGACACTTGGCGAATCGGCGTAATGTCAGCAAGGGGAACGCGAGGGGACGGACGACAGAGCTCCTCCTCGTCTTCATCAAAATACTTGACACCGTCGGCCATGACAACGATCATGGATGATTCGGCTATAGATGAAGCGGAGGGTGGTTCAGAAGGAAAATCCGGGTCGCTGTACTCAGCTAGTTCGGTCCCTGGATAGGGTCCGATGGGCGATCCGGGAATGAACGGGGGTGAGGGAGCAGGCGGGACGAAGACGGGAGATAAAGCACGAGGAGGGGGAATATCAATCGGTAGAAGGGAGCGGTTGTCGGGGAAGCGTTGGCGAACTTCTTCTATGTCGGCCCCAAGTATGGTCGCCACGTGTTCCAGCATCATTTGATGCGGCCAAGCCGCTTCGGAGTCAGTGGGGCTATCTGGGGGAGGAGAAGTAACAACGTAGGGAGTGCTGCCAGCACGGTCGTTGATGGGTGAAGTAGAACGGGACGGGACGAAGATGGCAGAGGTGGCGTCGGACATGGTCTCGATTGTTGAGCAGACTTGGATCAAGTGGTTGAGTGGTTGTCTGATGGGATCGTCGTGGTCTCGGCGAATGCTAAAGAGGTTTTGCTGGAAGCGTTCGTCGAAAGAGTAGAAGATGGAGTAAGGAGAAGCCAGTTTGAGAGTCGATGGGGGAATGAGAAATGTTGGGGGTTGTCGAAGGTGTCTTTATACAACTGGTCGTCCAGCCGTAGCGGAGTTGGAAAGATAAAAGTCTGCTAACAAATCTGGGGCGTTGAGGTCTGCATGGTCGATCCATTGATCATCAGAATGAGGGTAGCCTTTCCAGTGTACGAGGTACTGGAGTTTACGTTTCTTGCCGAAACGTCGTGCATCTAGAATGTTCTCGATTTCGTACTCTTCTTCGCTATCGATGATCGGAGGGGGGCGTGTATAGGGCGTGCCATATTGCTCCGTCTCCTTATATGGAAGGAGGAGATCCGTGTGAAACACGTTGTGGATTTTCATCGATGCAGGGAGATCGAGTCGCATTGCAACAGGGCTTATCTTTTGTGAAACTTTGAAGGGGCCGTATCGCTTTGGGGAAAGCTTGCGATTGCCGGCGATAGAGAGATTGCGACCCTCTAGCCAGACTTGGTCACCTTCTTTAATCTCCGTCAGCTTCTTGTTATCCTTGCGATTTTGTACGTTTTGTAGAAGCTTCTGGGCCGACTGTCTAGATTCATTCAGGAGGCGAAGGCGTGTTTCCGCAGCAGGCACAGGTCCTTCTAAGTGTTTCAGAATCACCTGTGGTTTGATTCCGATCAGAAGTTCATGGGGAGATTTGCGCGCTACGTCGTGTTTCCAGGAATTATGCGCGAATTCTGCAATGGGGAGAAGCTGGCTCCACGCAGATGGTTTTCCTGAGGTCCAAGGCCGTAGGTATTGCTCGATCCATGCGTTCATGCGCTCGGTCTGTCCGTCAGTGCGAGGGTGAAAAGCGGTAGATAGATTCTGTTGAATTCCTAATGCTTTACACATTTCTTTTGCAAACGCCGACGTGAATCGAGGGTCTCGATCTGAGATGATCCGTTTGGGAAGTCCGAACCAAGGCACGAGGTGTTTCAAGTATTCGAGCGCTACTCCTGTCCCGTCGATCGTTTTGGTACAAGGAATGAATTTGGCCGCTTTGGAACATCCTTGGTCTACGATCGTGAGAATAGAATCAAATCCTTGTGACTTGGGGAGGTCTGTAATCAGATCCATCGATACGTATTGGAAGGGACCTTCTTCAACGGGTGTATCAAAGCGTTGTAAGGGTGCTTTCGATCGATGTACGTTGGTCTTGGATTCTTGACAGCGTGCACACCCTTTTACGTACTGTTCTACGAATTCTCGGAGTCTGGGGCCTTCGTATTGTTCGCGGACTAATTCCCAAGTGTTTGAGATGCCTGGGTGTCCAGCAGCGGGGGAGTCGTGAAGGGTTTGTAGGATGTCGCGTCGGAGGTCGGGATCATCTTCAAGAAAGATTTTGTGTACCTCGATAGGATTTGGTGGAGTGAAGAGGTGGTCGGGGAGTAGAATACGAGGTTCGTTGGAATCCACCCCCTTGTTAAGGTCCTTTCTTCGCGACAACAAATCAGCCACGGTGTTTGTTGACCCAGGAATGTGTTCCAGAGTGTAGTCGAAGTCTTGTAAGAACTCAATCCAACGCGCTTGGCGGCCGGTGATCTTACGAGGGTCTCGGAAGTATTGAAGATTTTTGTGGTCCGTGCGGACCCGAATGGCGTGCGTGGCGCCCAAAAACAGGGGGCGACCACTTTTGAACCCAAAGATCACTGCGGCGAGTTCCTTATCGTGAGCGTCGTAGTTCTTTTCGGCCGGTAGAAGACTTTGGGAGTGAAAGGCAATGGGATGAATACCGTCTTCAAATTCCTGTGCGATGACTACACCGAGAGCATAACCGGATGCATCTGTTTCCATAACAAATTGTTTGGACCAGTCCGGGGTGCGAAGAACCGGGTAGCTACTGCAACTCGCCTTGAGACGGAGGAAGGCGTCGTTCCGTTCTTTGGACCAGATGAATTGTTCATCCTTGCGAGTGAGGTCGTTCAGGGGGCGTGCAATTTCAGAGAAGTTCTTGATGAACGCCCGATAAAAGTTGCAGAAACCCAGGAAGCTGCGTACGTCTTTGACCGTTAGAGGTACGGGCCACTCTGCGATACCTTGGACTTTAACAGGATCCATTTTGACGGAACCATCGCCGATTAATACGCCAAGATACTCGACTTCGTGTTGGTGAAACTTGCATTTCTCTGGTTTAAGGAAGAGGTCAAATTTCTCAAGCTTGTCGAGGATATGGTTGACTCTGAGCTCGTGTAAGACCTCATCATCTTCGGTGGCAATGATCATGTCATCCATATAGATGCGAAGCCAACCCTGTGCGATTTCCTCTTGGAAGATATCGTCCATCATTGTCTGGAAGGTGGCTGGAGAATTGGTCAATCCGAAGAACATAACGGTCGGCTCGAACAGTCCTTCGCTGGTCTTGAAGGCGGCTTTGTACTCGTCACCTTCTTTAATGCGAATGTTGTTGTATCCCCAGCGAATGTCGAACTTGGAGAATAACCGTTTTTCCGCGAGGTCGTAGATCAGCTCGGAAATCAGAGGAAGCGGGTATTTGTTGGGGATCGTCCATTTGTTTAAGTTTCGATAGTCTTGGACGGGACGAAACTTGCCATCTTTCTTTCGAATGAGGAAGAAACCACTGGCATAAGGGGATTTGGATCGGCGAATTCGTTGGAGGCGAAGATTTTGAGAAAGGAACTCTCGTTGTTCTTCTTTCTCTTTGGGAGACAGCGGGTAAACGCGACAGTTTATAGAGGTAGGGGCGTCCTCTTTCAACTCTATGGCGTGATCCCATGGTCGACGGTCGGGGAATCGTTCTGAAGCTTTTTCGGAGAAGACTTTGCCATGACGATGATACCGCTCGGGAACTAATTCTTGCCAGGTCCGCTTCGTTTTGTCTGTAGAGGCCTCGGCAAGTTGTTGAGCTACGGTAGTTTTGGCGACTCTAGTCTGAAGCCAGACTTCATCACCTTTTTCCCACCCGGGAATACATCGTACCCAGGCTGGAGTCGAATCTCTGCGTTTAGTTCTTTTGAGAGGGGGTCGCCAAGTATTAGCGTTTGTAGAAGAGATTGTTGTAAATCCTTCTATGCGGCCTCTGCTCCAGTCAACGTTTGGATTTGACGCCTCAAAGAATGGATAACCTAAGATAAAGTCGTCGCGTCCTATATTGGCGACGAAGAAGGAGTGAGAGGCTTCTTGTCCATTATTATTGACCAATAGGTCGACAGCTTCTAGAATTTCTCCAGATTTATTAGGAGAGCCGTCGACATTTTGTACTTTCCGGGGTTTTACTAGCTTTCTAGTTGCTAGCTTAAGGCGTTCCACCGCTCGAGGGTGAATAAAACATTCGGTAGCGCCACAGTCTAGTAGTGCTTTTTGATCGGCTCGTTTCGTTTTGGTTCGTAGCTGAAAGGGGACTTGAATTGCATGATTTCGAGCTATATACATAGAACCAGAACTATTTAGAACCGCCCGAGTAAGAGCCGTAGTACTCAGGCGCCAAGAAAATCCATATCTTCTCCGAGGGAGCGCATTTCATCCATGAACGCTCCTCGATCTTCTTCTGTGAGGCGAGCCACTCGCGCAGCGAGGGAGGGAGTTGGAGCGAAAGAAGAGTTGTCACTGGACGCGGTTGACTGGCTGTCTTCGATTTGGACAGTGCGAGCGCGTGCTGGTTTGCTAGGACAATCACGTGCGAGGTGTCCTTGTTTTCCACATTGGAAGCATCGTCCGGTACGACGATATTCTTCCTTCTCCTTGTCAGTTGTGGCTTTACGGATTACCGAAAGATCCATGGCATCGTCGTTCCGAGGAGGGAGACGAGGACGAGGAGGTTGTACTCGATTTCCTTGTCCGCGCCAATTTTGATTGTTAGGGTTTGCGTTTCCCCCAGGACGACGCCAGACCCAACCAGTGTTCTGTTTTTGTTGGGGATTCTGTCCGGTGTTTCGAGTAGGATTGCGACTTCCATACTCGGAGTGTAACGCCTTCTTTTTCAGGTAGATCACCTGCTGTCGTTGAGCCGCGGCTCTCCACTGTGCATAGGTATCGGGGTTCTCCATGGCCAGGCAGGCGTCAGCTAGTTGTCGGGGAAGTCCTTGGGCAAAGGTTCGTAAGTTTGACGGGTCATCCGGGTTAAGTTCCGCTCGACTTCCAAGAGTTTCAAAGGCGGCGAGATACTCGTCGAGGTTATCGCCGGTCATTCTTAGCTTTCCGAGTTGATCTTGTGCGCGTTCTCTTTCGGCGTAGTCGGTAAAGGATACTCTGAACTTTTCTTCCATCATTTTCCAAGGGTTGGAGAATCGGTCGATAAGACTAGGGTCGGCCTCGATTTCTTCCAGCCAGTTGAAGGCCATATCCACCCATCCATTGACTTTCTCTCCGTCGAGGAGTGACATGAAGTAGATGCATTTGGAGATGGGATCTTTCGCGATGTCGGCTTTGCGATTCATCAGCATGAACCTATTGAATTGGTTCAAGAATTGCCGTGTTTTGGATCGATCTCCTTCGAATTTGTCCGGATGGATACCTTCTAGACGGCGTCCTTTGTCGTTTGTTCTCTCCGGTTCATCCAAGAGATCGTCAAGGCCAAACGGATCATCCCCTGTTCCTTTGGGACGGCGGGGCGGGGGTCGAGATGGCTGTCTAGCCGTGCGTGAAGAACGCATTCTCCATGATCCAAACCCGGCGAAAGACTTCCGCTCAGGTTGATTTTCGGGATTTTGTTCTGGTTGATCTTCGGGATCGGGTGACGAAGATCGACTTGTGTTACTAGCTGGTGCTTCTCTTTCATCGGGGTTGGTCTCGTGAAAGATATCTCCGTCGTGTGGAGTGACTGCCGTCATGTCTAGTGGGGTTGGTCGGATCAGAGATGTCGCTCTGGAGGGAGGTCGAGTGATTGGGAGGCTAGTAAGTCTGAGTCGCGCGTAATTGATCCCTTTCATTGGGAAATCTTTTAGTTGGAGACTCGGTCGCGCTAGGCGGAAACATTCATAAGTGTTTCCCGCTCGGAGTCGGATTTCAAACCAGACTCCAAAGACATTGGATAGGGCAAGAAGAGCTCCTTTGTAGCAGGCATAGTAGGCGGTAAAAGGGGCCTTTTTAGAGACCTCTTTTCCGTCTATTCTGACGACGATGTCTTGTCCTCCGACTAAGTGGCGAACGCGCTCAGAGAATTCTGATGGGACCGTATCCTTGGTTTCAGGTTTTGTTTCAAATGGTAGGTCCAATACCGCTAGTGATTCTTCAGTGGGTTGGTCGATTGCGCGTACGCGCCAGTCCGTGGGAATGCCCAATCCTTCAGGGGTTTTCTGTTTCTCTTTCGATCCGGAGGGGGTCGAAGTCATCGTTTGATTCGGCAGAGAGAGAGAAAGCTCGTTCTAATGTCACGGTCAGACCACCGTGTCGAATCGAATTCGGGGATCTCGGGGTTCGGGGATCTCGGGCGAGATTATAAAGATGGATTTCGAAAGGGGATCGTTCCCAGAAGGGAAATCGGTCACGTGAAACGTCACGTGACAATAAGGATGACGAGTGAAGATTACACAAGTCGAGGCGCGACTTGGAATCGAGCGAGACACCAGCACGTGATCTCGAGACGTATAGAGTCAAGGGCAATTAGCAGCAGAGCTGACTAATGCGAGAGGAGTTCGTTCGAGGGAAGCCGCACGCGTTCAATAGTGAGAAGAGACTATCAAAGTCTGATTGCACGAATAGAACGAGCTTAGGAAAGCCGTTCTATGCTAAGTAGTACAGGTTATATACATACGGGATGGAAGCTACTAGAAAGTAGGAGAAGACCATAGACGGTCATGGAGCGAGAGAGAAGCGTAAGGAAACGTATGGAAGTCTCTGGAAAACGCGAGATCAGTCCATCGATAAGTAAGCAAGAGTGGGCAAAGCGGCCCGGAGTCACGGACGAGAACAGAACGAGAACGGACGAAATAGGAAGGAGAAGGTTAGGTAAGCGGGGCAGTCCGTGACATAGGACAGGTGACTTTGGGGAGCAGGTGACTGGAGTGGCATGTGACTGGTCAGGTGATTGGTCATGTGATCGAGATGGGTGGTTGGTTGGTCACATGATGGGAAAGGTTTAGTAAGCAGGTGGAAAATGAAAAATGCACCCTGCATAAGCCCAAGAACGTAACAACAAAGAGGAATGGGAAATATCTTCAAGGACTTGAAGATAATTTCAAAGAAGTAAAAGAGGGAAATGGTTTGTTCAAGCAACAAGGACAGAGAATGCAATAGATTGCAAACTAAGTCAGGCTTAAGGCCCAACTCTAGGATATATGTTACGCACGGACTCTGCATATTTGTAAGGACTGCGACGAGTACTTACGGGTAAGCGTTTAGAGTCTACCTTTAGTTTATAAAGGTCGCACAGTTACGTTAGTGCAAAGCTAAGTTAAGACTAACTTAGATAGTATAGCAGACTCTAGGTGCTTGACTTAGAGCGCAAGGGAATG
>Ga0307510_10005396_pt1 | contig 15221 bp, 14 predicted proteins | sample 12_EM_MG_FD_207224 | JGI IMG/M metagenome (GOLD analysis project Ga0307510, IMG submission 207224) | Populus trichocarpa ectomycorrhiza microbial communities from riparian zone in the Pacific Northwest, United States - 12_EM | ecosystem: Host-associated > Plants > Roots > Unclassified | place...
CAAGTCCCCAAGCCATTATTTTCACCATTATTGCATTTTCGCGGGGGGGGGGGTTTCAAAGTTGACCATTAATTGTTCATTAATTTTCTCATTATTTCATCCATTAATCCAATTTTCGCGCGAAAAACGACTTAATGATCAAATTAATCGGACAAATAATGATGCGATTAATGGCATGTTTGAAAGACCCTAATGGTCTGATTAATGGTAACTTTGAAAGACCCTAATGTCTGAAATGTTGTGGGTGCATTGCAAAGTCTGAAGGTCATGACTGTGGATTCGTATAATCCCATGGGTGTCTTGAAGGCTGTTTTCCATTCATTGCCTTCATGTACTCAGATATTGTTATATCCCCATCGTATGTCTAACTTGGTGAAGAATCGTGCTCCCAACAGTTTGTCGACGAGTTTGGGGATAAGTGGGATTGGAGCCGCATTCTTAACAGTAATCGCATTTAGTGGGCGATAGTCTTGTACTGGTCGTAATTTGCCATCCTTCTTGTTGATGAAGAAGAAGGAGCATGTGTGGGGTGCTTCAGATCGATGGAGTGTGCCTTGTTTTAGGCCATCTTCAATGTATTCTTTGAGGGCGACTTTCTTGATAGGTGTAAGACAATAAACTGTGGTTTTCTTCATTTCCATGCCTGGAAGGAGGTCTATCTTGTGATCCCACAGCTGGTGTTTGGGTAGTCACTGTGCTTCTTCATCTGAGAAGACTTTACCGTATTGACGGAATTCGGGGGGTATTTCAACATTCTTCGGTTGTTCTGCTTTGGCTAGAGTAGTTGACACTGTAGTTCGTGCAACTACTGGTTCATATCGTGGAGAAGCGTGCTGTGACGCTGTCATGGATTGTGGAGTAGCGTGCCGTGATGCATTCTTGGGAGGCACCGTGGATGTAACCACCGGTCCATATCGTGGAGTAGCGTGCCGTGACGCATTCTTGGGAGGCACTGTGGATGTAACCACCAGTCCTGTTCTTCGTGTAATCGACATCATGGGCGTAACCACCAATTCGTTTGTAGCCATATTGCGCTGCAGCGCAACTATGCTTTTCTTGGGGGGCAACATCATGGGTGAAACCACCGATTCGCTTGGTTGTATCATGTCTTTGTATTCACCGTGGAGGTGGGCTATAATGCATTGTGTAGGATCTATGCCTTGGTACTTGGATTCGAGTAGGTCATCATAGTGCGCTTCCAAGTCTTCAGTTGGAAGGAGGTGTGCCAAGTCTGATGTTTCATCAGGATAATTTGGGTAACAAGAGGTGGGGCAGCAGTCAAGATGCAGGTTATCCTTTGCCCAGTCTATCTGGGGGTTATGTGCCCTGAACCAGTCGGTTCCTAGAAGTATGTTATGCCGTCCAATATTGGTCATGGCCATTTCTGTGGTTTCCTTGTGTTCTTCGCCCATCTCCATTTGCAGGATGGCAGTATGGCAGATTGGTCCTTGCCTATTCAAGGTACCATCGACATTTCTTGGGTAAATGGGTGTTGCTAGGGGATTTGTGGGGATCTTGTGTGTGTTGATAAACAAGATATTACAGTAGATGCCCTCAGCTCCACTGTCAAGTATTGCATGAGCATTGATTTTTCTCCCATGGCATATGATTTGAACTTTAACCCGAATTGACAGGGAACGTATATTTCAAATCGTATCTACTGGTACATGGGGAGTCTTGGGAACTTGGAGATTTCGGAGATTGCTAGAATTACAACGGGATGGTGGTACAACTCTCACTGACGATGCAACAGGAGAGTGCACTAAAAAGACGAGTGATTGATGTGGGCCACATCAATGTTCAAAGGGTCCATATTGAAGACGGACAACATCTTGAGGGTGACGTCCATATCGATAGGTGCGAAGTAGTTGGTGGACAGCTCGTTTGCTTCTACATTATCATGGATACTCATTTTATCCATGTTGTCTTCTGGTAGAGAGTCCATTTGATGTAACGAGGTCCTGGGGCGTTTGCCTAGGTTACAATTGGTGGTGATGTGTCCTGGTTTGCCGCAGTACATGCAGAGTTTCTCTTTGAAGCGGCGTTCCCTTTCTTCAAGGGAGAGCTTTCCTTGATGAAACGAGGTTCCATGACTACGTCCTCGAAATTGACCGCATCCACATGTTGCATTTATTTCTGCAGTAGGTTCTTCTTCTTCAATTGCTCGAATTCGAGGGGTAAAACGACCTTGTCCGCGTCCTCCTCCCATGGAGGGTGTATAGGACTGTGGTGTGAACATGCGGAAGGAACAATCCAGGTCTTGAGCTTTGTCAACAAGATCTGGGAGTGTGGCTGGCTGGGGTGATAGGGCAACTAGTTTCTGTTGGAGTGCCGAGTTAATGCATCGTCTGAATGCATACATCTTGGTATTGTCATCGATGCCTGATCGTCAAGCATGGTGGGTCCAATCTTGGTACCAGTCGTTAAATTCTTGGTTGCCCATGTATGTGTCGTGCATCCCTTTAATAGCTTCTTGTTGGACTTTGGGGGGGATGAATTGTTTCTGAAAGGCTGTCTGGAATTGAGCCCATGTTCCATAATTGGTTGGATTGGCTGCTAAAGCTTCAGCGATGCGGTCGCTGGCCCAATCTCCTCCACAAGTACCAGCTTTGAAATTGGTCAATGCTGCTGGTACTTTCTTGTCGTCAGTATTGTAGACTGCATTGTTCATTGTATAATAATTGGCCAAGGTGTTCCAAAAGGCTTGGGCCTTCATTGGGTTCCCATCATAGGGATCAGGGGTACTTCCCAAGAGTTTGGGAGTCGCAACGTTTCCTGCCATGACAACTGGGGGTGGGGGTGGTGCTGGGGGACTAGGTGGTCTCTGCAGTGGACCTGTTCTTCCTGAGCATGCCCGGTGAGGAGGGATCTGCGGTGGTATTCCCTTGGGGTTTCCCTTCGGTGCAGGTGGTGTCTCTGGCTGGGTTGCAGCGGGTACTGGAGTGGTTTGCAGGGATCTTGAAGAGCTGGCAAGGGTCTGGGGTAAAGGTTCTTCCTTTGTTTTGCCTTTGGATATGGGTGGAGTAGGAAGTGAACTTTCTTCTGGTATTGAAAGTTTGGAGCTTCCAGGAAGTGTACTTGTTGGATGGGAGGGGGTTCCTTGGGGACTAGGGGTGCTAGGACGACTGGTGAGTTTCTGGAGGGTAGCAACGATCCTTGTCTCAGTTTCTTGTAATAAGTTGCTAACGTTGAGTGTATCTTCGTCTTCTGAGGAGGAAGGTGTACTAGGGTTTGACTTGTATTCCATTGTGGTGGAACTTTCTTTCTCGATTCCACCTGGGAGTGGGATTTCTTCTGCTTCAGAAGTGCTAGGGCTTTGGAAATGTACCTTCCGATTGTTGAGGTATTTCCACTTGGAGTATAGGGTATCCCACTTGATTTGTTTGTTGTGAAAGGTAGCAGTTCATTGTATGAAGTCAAAATCATTGACTTCATCAAGGTGTAGGACAAGGAATCGAAATTTCCTTGTTACAAGTGCTTCGTTATTCGCAGTGAATTTCCAGGAGGTTCCTACTCCTTCACACCAAATTCCTGGTGTTAGGAAACGGGCAAAGAGACACCTAGTGTCTTTATAGTCTGCAGCAAAGGCATCAGTAGCGTAGACTGGGATATACGCCTGTTCTTCTTCTGTAAGTTCTAGTTGGTCTTCAGGTGGAAAGTTGCTAAGGACGGTTTCCCAAGAGCTCATGCAAGAGTGACGGTATAACTGGGGTTATCCCAACTGTAGAAAATCGTACACACTTTAACCAGACAAGGAGTTCTAGTATCACTATGATGGGTAATGCCTCTATAATCCTCTAGAATACCGTTGATTGTGATTGAAGTACAGTATTTCCAAAAGAATTTATTAAAGGCCCCGATATGCGGAGTGATAGTCTGTAACTCTGTCAAGGGGTGGCTAATATGTTTCTCAGTACAATTCTGTAGGAGGAACAAACAATGTTGCTTAAAGATGTGGAGCTCTGTGCGATTTCTTGTAGGGGCAGTAATGCCAAGATAGATAACTTCTGGTAGGTAGATTTGTGATGTGGCTCCAACTAGATCTGAATTTCCTGAGACGCTGGTGTGGTGACTATGGGGAGTAGGGGGCAGTGGTTGTTTGATTCTTGGTAACGCGTTATACGGTCTGTGTAGGACTTCTTGGATGTGATGTGTTACTGGTACCGTAAAAGGATTCGGGGGTGGGGTTGGTTCTCTATAAACTTGGGGAGAGGGAATGGGTTGGGGTCGTCGGTCAACGAAGTTCTGGGTACGGCGAAGTCTATGTCTTCCTCTTTCGTTAGAGGGTATAAAGTGTCCTCATTCCTGGGCTGGGGCTGAGTGATTTCTCCAGTTATGTGGACTGGCCAGATTGTCAGTTGTAATGGAGACCTTCTATAGGTCCTGCTCTGAAGAATCGGGGGTCCCAGAGGTGGATTCCAAGTGGGGTGGGTGGGGTTCCGGGGTAACGGCTATCGCAACAACAAAGGTCAATTCTGCAGAAACAAAGATCTGGGTCATCATTCGAAAAGGTGATCTCTCAGGCACGCCGATATACCGACTCAGGTGTGCTTGGGGGACTGGATTGAGGGGTACCAACCAGAGTGGGGGGTAATGTACTGTCCACGCTGTCGTGATATGACGAATTGAGCATGAGGAGGTCTGGTTCCAAGAGGATACGCTGGAAACATTCCAGGTATTCAGTGTCTCTTCCCTGGGTATTTGGCTGGGTGATGGGGAGGGTAAAGTGGGAAGGGGGATCAATAAGACTTGTATGTGGGGTAAGGAGGTCTGTGGTCCAGGCGCAGTTGTTCCACCGATATGTGATGTCACGGTCAGACCACCGTGTCAGATCGAGTCGGGGATCTCGGGGTTCGGGGATCTCGGACGAGATTACAAAGATGGATTTCGGAGAGGGGTCGTTCCCAAAAGGGAAATCGGTCACGTGAGGCGTCACGTGACAAGGAGGATTACAAGTGAAGATTGACACAAGTCAAACGTGACTTGGAATCGAGCGAGACACTAGCACGTGACCTCGAGACGTAGAGAGTCAAAGGCAATTAGCAGCAGAGCTGACTAATGCGAAGAGAGAGAGTCCGTTCGATGAAGCCGCACGCGTTCAAGTGAGAAGAGACTAATCAATAGTCTGATTGCACGAATAGAACGAGCTTAGGAAAGCCGTTCTATGCTAAGTAGTACAGTTTATATACATGTACTCACAGAAGCTACGAGAAGGTAAGAGAAGGTCATAGAAGACCATGGAACGAGAAGGAAGCTCAGGGAAACGTATGGAAGTCTCTGGAAAACGCGAGAACAGTCCATCGATAAGTAAGCAAACGATGGGCAAAGCGGCCCGGAGTCACGGACGGAAGCGGAACGAGAAAGACGTAATAGGAAAGAGAGAGGGAGAAAGTGTTAGGTAAGCGAGGCAGTCCGTGACATTACCCCCTTGTTAACGTCCTTTAGACGTCAACACAGTCATCCACGGCAGCGCAATACCCGCGTTCGAAGTTAGGATGAGTAGGGTAAACCTTACAGTCCCCATATTCAAGGCACATGCAATGGGGATCCTTACAGTCTACCCCAGTATGACCGCGGCGTGAGCAGTGGCGACAAAGGCCAATGCAGAAGCAGTCGTCGATGGTGTGGCCCGCCTTGCTGCACCACGTACACTCTGTTGGGTGGCGAGCGCGCTCCTCGGTGACTCGATTGCGGATGGACGCGCGGATTTTCTTGACTCGCGCGGTGGAGAAGGAAGGGGCGATGTGGAGTGAAGAGTCGATGTGGCATTGGAGGCGTCCGAGGGCGTTAGCTCCAGTGAGACGGGCAGAACTCCGATAGAGGGCCTGTCGTTCTACTTCCAATGAGTCGCGGAGTTGCCCCATACGCTTGGCAATACGGTCACAAGCCTTCTTGTGGGAGCGGAAGTGTTGGATCTCGCCAGCCAATGTGGGGTCGTCTTCATAGAGGACGGCCCAGTCTACGCCTCTGGTTAGCTCTAAATCGGGGTGGAAGAACAACTCGTTGCGAGGGGAGAGTGGCGAGGCACGGGACGTCTGTGGGACGGCATGGAGAGGACGCGAGTGAACGGTACAGTTGCGCCCGTTTGTAGCGTGGAGCTCGGGGAAGGGTTGACGGAGGCAGTAACGGATGAACGGGGCGATGACATCTTCGTCGCCTAGCGGGATGACAAAGAGGTGGCGTGTCCCGGTAGCATCGAAGTTATCTTGCCAGCCGAGACCTGGGTGAGTACTGGGCTGGGGGTCCGTGGGAGATGGCGCTTGATTTTCCTTGTCCTCCATCAACTCCTTGATCGTCGCGTCTTGGTCCGAGACCTGGCGGTACAAGACCATGGCGAGCTCCTCGTAGTCTGTGGTGTCGCCAAGGGGATGCGAGACTTGACGAATTGGTGTGATGTCGGCGAGAGGGACACGAGGGGAAGAGCGGCGAAGTTCCCCTTCGTTGAAGAATTGTACGCCATCGGACATAACTTCGATAGTAGATGGATGGGCTGGAGGAGAGAGAGAAGCAGAGGGTGGCTTGGAGGGGAAGTCGGGGTCATTATACTCAGCTAACTCGGTCCCTGGGTACCACCCGGCTGGAGATCCTGGGATGTAAGGGGGGGAAGGAGCAGACGGAATGAAAACGGGTGATGCGGCGTGAGGAGGGGGAACGTCAATTGGCAGGAGGGAGCGGTTGTCGGGGAAGCGTTGGCGAACTTCCTCCACGTCGATCCCGAGTAAGGTTGCTACATGGTGCAGCATCATTTCATGTGGCCAAGCCGCTTCGGAGTTGGTGGGACTGTCTGGGGGAGGAGAGTTGACGACGTAGGGAGTGCTGCCAGCACGATTGTCGACGGGCGAGGTAGAGCGGGAAGGGACAAAAATGGCGGAGGAGGCGTCGGACATGTTGTTAATGGTCGAGCAAACTTGAACTAGGTGGTTGAGTGGTCGTCTGGCGGGGTCGTCGTGATCTCGGCGAATGCTGAAGAGGTTTTGTTGAAAGCGTTCGTTGAAGGAGTAGAAGATGGAATAAGGGGAAGCCAGTTTGAAAGCGATAGAGGGGATGAGAGTTATTGGGGATCGTTGGGGGTGTCTTTATACAGCTGGTCGTCCAGCCGTAGCGGAGTTGGAAAGATAGAAGTCTGCTAACAAATCTGGGGCATTGAGGTCTGTGTGGTCGATCCATTGGTCATCGGAATGAGGGTACCCTTTCCAGTGCACGAGATATTGCAGTTTACGTTTCTTGCCAAAACGCCGTGCGTCTAGAATGTTCTCGATCTCGTATTCTTCTTCGCTATCGATGATCGGAGGGGGGCGTGTATAGGGCATGCCGTATTGCTCCGTCTCCTTATATGGAAGGAGGAGATCCGTGTGAAACACGTTATGGATCTTCATCGACGCAGGGAGATCGAGTCGCATTGCTACTGGGCTTATCTTTTGTGAGACTTTGAAGGGACCATACCTTTTTGGGGATAGCTTGCGATTGCCGGCGATAGAGAGGTTGCGTCCTTCTAGCCAGACTTGGTCGCCTTCCTTAATCTCCGTTAGTTTCTTGTTGTCCTTACGGCTTTGTACATTTTGTAGAAGTTTCTGGGCCGACTGCCTAGATTCTTCCAAGAGGCGTAGGCGTGTCTCCGCAGCAGGCACGGGTCCTTCTAGATGTTTCAGAATCACTTGTGGTTTGGTTCCGATCAGAAGCTCATGAGGGGACTTGCGCGCTACGTCGTGTTTCCAGGAGTTGTGAGCGAATTCCGCGATAGGAAGGAGTTGACTCCAGGCCGAAGGCTTTCCTGAAGTCCAAGGTCGCAGATATTGTTCGATCCAAGCATTCATGCGTTCTGTCTGTCCATCAGTGCGAGGGTGAAAGGCAGTAGATAGGTTTTGTTGGATTCCTAACGCTTTGCACATCTCTTTTGCGAATGCAGAAGTGAACCGGGGATCACGGTCCGATATGATCCGTCTAGGGAGTCCGAACCAAGGTACGAGGTGTTTCAGATATTCAAGAGCTACTCCTGTTCCGTCGATCGTTTTGGTACAAGGAATGAATTTAGCTGCTTTAGAACATCCTTGATCTACGATCGTGAGAATGGAGTCGAAGCCTTGTGACTTGGGGAGGTCCGTGATTAGGTCCATAGATACGTATTGGAATGGTCCCTCTTCGACGGGTGTATCGAAGCGTTGTAACGGTGCTTTTGATCGATGCACGTTGGTTTTGGACTCTTGACAGCGTGCGCATCCTTTTACGTACTGTTCTACGAATTCTCGAAGTCTAGGGCCTTCATACTGTTCCCGGACTAGTTCCCAAGTGTTCGAAATGCCTGGATGTCCAGCAGCGGGAGAGTCGTGAAGGGTTTGTAAGATGTCGCGTCGGAGATTGGGGTCGTCTTCGAGAAAGATTTTGTGTGCCTCGATAGGATTTGTCGGAGCGAAGAGGATAGGATTTGTCGGAGCGAAGAGGTGATTAGGCAGCAGAATGCGTGGCTCGTTGGAATCCACCCCCTTGTTAAGGTCTGTTCTTCGCGACAACAAATCAGCCACGGTGTTTGTTGACCCAGGAATGTGCTCAAGGGTATAGTCGAAATCCTGTAGGAACTCGATCCATCGCGCTTGGTGGCCAGTGATCTTGCGAGGGTCGCGGAAATACTGAAGATTTTTGTGATCAGTACGGACCCGAATGGCATGTGTGGCACCCAAAAACAGGGGGCGACCACATTTGAATCCAAAGATCACAGCGGCGAGTTCCTTGTCGTGAGCGTCATAGTTCTTTTCGGCCGGTAGGAGACTTCTGGAGTGGAAGGCAATGGGGTGAATGCTGTCCTCGAACTCTTGGGCGATGACTACACCAAGAGCATAGCCGGATGCATCGGTTTCCATCACAAATTGTTTGGACCAATCCGGAGTGCGGAGGACTGGATAGCTGCTACAGGTTGCCTTAAGACGGAGGAAGGCATCGTTACGCTCGGTCGACCAAATGAATTGTTCGTTCTTGCGAGTGAGGTCATTGAGAGGGCGTGCAATGTCGGAGAAGTTCTTTATGAACGCGCGATAGAAATTGCAAAAGCCCAAGAAGCTGCGCACATCTTTAACCGTGAGTGGGGTGGGCCATTCCGAGATGCCTTGTACTTTAACGGGGTCCATTTTGACAGAGCCGTTGCCAATTAGTACTCCAAGATACTCAACTTCATGTTGGTGAAACTTGCATTTCTCTGGTTTAAGGAAGAGGTCAAATTTCTCAAGTTTGTCGAGGATATGGTTGACTCTGAGCTCATGGAGAACTTCGTCATCTTCGGTGGCAATAATCATGTCATCCATATAGATGCGAAGCCAACCTTGTGCGACTTCTTCTTGGAAGATGTCGTCCATCATTGTCTGGAAGGTAGCTGGGGAGTTGGTCAGTCCAAAGAACATGACCGTCGGCTCAAAGAGTCCTTCGCTGGTTTTGAAGGCGGCTTTGTACTCGTCGCCTTCTTTAATGCGAATATTGTTATATCCCCAACGAATGTCGAACTTAGAGAAGAGACGTTTCTCGGCGAGGTCGTAGATCAATTCGGAGATTAATGGAAGTGGATATTTGTTAGGAATGGTCCACTTGTTCAGGTTTCGATAGTCTTGTACAGGACGAAACTTGCCATCTTTCTTGCGAATCAAGAAGAAACCGCTGGCGTAGGGGGATTTTGAACGGCGAATTCGCTGGAGGCGGAGATTTTGGGAGAGAAACTCTTGCTGTTCCTCTTTCTCTTTAGGAGATAACGGGTAGACTCTACAGTTTATTGAGGTAGGGGCGTTACTTTTTAATTCGATGGCGTGATCCCAAGGACGTCGATCAGGGAAGCGTTCCGACGCTTTTTCAGAGAAAACTTTGCCATGACGGTGATACCACTCAGGAACTAGTTCCTGCCAGGTTCGTTTCGTCTTGTCTGTAGAGGCCTCTGCGAGTTGTTGAGCTACTGTAGTTTTAGCAACTCTAGTTTGAAGCCAGATTTCGTCGCCTTCTTCCCACCCAGGGATGCATCATACCCAGGCTGGAGTCGAATCTCGGCGTTTAGTTCCTTTAAGAGGGGGTCGCCAAGTGTCGGCGTTTGTAGAAGAGATTGTTGTAAACCCTTCTATGCGGCCTCCGCTCCAGTCAACGTTTGGGTTTGACGCTTCGAAGAATGGATAGCCTAAGATAAAGTCATCTCGTCCTATATTGGCGACAAAGAAGGAATGGGAGGCTTTCTGTCCATTATTGTTGACCAACAGATCGACAGCCTCCAGGATTTCTCCAGATTTATTAGGAGATCCGTCGACATTTTGTACCTTTCGGGGTTTTATTAGTTTCCTGGTTGTAAGTTTGAGGCGTTCCACCGCCCGAGGGTGGATGAAACATTCGGTAGCACCACAGTCAAGTAATGCCTTTTGGTCGACTCGTTTCGTTCTGGTTCGTAGCTGAAAAGGGACTTGAATTGCATGATTTCGAGCTATGTACATGGAACCAGAACTATTCAGAACTGCCCGAGTAAGAGCCATAGTACTCAGGCGCCAAGAAAATCCATATCTTCTCCTAGGGAGCGCATTTCATCCATGAACGCCCCGTGATCTTCCTCGGTCAGGCGTGCTACTCGCGCCGCGAGGGATGGTGTCGGAATGAAGGAGGTGGAGTTGTCGCTCGACGTGGTTGTTTGACTGTCTTCTATTTGGACAGTGCGAGCGCAAGCGGGTTTGCTGGGACAATCTCGCGCGAGATGACCTTGTTTTCCGCATTGGAAGCATCGTCCGGTACGACGATATTCTTCCTTTTCTTTGTCCGTAGTAGCCTTCCGAATTACTGAGAGGTCCATGGCATCGTCATTCCTGGGGGGAAGACGAGGGCGGGGTGGTTGGGCTCGATTCCCCTGTCCGCGCCAATTTTGGTTGTTTGGGTTTGCATTTCCCCCAGGACGACGCCAGACCCACCCAGCGTTTTGCTTCTGTTGAAGATTTTGACCAGCGTTTCGAACTGGGTTGCGAGTTCCATATTCAGAGTGTAACGCCTTTTTCTTCAGATAGATCACTTGTTGTCGTTGAGCTGCTGCCCTCTATTGTTCGTACGTATCCGGGTTTTCCATGGCTAGACAAGCGTCGGCTAACTGACGAGGAAGTCCTTGGGCAAAGGTACGCAAGTTTGAGGGGTCGTTGGGGTTCAACTCAGCCCTACTTCCTAGAGTTTCGAATGCGGCGAGATATTCATCGAGATTATCGCCAGTCATTCGTAATTTCCCAAGTTGGTCTTGGGCACGTTCCCTTTCTGCGTAATCGGTGAACGATACTTTGAACTTTTCTTCCATCATTTTCCATGGATTGGAGTATCGATCGATGAGACTAGGGTCGGCTTCAATCTCTTCGAGCCAATTAAAGGCCATGTCGACCCATCCGTTGACTTTCTCGCCATCGAGAAGAGACATGAAGTAGATACACTTGGAGATGGGGTCTTTGGCAATATCGGCCTTTCGATTCATCAGCATGAATCTGTTGAATTGATTCAAGAATCGTCTAGTCTTGGATCGATCTCCTTCGAATTTGTCAGGATGAATGCCTTCTAAGCGACGTCCTTTATCGTTTGTTCTTTCAGGTTCATCCAGGAGGTCGTCGAGGCCGAATGGGTCATCTCCTGTTCCCCTAGGACGACGAGGTGGAGGTCTGGATGGCTGTCTCGCTGTGCGTGAAGAGCGCATCCTCCATGATCCAAACCCTGCGAAAGACTTTCGCTCGGGTTGTTCTTCGGGATCAGGAGATGAAGATCGACTTGTATTGCTAGCAGGGGCCTCTCTTTCGTCAGGATTAGTTTCGTGAAAGACATCTCCGTCGTGTGGAGTAACTGCAGATATGTCTAGGGGAGCCAATCGGATTGGGGAGGCTACCCTAGAAGGGGCTCTAGTGATTGGAAGGCTGGTGAGTCTAAGTTGTGCGTAGTTGATCCCTTTCATTGGAGAATCTTTTAGTTGAAGGCTTGGTCGTGCTAGGCGGAAACATTCATAGGTGTTTCCCGCTCGGAGTCGGATTTCGAACCATACTCCAAAAACGTTGGATAAAGCAAGGAGCGCTCCCTTGTAACAGGCGTAATAGGCGGTGAAGGGGGCCTTTTTAGAGACCTCTTTTCCGTCTATTCTAACGACGATGTCTTGTCCTCCGACTAGGTGGCGAACGCGTTCGGAGAACTCCGATGGGACCGTATCTTTAGTTTCGGGTTTAGTTTCGAATGGGAGGTCCAATACTGCTAGTGACTCTTCCGTTGGTTGATCGATTGCGCGTACACGCCAGTCTGTGGGGATGCCCAGTCCTTCAGGGGTCTTCTGTTTTTCTTTCGATCCGGAGGGAGTTGAAGTCATCGTTAATTCAGGGAGAGAGGAGAAGCTCGTTCTAATGTCACGGTCAGACCACCGTGTCAGATCGAGTCGGGGATCTTGGGGTTCGGGGATCTCGGACAAGATTACAAAGATGGATTTCGGAGAGGGGTTGTTCCCAAAAGGGAAATCGGTCACGTGAGGCGTCACGTGACAAGGAGGATTACGAGTGAAGATTGACACAAGTCAAACGTGACTTGGAATCGAGCGAGACACTAGCACATGACCTCGAGACGTAGAGAGTCAAAGGCAATTAGCAGCAGAGCTGACTAATGCGAAGAGAGAGAGTCCGTTCGATGAAGCCGCACGCGTTCAAGTGAGAAGAGACTAATCAATAGTCTGATTGCATGAATAGAACGAGCTTAGGAAAGCCGTTCTATGCTAAGTAGTACAGTTTATATACATGTACTCACAGAAGCTACGAGAAGGTAAGAGAAGGTCATAGAAGACCATGGAACGAGAAGGAAGCTCAGGGAAACGTATGGAAGTCTCTGGAAAACGCGAGAACAGTCCATCGATAAGTAAGCAAACGATGGGCAAAGCGGCCCGGAGTCACGGACGGAAGCGGAACGAGAAAGACGTAATAGGAAAGAGAGAGGGAGAAAGTGTTAGGTAAGCAAGGCAGTCCGTGACATGTGAGGATGCATTCGTCACTGTAGATGAACTGGTACAGGTTAGTTGAAGTGAATTCTCTGCTTGGGTTTGTCTGGAGCCGAATTTCATTAAATTCCACTTCAACTTTGGTTTCCGACATGTGAAATCTAGATAGAAATCTGATTCTGTGTCCGGCTTGGATCTGTGTGATAATTTCCGGCTGGTGCGACGGGACGAAGTAGTGCTAGAAGAAGGTTTTGTTGTAAAACAAGGAGATCTGGGTAGCTGGGGATTGGTCAAAGTTATGGGCACCGGAGAGTTACCAATATGCAGTGCAACGTCTTGCTGCATTAAGGATGTCGACAAGTTGGTAATCAATGTAGTGATAAAAATGTTGAGCGCTAAAAAGTTGACCAAAGGGGAGAATGTCTAAGAGATCTTGAGGAACCAAGTGATGTTCGCTCCAATAGGTAAGTTGAACTTGTTCCTAGAGATTGGCGATTCTTGAATAAGTTTGTCTTAAGATTTCTTCATGGAAATTCGCCACTTAAGACAAATGACAAAAAGAGTTGAATAAACCTCCGATTTATTTACACCAATAAGTCCTTTGTAACTTACTAAAAAGTATTACAAAGGGTTTTCTGAGGGGGGTGTAATGAAATCAAACAGTTTAGCTGGGACACGGGGGGTAGGTACAAAGCAGGAAAACTGAGGGTCCGTACGAAGCAAGTCCGTAACATGCATGCTACGATTAATAAAAAGAATCCCCTGCTCAGTGAAATGTAAGTGTCCGCAGAGGATAGCTGTACAACCGTCTAGGAAGTCGTACGCAACAAGGGGGACAAGGGCTCCTTCAAAGTGAGCAAGCCAAAGGGAAGGGAAACGAGAGAAAACAAACTTAATCGAGTCCAAGAAGGTGGTCTCGATGTAACCGAAGGGGAATTTGGGGGACCATGGGTGCTTGCCTACTTTGGCACAGATGTGGACCGGGGGGAGAGCGCCGTTGGAGTGGACGTAGATGGAGTGATGGGCATCGGCGCGGAAGGGGGTGACGAAATATGGGGGTGTGGCAGTGTCAAGGTCTTGGGCCTGGGGGATGTGATTGAGGAATTGACTATTAACAAGTTCCTCGGACGAAAACCACATGTGATGGCCCTGCTTGTAGTGGACCATGTACTGATGAGGGTGTCTGTTGGCAGGGAGGCAAGGCGGGGTGGCGAAGAGGTACTCAAAGGGGGCGACGTCGACTGTCGGGTAAAATACTGGGACAGGGAGAGGAGCGGGTGATGGTGGGGCAGGGGAAGCAACGGTAGCAACGGGTGCTTCAACGATGGGCAGGGGGATGTTCTCAATAGGGATGTCCTCAAGTGATACGTGGTCAATAATGTCACTGACGAACTGAAGGTGGCTCCAACTGTCCTGGGTAAGTGGGGGAAGGAGGGAGTTGAGTTCGGCTTGGGCAAGGCGGACGATGTGGGCAGCAGTTTCTTCTCTGAGTTGTTCAAGATCAAACTTGGCGGCGGCACGAAGTGCTTCCTCAGTGGGCTCGGGAGTAGGTGGTAATGGCAAGCGGACCACATAGGGGTCAAGATCAATGGGGGTGGGTTCAAGGGTGTCCGGGTTGACGAGGGTGATGCCGGTGTCGGCAAACAAGGTGGAGTACCGTGGGGACTGTAGGTTGTACTTGTCGTAGGGGCCAGGGCCGGTGGGGGCCAGGAAGGGGAAGCCAGGGACGATGAATTCAGGACTGGAGGCAATGGTGGGTGACCAGGGGACGATGGGGGACGATGTGGAACTAGGGGGGTACTGGAGACAGGGGCTTCTGGGACTTGGGTAATTCCAAGTGTTGTGGGGACTGTTGAGGACATTGTTGATGACCTCAAGGGTGGCAGCGGAGTTCTCCTGGTAGATGGTGTTCAAGTCGGACCAAGAGGCAACAGAGAGGGAAGGTGAGAACACTTCCAAACAGTCAGCTTCAACTTTAAGAGACTGTTCTAATGTCAGGAACTCACTACTTTATGGGTAGCGAGACTCGACGACGGCGCGGAGTTGAAGGTGACTGATCCAAAGGAGCAGCAAGGAGACGTTGAGGAGGAAGAGACAGAAGGCAAGGAGAGGCGGGACTGGGTAGACTGAGGGGCGAGCTGCTGGCGATGAGGGAGCTTTGAAAGGCTCCAGTGTGGGGGTTGACAAGAGAACAGTCTAAGGACTGTTCACCTAAATTCGTAGGTCTTATATACTAATACAGGGTGGTCTGTGCACAGTTTAGGGTAGGTACAATTAC
>Ga0307510_10005397_pt1 | contig 15219 bp, 17 predicted proteins | sample 12_EM_MG_FD_207224 | JGI IMG/M metagenome (GOLD analysis project Ga0307510, IMG submission 207224) | Populus trichocarpa ectomycorrhiza microbial communities from riparian zone in the Pacific Northwest, United States - 12_EM | ecosystem: Host-associated > Plants > Roots > Unclassified | place...
CTGTGCACGCACGAACGAGGGGTACGAATGAAGTGCCTCGGGTCGGCTATATACGAGGATGCTCTACGTTCCGTACTCAACGGGCACGAGCTCGATGAGCTTGTCGGCCGGCCACTTATCAAAAGGCTGTGCGAGTTGAATATACCAGCACAGTCTCGTGTATTGTGGTTCTGTAGAACGCGTGAAATGAGTTCCGGGCAACATTGGGCCTCAGAACGTCGAGCAGCGAGTAGTCGCCATCGAACTTCACGCTTCTCGACTCCCTCAATCCTTTACCACACAACTCGGACTAAAAATGAACAATCTGATATCAATCAATACGTAGCCCCCCGCAAAGGTAAACGTATCTGCGATAGATGTTATAAAGTCGTCAATACCGCAACACTTTGCAACTTCCAAAATGGGCTCTAAGGCTCCCATAAATCGAACAGAATACCTATTACCACTCACGCCGAAAATGATCTCGTCCTGCCTCGGCTTCAACAGGTTTGGCATACGGCGTCGCCTTCGTAACCAACCTTCAGTTGCTGATGGACTTGCCACAAATATTATAGATGTCGGTGCAATTATGATGTTGCCCCGAGGGAAGACGCGGGCACAGTTGTGAGAGGAGAGAGGGGAAAGGCGCACCGAGTTGTCTGACGAGTTGAGGGATTTCGTACTGGCAAACGCTTTACCAGAATAATCACAGGAAATGAATCCTTGATGCACACTGGAGAGGTTTAGACGACGCGGTAATGGTAATTACGAGCAAGGCGAGGGTCCTAAAATACATAAGTGCAGACAAGCTTGAAGGCACAGATTGAGGACACAAAACCGTCCGGGAGGAAGCGTTCTCGGAGTCGGCCGGAGCCTCGTTGCGGTTGTCAATTATACTGTGTTAGTTTATACAAGTGTCGCACTTGGTCATTTGACCCAAGCTGTGAACAGAAGAGGGCGAGAGTGAAAACAAGCGAGAATGAGAATATTATTCGAACCTTGGGCAATTGGGCAAGAAGAGCCTACCGTGACGTAATAGTTGAAAGGTGGACGTCGTTGTTTGTACATGTATCGGTCTTGGCCCTAACCCTATGACAATCATGACAAGGTGAAAACGACGAAGCTGATAACAGCCACATCACGAAATAAATTCCGGCAGTGACAGATACAGTACTAGTACTGTATCCTGCTGAGCACTACTGCAACTACAACTTGAAATTCCAACTGTGGCAAAAACTCAAGTGATTTGTCTGATTTGGCCCATCTCTGTCCCCTACTACGATAGTGCCCTTTTTCACGCCACCCATCGTGCCCGCAAGTCTGGACACCCTGGAAGCCTTCAGCTTCAGGCTTGAAGCATGCTCTCTTGCGGGGCCTCGGACTTCACGGGCCTCACCACACCCTCGTCACCACCTTTCTCGTAATCGTCACTTTTCCTGCTGTGCAACCATGAAAATGGAGACTCGCAAGTCAGATATTCTATCCAACTCTCGTTTTAGCCACCGTAATCCCAACTGGCTTAATTCAGTCAATTTCGGTGCGGCGATTCCACAGCGCTGGTTCATGCGTGACCCCTGGGCGTTACGGCTTCCCTCGGAAATGCCCTTGGCACCACTGTATGTCCTTCTGTGCCTAATCATAAGCGGTGAACCGGTGAAGACTTTATCAAATCCCGGACTCTGCAGCAGATCAGCGGCCTTCTCTCGCAGCCTCGATTCCTCAAGTATGACTCATGCCAAGTGATGGGCAAACCCATTTGTCACAACGAGAGTGCAAACCATTCTACGCACCTCCTGGCTAAGCTTTGAAATAGGGGGAGGCGACCTACAGATGCAGACGGTGCCACTCCATTTTCGATTTGCACAAAGCTTGTCACCCCCATTCTCCCAGTCCGGGAGCAATCATTAATCACTCCCTGCGCCCTGATATGGCGCCGTACTCTGTAATACCCCCTTTGACCTTCTCATCAACATCGATCGCACGCCTGCAGGTGGGGGTTCCACCACGAAGCGCCGACCCTGATCTCGTGAAAATCTGTTCAATAGTTGCGGCCCACCTCAGAAGGCAGTGCCAAGCCGCCAGGCTGCAAGAATCTCGGCCACGAGTTTGAGATACATCGTCGGCCAGACCGCTTCCTTTCAAAGAAAATGTACTTCGATCGTGAGAGATGCCATATTTTTATTTATTATTGCCTGTTAATCAGCCACCTCGCCCTGTCCCTCCCTGAGGTTACTGAGATTGAACTCCAGGTTCAACAAGGAGATTAACTCCAGAGGTACTGTGCATTTGTGATGAAGTTGATCAGATCCCCATTTAGACTATTTACCTCAATCTGACATGTCAATATCCCGTAGTCCGAGATTGACAATGTACGAATGCCCCGCCCTTGGCGGCGGCGGTCGATCGCTTACCAGTGCGCGGGGCTCCCTGAGACCGCAGGCGTTTTTTGGCCATCGTTCTTCGTCGTAGCTCTTGGAATTTCTTATTGATTTACCCCATACATACATATCAGTTGCCAAGGCTTCCCTTTCCTGGCACATCACAGCAGGATTGCTCCTCGACTAGTGATCCACAAGCGTATCCTTTGATGTCGTTCACGTTCTGGAACGTCATTCGAGGGCAAGACCGCAGTGCCGTCAAACGGGGCCATCAATCAGGGCCATCAATCAATTCAATGCTAGTCCCCGTGCAGTTCTCGAGAACGTCCGTGAGAATTGGTGATCTGACAAGACTGGGCATTCGCACTGTGTCACGCTGGTAAAGGTACCATATCTCCGCTGGACGGAATTAATACGGCTAGTTGGGCGTCATTCCAACTAACCTGATTACTGTAAGGACGCCCGTCAGTTCTTCTTTCATCTCGGCGTGAGCTTTCTGGCACTCTCCCGTACAGGAGACTTCTACATTCGGACTGCAGCTTCCGGGGGAAAAATAGGGTTGTTCGGTGTCCTCATACTGTATGAAGGCATTACGAGGGGCCGGGTAATGCGAAAGGTGGCTGTAGTGGGATACGAACGCGCAAGGATGCGTCGATGTAACTAGACAATGCTTATACAAGTGGGGTCCATAGGATAACGAAGGGGCTCATATTAGAACATTTGGAGCGATCGGGTGTATCACAAGTGCGGGAACCAAACGAGCTCGACCTCTACTATACCTTCCAATACCGTGGTCATGGTGTCTTTTCATACCGTTGCTCATTCCTGCTCATGTTAACGGCCTTCACGCAGTGGAATGCGAAGCATCAGCGACGGGGCCTTAGAAAGGAACAGTGTGAATTGAGGGCCGAATATTGTAGAATGTAAGGCAATTATCCTGCGCAAGTATTCAAGTGCGGGAGGTGATCATCCGAGCCGGAGGCTCGTGCCCGTGGCGTTACATTCTACAGGCGAAAAAAAAAATCTTTATTCTCGGCACGAACTTTTTGGGGGACTCGAAGTAGTCGAAAAAGGATGTTTTGTTTGGGCTTCCCGGCTACGGATATGCCTCGTTGATTCCACACCAGGCCGGGGGTTATGACCAGAAATGGTGTCCGGTGAGGTGTCCTATCACCAGCGGATCTCGATGACCAGTCGGGGCAAGTACCACCGGAGGGGACATGTGTATTGCTCGCTTAGCGTGGGGTATCTCTTAGTTAACAACCTGAAAGAGCTGGGGGATGTCAGTATGAGAAACAGTTGCAGCAAACTGGAATCGCTGGATACGACTGAGATACAGTACAGCAGGAATTGCAGCTATCAGCCGGGTTGCTATGGGCAATCGGGCTGTAGCCGGGTCCGGGACTAGCTACTGCCAGAAACACCGGTCTGTCACCGTGAGAATGGATCACTGCACAGCCACATTGTTATTACCCGTTGGGCCGTTACCCGCCCGACGGCCGCCACCGGTCCTGATAGGGCCGCACTCTCTACCGCCACTCAAACCACAGGTCCCCTTGGACGTTTAGCCCTACGGCTTCCATCTCCGCACCAGTGCTTCAGGCTGTCCAGGTATATCCCTGGTTGGCAGGAAGTACTGGATTCGTTTGGCAGGTTATATATTGACTGCGGATACATCTCCAACGAAGAATGATCAACAAAATTGACGAGGCTCGATGTATCCATCCATGCTCCACGCGAGGACCAAGGCACGCTTTGTCAATACTGTACCCAGAGTTCTGGCTCATCCTGATCACTCAATCTCCCCCGATGCCGAGTCGGAGTAGAGCCGGACCTGCGCAGCGCGTACGTCAGCGCTGTATCGAAATCCTTCACGCTTCTACTTACTCGGAGAGCCTTCCATCCCCGGATGGCGGAGGCGCCATCCTTCTGCATCGTGACCAAGGGTTCTCCAATGTTACTTAAGATGAAAATGTAAACCGCCAAAACCTTCGCTCTCTTTCCCCTCCTCCTCACATCGAGCAATGGTCCCTCTTTTCCACCACTCTGTGACCGCGGGTGCGCTAGTAGCGCTTCTCTTGGGCCCAGCCATTGCTAATGCATGGTGTCGCAACCAGCCTGGCAATCCCGGTTATCCCTCCGCTGCAGATTGGTCTGCTTTGAATGATACAGTTGGTGGCCACCTCGTCAAAGTCGTGCCGTCTGCCGAGGCGTGCCAGGAATTGGGGTGCACAGAGGCTCAGTGGGAGAGTGGGGTTTTCCGACAAACCATCCCTGGTTCCATGAATGCTGTTGGTATCTCGACTTGGTCCTTTTCCCCATTAATGACTCTTTTGTATCCGTAGTATAACTGGGAACAGGTGATGCCGCGTTTCGCAACCTGTGGTATCCATTCCACTCATCGGGCGTCGTCATACGACAGGATTATGGCCCTCCTCCAGAACTCTGTCTACGTAATGGTACTACCTGTGCGCAGGGAAATGTCCCTCTTTACGCGGTCAATGCCACAGCAGTTGAACATATTCAGGTTTATGAGTCTCCCCACTTGGCAGCTTCAGTTTCTCACCTCTTTCTAGGCTGGTGTAAGATTTGCTCAAGCACACAAGCTCCGTGTAGCCGTCAAATCCTCTGGCCACGACTACTTGGGCCGTTCCACTGCAAAGAATTCTCTACTCCTCTGGACTGCTTACTTCAAAGACATCTCCTTTACTGAGCAATTCTTCATCGCTGGCAAGGATCATGGTCCTGTGGTTACCCTTGGCTCCGGCGTTGGCCTGAAAACCATTTACGCTGCGGCAAAGGCACAAAATAAGATGTTTATAGGTGGCACTGCAGCTACCGTCTCTCCAGCGGGTGGGTATACCCAAGGCGCTGGGCACTCTGCGTTCTCGCCCCTCTATGGGCTTGCAGCAGACAACGTTCTCCGTACGTGATTCGGTCCAACTTTGACGCCCAGTTGGCCTGAGACCAAGGCCCCAGAATTCCGAGTTGTTCTCGCCGACGGCTCGTTCGTAACCGTTAACTCGGCATCTCACGCTGATTGTATGACTCTGGTTTTGCACTTTGCGTTATCGCTGACCTCTCTTTTCTTTCCTAGTATTCTGGGCTTTGCGCGGAGGCGGCGCTGGGAGCTGGGGTGTGATCATCGATGCCACCTTCCCCACTCACCCCATTTTCAACGTGACTTTGCATACCGTGAATGTTCTGACGGCGACGGTGGACCAAACAGCCAGTTTAATGACCGTGCACGCCAAGCATATCAACGACTGGGACAGCGTTCGGGCCGGACAGTACTTTTATCTATCTGCATCAACGTCGAACAGCACGCTTGTCGTTTCCACACTCTTCAAAGGCCTCGACGGTGATGCCAGCAAGGCGCAGATGTCTGCTTTCCTCGCCGACGCAACCGCACTTGGAGCAGTCGTTCAGGACGAGTCTACGGTCACCACGTTCGCAAATGATATCGTCGGTTTCCCAGACGACTTATCTGGGTACAATGTAATTCTTAGCTCTCGCCTCGTTCCCGGTTCTGTATACCGCCATGCGCCGAGTAGCGTGGGTGCTGCGTACAAGGAGCTGCTTTCACAGGGTATCCAAGCGGTTCTTGGGCATCTTGTTGCTGGCGGTGCGTTCCCGTGATGTTCTAGGACCGTATACCTGGCTGACCGTTCTACGTAGGCCAAGTGGCGGACAACGCCTACATAGATTCAGCAGTAAACCCTGCATGGCGCAAGGCAAAGGCCCACGTGAGCATCCTCCCTGGAGGTCCGGCGAATGAATTTTAACGGATTCTTCTAGGTAATTGCAACCCAAAATTGGAACAGTACGTTGTCCGCGGCGGACGTGCAGGCATTGCGAAGGAATTTTACCGCAACGGCGAGACCTGTACTCGAGGAGCTTGCTGGTGGCCCATCCAGTGGTAGCTACTCGAATGAAGGCGACGTACTCGAGCCGGACTTCCGCGTCACGTTCTACGGACCCAAGTACCCACGCCTCGAGTCGATAAAGGCTAAGTACGACCCAAATGACCTTTTCATCGTCCCAACTGGCGTTCGCAGCGAATATTGGGACGCAGAAGGGATGTGCAAGTTATGACAGATGACGCCATACATTTATTTGTATTATTTATTTGGGCCTTCTTGAGAGGACACTGTATCTATTTCACAATTACACACCGCTTTTCGCTCCATAGACTTCACACTTTTTCTGGCATTGATGTTGACGGGCACATGGTGTAGTTGGTTTATCACGCTCGCTTAGCAATGTCAAATGCGAGAGGTGTCCGGTTCAATTCCGGATGTGTCCATTATGTTTTTTTGTTATTGAATCAGTGAACGACACGAGACCAAACTTAATCCGTTGTCGAGGTTCACCGTTCAACGTTCACATGTCACCCCTTGTTTCTACGAGCAGGAGTGTGTCTCATTGGCACCGCATACTACCTTGATTTCGTATAACTGGCAGAACTGCCATTTGCAACAGATCTCAACACCCTTTCAGCAGCGGGTACTAACTCGCAAGACCATGCCATACGACTGACTCGGATGTGCTCATCCGTCGCGTCATCGCCGTTAGGAATGATTTCAAATCCCTTGTGGCAAATACACAATTGATACCATCGGAATTACACTTTATATCTCGCCCCCTACGGCAGTCCTAGTGCAAATGCCCCGACCTGCCAACCCGGTTCTATAGGCTCAAACCGAAACTGCAATCCATTTCGCGCGCAAAGGGTGCAACCGGTACGCAAATTGTGCATTCCGCCGCGGCGGGCCTTGTTTCTAAGGAAACTGGGTTCTATCAAAGCACAATGTTGTTGGCGCAGGTTCCACGCAGGTCAGAGTGTCTCAGAGTGTCATTGAACGCGTCTTTGTTGTAAGCCACACGCACGCCATACCCATCGCATCCGCTACGGCCTCAGGCTACTTCAGTTAAACTCCACGATGTCCAACAGTCCAAGGGTGATAACGGAGGCATTTTACAGGATTTTTGACTAATTTCCGAGATGACTCAGGCTCCCACGTGAATCAAACAGGCTCGATGTGCGGCGTTCCAACTGTTGGCTCTGGGTTCGTGATCCTCGGGATTCCTTGGCTTCCTGGGTTGCAACGCAACAATCATATGTGAGACGGACCAGTTTCAATACTCTTGCTTTTAAAGCTGAGCCATGTCAAGCGTGTATATACGTTGATACTTCCAACGGTCTGTCATGGTTGACCCTGGTCGTTCGGTCTTCCCTTTCAACCATGCCTGTCATGCTACTTTTTTTCCTTCTAGTCCTGTTTCACGAACACATTCAACCCACCCAGGCAGATTATTCTGTTGCACTCCCTCTTGCAGTCCGTTCTCCATACCTTAGTTTTTGGATTCCCCAGATAGCTGTCGGTGCCAGCCATGATGCACCCTACGCAACGGCTGTTGATCTTTCTCAGGTGTGTCCTTTCTCCGAGTCTAATGCAACCAAGCATCACGATCCATTCGTTGGTTCTAGGAGCAAGATTTGCGTATCTTTGTCCGTGTCGACAGCCGGATCTACAGCATATTGGTGCACTCGGTACAGCTTCCTACATGTGTGCGACCCTAAATTCGACGGATCATCCCATCTCCTCTGCGAACATCACGAATAAAGTAGTGTCGCCTACTCAGATCATAATCGTCACAATAGCCGGGCCCATGCAAATAAATGTCACCATCTTGAATCCAGTCGAGGTTTGTTTCTAATGGCTAATACACTCAATTCGGCTCCTACTTACCCGCCCACTCAAAGCCGGGTGATTGGGTCAAGCAGTCGATACCCTTCACATACATTTCTGTCTCTGCCACACCGCTTGATAATGCAGCTCATAACATGCAGGTGTACTCTGATATCAGCGCAGGTACGAAAATCGTGCTTAATCTCCATGCTATGTTTTTACCATCGCTGCAGGGTGGGTATCAGACCGTGACAATGCTAGTGTGTCCTACGACGTGATATCAAATATGGATGTCATCTACCATACCATTACATTCAAGAAGCCGGTCTTGTTTAGCGAGGTCGCCAACCAGGCAGGGTGGGGTAAGGTTTACTATGCTACGAAAAACGTGAGTGAGTCAGAGTGATCATATTCTTCTCCATATTGTCACTCATGGTCGATTGTCCAGCATCGCAATACTACATACGCAGCCGGGCCTATTCGTCACGGGTTTTGCACCTATGGGTTATCGGATAACATGAGTGTATATGATACTTCCATTAGCGCCGATCACAAGTTCTCTGCCATTTCGCGTGACCTAGGCACCATTCAAGCCACGCAGGCTCCCTTTGTCTGGGCGATTGGCTACACCACAGATCCAGCTATCAGGCTATGCGAGCCAATCCAGCTCCTCTTCTCAGCTACGTAGCCCGTACTATAAGTCACAATACACTGACGATGAATCACTGGTTAGTACCTTGTTCATTTTGGAGGTGTCATCGTTCTAACATCCTGGTTCAGATCATTGACTTTTTGAACGACTTTTCCAATGCTTCCCAACGCGCACAGCAACTAGATCAAAAGATACTCCTGGACGCTGCTTCTGTCTCAGGCCTGCTCGGAGACTTAGTTTCCTTGGCAGTCCCTCAGGTATATGGGAGCTCCCAGCTCACAATTGGAATGGATGATTCTGGAAAATTAGACATGTCGGATGTAATGATGTTCATGAAGGACGTTGGTGGGAGCAGCCCTAAGTGAGTTGACGCAACCTGTTTCTCATACAAGATACTGGGTCTGATGTATCTGATACTTTGGTTCTATTCAGCCGAGTAAATGCTGTTGAGACACTTTATGCCGCATTTCCTGCATTGATGTACATCGACCCTTCCCTTGGCAAACCTCTTCTTGAGCCCTTATTTCGATTCCAAGCGTCACCTGACTATGGTGTCCCATATGCTGCGAAAGACCTAGGTAATTCCCATGGAGATGTCAATACACAAATATTTAGACCACACTGTGTAGGGTCGAGCTATCCTAATGTAACCACCAGCAAGTCAAGACACAATCAAGGTGTTGAACGTTCGTAAATCGCTTCCAACTTCGGTGCAGCATGTCTGAATGAGGCCTGGTGTAGAGACAGGGAACATGCTGATCATGCCTTATGCTGATGCCCGTGCGAGCGGAGATGGAAGCCTCATAAGCCGATATGTAAGTCAGAGATTGTTGATCGTTTCCATCGAGGGCTGACTAATATCGCTAGTATTCATTGCTGACTTCCTGGACGATGTTTTTGTCGGACTCGCCAGTAGACATCGCTGATCCGTATGTCATTTCTAAAGATAACTCAGAACCACCCAGCATTGAAAATCGCAAACCTGACAGGTCAGATGCTGATGACATACAAGTGGATTTTCCTCCCAGTAACCTTGCTATCAAGGGTATTATTGCCATCAGAGCAATGTCGTCAATGAGCTTAGCTGCTGGGCACATAGATGATGCTAATAAACACAAGGTCTTTAGCAGTTCATCAAACACATACAGTGAGATTGACCCACCTATAGAACATAAGTAACAGGCTCTACACCCAATGGAAGACCATCGCATTAGGCGCTGACGGGCACCTCCTTGCCCTCCAGAATCAGACAGACATGGCACCGTGGACGCTGGGTCACAACCTCTTCGCTGACGTGTGGCTAGACACTACTGTGGTGGAATCATCGGTACATATACGTATTCAAGCTGACCCGCGCTGTCTCAATCTTCCCTATACTTCAGGTATATGATAACCAAAGTAGCTTTCTTTCCTTCATCCAACCTGGTTTCATCAATGCAAGCACTACCCACGGTGGCCTTCCAGTCATGAAAAATACTGATGGGGACTCGGCTTTAATGATAGTTTCCAGTTTGTACTCTTGCTGTGTTTTTGACACAACATCCGCTAATACAGTTTTAGGCTGGAACTTGTTTGTGGCTGCTATGACTCCGAATAGTACTTTGCGCTCGGATCTTATCATGGGAATTCATGACCGAGTATCGTTTTACGGAAATCAGAGTATTGGGGCGTTCCCTGTCCGCTATGGCGTCGAAGGTCACGACATCTCTGGAATAGGGAGGTGAGTTCCACCCGAATTCCCACATGACATACTAAGTATGGTTGTTATCTCGTCAGCCCAGCACAAGGCGCAATGTTTGCGCCGTTGTTCCAAAGGTCCGTGTTTAGAGCGCTTTTGTTTTCCATGGTTGACTCACCATGCGCAGAATTCCTGTACAAGACATCCAGTTCAATACTACGACAACCCCACAACCAAAAACGCCGCATGTCGGCGTGGTAGCAAGAGCGGTCATAGGTATTATCGCTGCCCTCGTACTACTCGCGGCAGTAATCCTTGGGTTCATATGGTATCGACGAAGATACAATATCCGCAGATCTTGGGCATTTTCAAGTGATGTCATGGAGCCAGCCTCAGGAATAGATGTGACACCTTTCGTCCCAAATCGTCCCGAAATGACCCATGGGAATCCAATGACCAGGACAGTGTGGCAACAACCGCACTCTGGGCTATCCGCAACAGTAGCAACAGATGGTGACGCCCATGACCCATACTCTTCACCCTCAGGCCTACATTCACAGCTACCCACATCTGTTCCCGTTGGCTTGTCAGACAAGGAGCTTGCGCGAATGCGTGCGGAGAATTTACCTTCTCGACCAGCTAGTATCGACGCCATCACCGTGAACCTTCTAGGTGATGCAAATGGGTCTCAGTACCCGTCGTTCCCAGCTCCGGCCACAGAACCAAGAGGGTCACCGACGTCAGTTCCCTTGTTCCGGACACTGCAGTCACAGGTAGATCGCCTATGGCGTGAGATGAGGCAACTTCGAGCGGAGAGATTGGGATCAGAAGCACCACCGAGCTATGCGGAGCAGGATGCATCACAACATGGCGGACGTGTGCAGTCTTGATCTCGCAGCGAAGTAGGATAGGTCCCAAGGCAGCAGGTCTCGAAGACTCATGCTGGGCACAAAGTGGGTTTAGAGGGAGATGGCTGGAAGGTTCTTGGGGGGCGGGGGAAGGTTAATGTGCACCATTATATGGAGTTAACTCCCGCGCACAAAGCTGTTTTCGGGCATCAGCCAGCCAGCTTAAATAGTGGTCTCTATACCACGAAGCTTACTCATATTATTTTGCTTGACTAACTCGCTGATAACCGTCATCGCGTGCGGAAGTACGCACATGAACTCATCGAATTAGATTCGTGTCACACTCTATTGAACTCCGGAATGCGGTGTATCCTGGGAGCGAGTGCACTTCACGCTGTCACCGCGGCCCATGACTGTAGTCTGAATCGTTGGAGGCTGACGGCGATATGAATTCCAGGTCATGCCTCGATTGCTTGCTATAATACATACCACCCTCTGCCAGTGCCAGCGCACACAGCCAATTCATTCAAACCTGTCCACCATGCACGCCGCCCCTCACATCGTAAGTTCTGCTCGCTTTCCGGGGACTCGTTGGCTATCTGACCGAGGAAAACCACGCCGACACAGGATATCTCCGCCGCCGAGCAGGTCTCGCGGCGCGACTTGAACGTACCGGAACTCTCCCCGAGCGACCCGACTAGCAACGCTAGCTCGCCGTCCTCTTCGGCGCCTGTGACGCCGCTCGATCCGCCGTCCTTTGCAGCTGCACCGCTCGATCCGCTGGTGCATGGGAAGCACCAACCCGACCCCCGGCCCTTCAAGCCGGTGACGAAGAGCATCTCTAGGGGCACCGTGCGGCGCGCCAGACAAGTCCTGCTTAGCCTCGGGAAGCGCAAGAGACGGCCTAGCACGGACACCGGAATCTCGACGGGCGTGCAGCCGCCCTTCACTGAGTATGACGCCCCAGATATGTCGGATTCGACTAGCCAACCTGAGATGGATCCGCCGGCCTCTTCTCAGGTAAGCCCGCCGGTCGCGGTGCTCCATAGCTCACGGCTTTGCAACAGAACTGCCAGTCTCTTTTCAGCCTCCCGAACCTCCCGATCGACAGCACGCCTTGCGTAGCACAGGCCCGACCCCCGGTACGTCTGCCCACTGACTACCCCAGCCTTGGGTAGATCACTTTGTCATCACATCACTCACCGCGATAAACTCGCACGCCATATCATAGTTCGTACGCTCATCCACTAGACGCAGTACAGACGACACGCTCCCATCGGCCCCAGCGAGCCCCGAGCCCGCTGAATCCGCATCCGCATCCGCGGTCGCGCATCCCCCAGCGCCACCCAATGCACCATGGGCGCCGCCGAGCCTCACACTCTCGACACCCCTCGCTCACGCGCTGACCCTCGCATCGCGCATGATCTTCTTCCTACCATGGTGCATCGCCGTGGGCGCCGCAATCGCGCTCCACCCGCGCTTTCTCGCGCCGCTGTTACGCATGTACGCAGGGCCATGGCACACACCGCTACACCGCCTCGCGCACCATGCGCACACCGCCCGCGCCCACGTCGGGATATTCCTCGGCGCCGTCAGCCTCGCAGCGGCCGCCCTGCCTTCGTGGCCGCTTCGCGCTGCGTTCGTGGGTGCGCTCGGTGCGCGCGCGGCGGTCGTCTGGCGCGGCTTTGGGGCGCATGTGAAGGAGAGCGAGGGGCGGGATGGAGAGGGTGGAAGTGCGGGAGGTACGGAAGGAAGGGAAGAGTGGCGCGAAGATGCACGGTGCGTTTGGAGGGTGTTGCGCGGGGAGGAAGAGTATGAAATTCTGAGGGCGTGCGGTGGCGAGGGTGGAGCAGTACGTGAATAGAGGGATTGGCCTCGCCTTGTTTTTTTCAACCTGGCGCTCGACCCCTGCGAGTTAAAGAGTCGTGACGTGAATGTGCTTGCTTTTTACTTTTTTCTCCCTTGACGCAATTGTAATTTCACCCACCTTGTCTATTCCTGCGTCAGGGCTCCCTTGATCGTATATAATTATGAAATTTAGCAGACTAGCTGCTCATCGCGAATTTGTGCCCATGTACAGCTTGGGTACCTTGTAGTGCCGGTGGAGGATCGGAGGACTTAATGTAGTTCCGGTCGTTCAGTTCGTTTCAACATCCGACCAAACTTAAGGTGATAAGATGTATTTCGGTGCCTTGTCATGTGTCTCACAGTACGTGACGATTGGCATAGTCGGAATCAGAATCGCCCAGGATCGTAATCGTACCGTAGTACTACCGTAGTAGTGATTACTGTTGTTTTACGCATTTCACAACCTATACGCAGTACTGGTGCTGGCTGTTCGCTTCTTGTTATTGTCTTGACTGAGTTCTGCCTCGGACCTGAGTCATGTCACATCCCCGACTCAGTCCCGATGCTCCCCTGGAAAGCCTGGGTGGGCTGTCAAGAGCATACGGGCCCACGATGGTGTCATATGTACGTGTTGGGCGCAGGTCTAAATTACAATAGCTGGGCGCTGCCGGTGCCGTGCCAAGTACGTTGTTACCCCCAAATAACGTCAGGCTCTTGATACGCAGTTTTTGCTCACTTATCGCCGATACGTGGACACAAGACAGAGAAAAACAAAAACACTGTTATAATAAAGAGATGTGTTTCACAACTGCCGATGGGGCAAGGATGCGATGGGGATATGTAAGTACATGTAGGGAACGTTCGGTGTATGGGGGTTCGTCATTGTCGTGGGATGGGTGGTGTAGGGACAGAAACAGATCTCTCGTGCGCGCTTCCTTCGACTGGCTTGAGTGTGATGGTATTGTACAGGTAAAAATACCGAGAGCCGCGGTGACAAAAATAAAACAGCACCCCCTGGACGCTAAAGAGAAAAGAAAACAGATGAAAAAAGTCGAGAGATATTATGTTCGGGGAACGGGCACGGCGTAATAAATACATACAAATTGGGAGCTGCGTCAGCGGCGTGCAACGCGCTTGCGTTCACGCCCGTCTTCTTCAATGTCCATCGCGTCCTGCGTATGTTGGTTCTGATACGCGCCACGTGTTGACCGCGTGCGCCTGCGACTCGATCCTGCGGCTGCACCTGTAGTCCCGGCTGCGGCTGCGGCGGCAGTGTCGTCTGTGAGTACCATCATGGCATGCCGGCGCTTGGCGCCGGCCGCCACGGTGAGCGGCAGCGGGATCGTGAGCGCCGGCTCTGACGGTGCGGGCGAGGAGGGTAAGGACGGGAACGCGGTGAACGTGAACGGTGACTCGGGGGATATCGGGAATGGATGTACGACCGACGGGATGGTCGTCATTGAGGCGATGGGGTTCTCCTTTGCTTGGAGGGAGGATGCAAATGCGCGGGGTTTGGGAGTCCGGACGGACGGGGCCGTGGGAGGAAGGAGTTGTCGTGTGGCGGTGACCGGTGGAGAGGGTGGCGTCGAAGGTGCTGCGGTCGGTGCGGTGGCGATCGGTTGCGATAATTTCGACGGCGCAAGCGGTGCCTAAGAACGCCCGAAAAAACACAAAAAAGAAGCAAAATCAATCAATCAGTTAGTTCGTGAACAACAAAACATGCGAGGGACAGGTGGTAAAACGAGAGGTGATGGAGAAAGAAGAGGGTGGGACAGGAAGAGAGGTAATGAAAGCCACTTCTCACCTGCTCGCGGGGCGTATGCTGCGGTACTGCCGGGGCGCTATTTGGCCGAGGGAGGGTGGAACTCGCACGAAGCTTGGTAGCCTGGCCACCGTCTTTCTTGCTCGCGTTCTCCTCGTCTTCCTCATCTTCCTCCTCCTCACGCGCACGGACCGCTTCGAGGCGTGCCTCGACCCAGTCCATGACCCGCCCAATGGTGGGTGGCGTCTCAGAGTCGGACACACCCTGCTGGATCATCTGGAGCAGGTCGGCGCACGCCGCGGCGTAGCCCGAGTTGTACGCGCGCTTAGAGGTCGAGCGTGAGGAGCGGTAGAGATTTGTTATGCTCATCGCCGCCGCTTT
>Ga0307510_10005398_pt1 | contig 15218 bp, 17 predicted proteins | sample 12_EM_MG_FD_207224 | JGI IMG/M metagenome (GOLD analysis project Ga0307510, IMG submission 207224) | Populus trichocarpa ectomycorrhiza microbial communities from riparian zone in the Pacific Northwest, United States - 12_EM | ecosystem: Host-associated > Plants > Roots > Unclassified | place...
CGAGAGCGATAATGAAGGTATGGTGCCCGATGTTCCCCAACGGAAAATTTGCACGGCTAAGCAGTCTCCAGATCAGGGAGAATAGCTGGCCGTTGTGTAAGAGTGCGTTCGGGAACTGGCAACGCTAGGTTGTACTTCGCGCACGATCTCTATCTGGGGGGTGCCATATGCGACTCCGAGTCGGAGGCGTTAGAGTCATTGGATCGGTCTCGGTCTTTACATGCTCATGTCTTCACGCGCTCAGCGCTCATTGGCTTTTTCATCTCATCCCTCTCCAAATGGTCAGCCGACTTCTTTCTTACGCACGCAGCAACCAAAGCTCCTCCGTTTGAGTTTCCACCAAATGGCTAAGGCCGCAGTGGAGTAGAGCCTAAGGCAACTGACAGGTAGGCTGGGCAGTTGCGGGCAAAGGTTGACGAACAAACAACGGTCACGGCGACCCTCACAAAGCTGCGAACGTGCTTCGAGGAGCATGTCCGTTACGAACGATGAGCAGGGCGTGCCGAATGGATCTCGTTGTATGCGAAGATGGTGCCACAGAGGCACCGACGGAACTGTACTATGCACCACCACCACCTGCTCAGGACTGTCAGACATGACCGTTTTCTCCAAGACGAAGGCGCGAGAGCTCCAGGCACGGTTCTGACGCGAGGCCGATACGCACTACGTCGAGGCGAAACGGAGCTCGGTGGCGGTTACGACGGGCACCGCGCAGATCCCGTACTGGACCTACGGCATGGCTCGCTGTCCTTGGATGCCAGCGGAGAGAAGCGCGGTGTTGATCATCTCCGGCCCGCCCCAGTTGGCGACGGGCGTTGATTCTAGCAGCGAGCGTGTGCCTCCCTCCGTCTCCCTCTCACACCCGGTTGATCTCCAGTCCAGTTAACGTCCCTTTTTCGATGAAAATTTCGGCCTCGAACGCATGTCCAGAGGGGTCATTCATTATCCGTGTTGGCTGGCTCATGCGTGTATGTAACGCTTGGATTACGCGTCATGCCGGAACTGCCGTTAGCGCTCGTCGCGTATGACACGTGAAACGCTACTGTAGCGGAAACCGCGTGAGGGGACACTTTGCAGACCCGTGCATGAGCACAGGCTGAGATGATTGAGGATGTTAACCATATTATATCCAAGCCATTGTGATGGCTGGAACACACGACGACACTTTACTACTCTCGTCCATCGCCATTCAATATCGTAAACCGTGACTGCGCTTATCATTATGAATGGGCTATATCACATTCCTTTTTCGCCTTCACTCTCCTACATGTTTCATACAATCCATGCGGAATTACAACAGTAGTAACAACGACAACACCATCAAATGTTGTTTGTAATGTACACGGTCCGAACCGGGGGCACCCCCTCCACGTTCACCGTCAACGTGATGTGATGTGATGAAAGGCAGTGGGGAATTCAACAGCCTCCGAGGCCACGGGATACCCGAAAGGGAGAAGAGAATGCTCTAGGCTGCGCCACAAATCGACAGCTCTCGCATTTCCTGCAAGACGCCCTCGACCTGCGCGTCTAGTTGGCCAGCGGCGTAGTCCTCGCGCACACTGTCGTCGAAATAGCGCTGCACGCCTGACAGCTTCTCGTAGCCCTCCTCGGCAAACTTGCACTGCATCCGAATCATCGCCTCGAAGCTCGGGTCAAAGTATGGCACCCGTTGCTCGAGCAGGATGGGGATCTCGCGCACGAGTTGGTCGTTGAGCAGGTCAAAGACCTCCTTCGTCTCGTCGAGCTCTTGTTGTGCCTATGACGTGTGTGGTGGTGGTGGTGATGATCGCCATCAGATGTCGTAGGGTCATGTCTCTGCCCAGGGGGCTGGCAGAAGAGTGGGACAAACCTTAGGCAGTTTTGTAGCGTCCTCGCTCGGCTTTTCGGTCATCTTGCGTACTTTACTGCGTGCGGCATCGTAATCGAGGAGCTAGGGCGGCGGTGCCACAAATGTGTGCGATCGAGAGGGGTCCTAATCACGGGGACGCTGCGCGACTCACCTTCTTATTCCGTTTTGAAATGTGCTCGTTTATTGTGGGGAAATACGAGTTCATCTTGCCGAGTGGATCGAGAATGGTCGTGCGATAGGGGGTATCCTATCAAGAGGGAAACGACGTCCAAGGAAGACATGGTGATGAGCAATCGGAGACTGATATGACGAGAAAACGGACCAGTTCACGTCCAATGCCGGCATCGAGCTCTTCGACGGACCTCCTATATGCATGTGCGGCCAATGCACTCTCCGAAGTTTTGTCAGAGGCACTATAGAACGTGTCGATCGTCTCCGCAAGGCGGAGCTGTGCGGAAGACATGGCTACACGCGAGCATCAGGGGACAGCTGCGCAAGGGCGGTGACCGGAGGCAGAGAAAGCCCGCAAGCGCACCACGCATAGAGTCCAGGTAGGCCTTCCCGTCCTTCTGAAGGATGCCACATTCCTTCTCGAACCTGCCCGCGGTGCGTTAAGTCGGCGCGACTCTTCGGAACCGGGGAAAGGGGAAGAGGCAGGGACGCACACTTTGTATTTCGCCTCCTCGGTCGAAAAATCTTGGTCCACGGTACGCTCTATTTGGCCCGTTTTTTGCAGGAGCTATGAAGGGCGGGTATGGTATGTTAGCACATGGGGAAGACAAGGGGTTCCATACGTACGGTGGTCCCTGCTCGATTCATTGACTTTTTGAATCTAAGATGGAATTGAGGGAGGGTCATGGAATCACTGTGGATGAAGCTCACCCCTGCCAGCTCATGTTGAGGAGTTGAGAGAGGGAGGGAGAGAGAGAGAGAAAGCAACGGGCGTCAGAAGACGAGCAAGGGAAACCAAAAAGAGTGAGAAACCGGTGAAGAAGGTGAAGAACTCCAAGTGGTCACCATAATTACGTAACTTGGTTGTGTAATATTGCATGACACATGACACGCCGACTCGGTCCAGCAAAAAGCCGCTTTAATTCGGCCTCTAGATACCATGGCCAAGACGACAAGTGTTCTTAACCGCAAAGAACGCCCAAACAAGCTCTTGCATGGTCCTAAAAAAGCAATTCAAAGTGCTCCGGGCGGCTCGCTTCTCAGCCAGATTACGTCCGACCATCGTCGATTAAGCCGACTGCCCTCTCTGACACCTTGGCATGTTTGCCTTCCAAGCTCGTCTACATTACTTCTGTCGTGCTCTGGGCCGCGCCGATTACGTGCGACCGATATAAATACCCTTTGTCGTCGATCCGATCCGTCTCTCGAATGTCGGCTGCCTCAGAGCCTCGCCGTCTTCCACTCTTTTTTCCACAATCAACCCCAACCTATTCATGGGAACGTTCCCTCAAACTGTCGCTCCTTCGCTTTTGTTTATTAGTTCCCTCATGTCCCTCATCTTGATCGTTTTCCAACTCTCGTCGCTCTACAAGTCTCAACGGACAGTCCACGACACACAGGGCATTCGACGGCTCCTGGTGCTCTTTGTCACGCTTTTGATCGTGTTTCTCTCTGCACTGGCCGCTACATTAGGTCTCGTCGCACATCAGGCATCCCACATGGGCAATCGCTCACTCGCCAAAAGCGCTGACCTTGGTGGCAAAATTATCGTGATAGTTTTACAGTCTGGACGTAAGTGCCTGCCTGCGCATGCTGTCGTCAAATACTCATAGACCGTTCTAGTCTCAACATACATGATGTTTCTCCTGAATTTGAAATCTCTGGTGGAACCTATACCCTCGCCAAACGTTGGCGTTCTGACGTTCGGAAAAGTGAGAATCCTCGCAGCAATGATGTCCCCCCCTCTTATAGCAAGTATGTAACTCCTTTTTCTGCCTGTATCGTAGGATTTTTTGCTTGATGCGGGATGCAATAGACACCGTGCTTTCCATTGTTTTCGCAGCTCTCCAAGAAGACTACCCATCCGCTCGTTTGCCAGCGCTATGCTGGCTCCTCTTTTTTATACCCCTGTCCTGTGTCAGCATTCTCCTTTACTTATCCATCCGCCGAGCAAAAGAATACTTGATCGTCGCGCGTATGTGGCTCATCCTTGCAGTTGGACATGCCTGTGGCGCACTGTCTGCTATTTTTGCACTCATTGGGAAAGGGGATTTTCAAGTGCCTACCTCCCTGTTCGATGCGTTCTGGATCACATGCGTAACGTTTGCACTTCATAGTGCGTTGTTCCGAAGCTCACGATCTTTAACTTCGCTTACCGCTGATGCAGTTCATTCCATCCTGCCCGATCCGAATCCACTCCTTTCAGGACGTATACCCTTCGGGTGCGGGGGATCACCCCGTGCTACCGTGAATACCCCTCGTCCTGGTAACGCCGTGCCAGTGCCAATACGATCTCAGCCCCGTGCCACCCTTTCCGAAGATTTCTGTACTCTCCAAGACCCATTTGCGTCACCCACCTCCCCGCTTACGGCGAAGCCGTTCCCTATGTTCGAGGCCGCGCGCATCGAACAAGCACGGAAGAAAAGTCTCAGGATTTTACTCGCTTCGGCTCGTCACTCATCACCCGCAGCCCTCAGACCGCCGCCAAGGCTCGCCCAAGTGCAGGAGGATCACACGCCTTCACCATCACCGCCGGCTAGCGCTTTAGTGCGAGCGCGCAGGCATGCGAGCTGTAGTGGTGCCTTTGGAGCGTGACGTTTGTGTAGACTACGCGTGTGTGTAAGGCGTAGGGTTAAATGTGTGTGTATGTGGCTGTTCACCAATCTGTACGCGCATGTTGTTCATTTGACATTTTTTTACCAACACTCTTTCACGAGATGGGGAAAAAGGAGGGCTCCTAGTCCCTCCGTTTGGTGGCACAGCTTGTAAACCGATCATGAAACGCACCAAATATTTTGACATGTCCTCATTCCCATTTCCTCATTCACACCGGGCGATTGTCGCACGGCACGCACGTTGCGTCCCTGGCCGCAGCCCTAGGGTATGAACGCAACTGATCTGCCCTAGTTCGGTTAAATACTTGCGCCCTCCTCGTCCCCCTTCCCTTGTGCTCCACCCAACAATCCCCATAATACAAATCGTAATCCAAGTATACGAATCTCCCCCCCCCTACACCCCTACACCCCTCTGTGACCGTTCTCTGATTCATGGAGTCTCCTGCGCCCACGCCCCGCGGAACTCCCGCTTCCGGCACACTGCCCGACCGGCTGCTCCATACCTTCTTTGTGCTCAGCGCGACGAGCCTGACGCTAATCCTCGCCCTCTTCGCCTTCCTCCTCACCCTCCTGCTGAAGATCACCGCCATCAGGCCAATGGCAACAGGCCGTTCCGGACGACGCGTCAAATTCGTCGAGCGGACCATCGTGATCCCACCCACGGCCATCCCGCAGCGCAAACCCGACAACAGCATCGAGAGCAGCCCCGCGCTGGTCGAGGCGCCCTCCCCCACGCTCTCGCTCTCGCTCACGGTCACCCCGCGCGAGCTCGAGCCGCGGACGCCGGACGTCGTGGAGGATCCGCTTCAGGCGATCTTCCGTGTATGCGGCTTTCTCGCTGCGAACACCGCACGCGCTTGGAGACACGAGGAGCTGGCTCCGACGCCGCCGCTTGCGGGGCTCGAGCCGTACCTCGCGGCTGTGCAGCGGGATCTTGAGATGATCGACCAGACGGGGAAGGACGACGAGGACGTGGACGTGGATGAGGAGGAGGAAAGCGAGGAGGGCGAGGAGAGCGAGGGGGAGGAGGAAGAGGGGGCTGCGGCTGCGGAAGACTCGGAGGTGCAAGTGTTGGATCGGGAGGACGCGGGCGACTCGGAGGATTCGGAGGCTGGTGCGGGTGAAGCTGCTGGTTCAGGTTCTAGTGCTGATGCACGCGACCGTGACGAGCCGGGTCTCGTCCTTGTCCCTGACCAAGCTACATCTGCAACCTCTCCTCCCTCTCCCCTTCCCTCCCAGATCCCCACACCCCCCGCAGGACCAGACACATCCGCATCTGCCCCCACCTCCGCATCCACATCCACATCCACCCCCATCCCAGCCCCCGCTCCCGAACCCACGCCACCCTCACCCACCACCCAAAACACCTCTCTCGCCGAGCAAACCGACACGACTGCGACCCCGAGCACGAGCACAACAAGGCCTTCAACGCCAACGCCAACACCTCAACCGCCCACAATGCGCAGGCGCAGAGACGCCGTGCTGCGCACGACGCGTCCAAGCGGGGCCGTCCTCGGCCAACTCGCCGCAGCCAACTCGAATCCGGACCTACTACCAGACGAGAACGCGGCGGCGGCCGCCGCTGCGGACAGGCTCGCGGACTCGGACGACGCCGCGGTGCGCGCTGCTGCGCTGTTCTCGCGCGTCGCCGACCTCGGCACAGGGCTTTTCGAGGGAACCGTCCGTGAGCGTGGCGCCGCCCTGTGGGCAGCGCTGTCGCGCTCGCGCGGGCGAGGTACCCCCTCTGAGGTGCCCGTGCCGCCGCTGACACGCACCCGCTTTGCGACGGGCGTCGCCGAACGCAGTTAAAAATGGTCCATCGTTGTGTACGTACCGGTGGTGTTCCGAGTCCGAGTCCGGGTCCTCGTTGTCGCTTCGTTGCGTGTTTCTTTCATTCATTCTGGTCTGGTGGCTTAGGAGGAGCTTTAGGAGAGATAACTTATAATCGGGAAACTTTAATTTAATCTTTTTCGTTAGTATACACGTTCTACGATCTACGATACATATTCTCGTTTAGTACTGTATTGTATACTCGCTCAATGACGACTGAGGCTTGGTGGTGCGCATAACGTCCGTCCATGGACAGGGGGAGTGTGTCGCCGAGTGGGTGCCGAGGTGCCAAGCGGGTGCCAATTGAACGCAGCATCAGTATATCACCCCTCCCGTGTCAGGATATTAATTAACATGATCGAGTCCAATGAATGCGTCACCGGAGCCCAGTTATGACCCCTATCATCACATCTGTGCAACGAAGCATGCAGTACAGTACTGTGCCAGGACGCCAGACGATTGGGCAGACCCTTTCCACAAACGACACATACACATGCTGTTGGGCCCCTGATCGTGCCAACATTCGTTTGCATTTGCATCAAAGTGGCTGTGTTATGTCAGGAGAGCGCTAGCGTGTTTTGAGAGGGGCCGGGCCAAAACCCCCCGCCCATCATCATCATCATCATCGCAGGCCCCCAAGCCCCTGGCTTTGGCTTCGATCTCTTCTCCCAAGGAAAGCAGCTTAGCAGTGCTCATCATCATGAATCGAGGAACCCACGCGGCGTGCAAGTTGGAGTAAAAGCATCCGGATCTCGTCGCTGGAATATCGAGGTCCTGCATTTTGTTGCGGCGCGTCGTGTCGTCCTGCATGATCAAGGAAGGGAGAAAGGGCTGTGATGGGCACAAAGCCGGCATGACACATTGTGGGTGGGCAACAGGAATGTTGGACCTAGCCCTTGCTTCCGGTCCCCTGCTAGTCCGGGTGATAGTGTGGTGTGGTGGTAAGGTATACTGTGATCCGGCGCGTCGAGCATGATCCCGTGAAGATCTTGCGCATGATGATCGGTATCGAGTCGTTTCTTTCACCCGAGACCGACCCAGACCGACCTGCGCTGGCACAAACTTTTGGAGAGAAGAGGCATCACCAGATCTAGGCCCTTGTGAATCATATTTTTCGAGCAAATTGATGAGGACGATTAGCACGACGGAAACGCGTGCTAAATCCTCAATGCCTAAGCAGCCCAGCCCAGAGGACGCGGCGAGGGCTAGGCTAGGGGGAGACTGCCAGGGCAAGGGGGTTACCGAGGGCTGTGAGTGAAAAACAAAACAAAACAACCAAAATTTCCAAAAGGAGTCTAGGGGCAAGTTTGCGACAACTGCCAGTGACTCGGAAGGACAGAAGCTGCAGGAAGAGGAAGACCGAAGTGTGTCAAAATCACCTCTCCTCACCGTATATACTCTCCGTGCCGTGCGGTACTGTACAAATATATCAATATCTCGTGATATATTGTAGACGCGGCGACGGGGAAGGACACAGTGTCACACGGCAAAAGTACGGCAAAGGGTCAACGTGGACGCATGGTTGACTACTGTAGAATGCACCGTACTGTTCGGTCTTTTGTGTGAGAGATAAAATGTGGTGAAATATTTTAAATCGTAAATGGATATGTTTTATGTAAAGAATAAGTTTACTGTTTAGTGTTTACTGGTTTTCGGGTGCAATGTTCAATTCAATCGTTCAATGTTGACCGTGGCCCCGCTCCGAGTCCGACTCGGAAGCGACGCATACAACACAGCATAAGACGATACACGTTACAATACGTGAAAGTTGATAAATTCCACTGCACTGCACTAGCTCGATTCCGTAAGAAGACAGATTCTAATGTACTAAGCCCGAAGCATTGACACCCCCCAAAAATAAAGGTCGCACGTTCTATTACGCTTCGTGGGGTTCGCGGGTCAAAGCCCGAGACTACAGTACAGTAGAGCGAAGCGAAATTGGCGGTCGGCAAGGAGATGAGGGATGCAAAAGCCTGGAAATCCCAATGCTCAATTAATGCCAGCAACTTCAGTTCAAGGTGCCCTACTACCCCCAATTTGGCAACCACAACCGCGCGCATTGAGGTGTGACAAACGCAACTTCAGCTACTGCACCGTTTTTCTTCGTCCAAACCCAAAACAAATGAAGGTATTACAAGAACTTAGATGTGTAAAACGATGGACGAAAATGTTGAGTCTTTCGTGGAATGCCCAAACGGGGGTAGGGCATATCTGCGGCATAAAGCCGCCGTGCCCTGTGGCGCAGAATCGGGCACGCCACTTGTGAACCACAAAATCACCAGTCATACTGTATCACACTTTACTGTAGAGTAAAAATACTGTGCGAAAGAAATCATAGAATTGGGTGGTGCTTACGTTGAGGGGAAGGAGAGAAGGGGGTCCTCTTCACAACGCGATAATTTAAACCGAGCTCCACGAGCGAAGACGGGGAATCACGTATCATGGGAGCAACGAACTGGCGATTGACAACGGCGATTGTCACGGCTGCGATACTGTATTGAATGCATGGAAGAAACTTGTCCTGATACGGAGACGGTGGAGTAGGGCGTCGTGGCTCACAACACAAACACGTGGAAATTGAAAAAACGTCAGTTTGATGCTTGACTGACAGGACGGGGTTACGGAACGGCACCCCAACTCGTTTTCTCGCTCAATCTTGTGCACCACATCCAGTGGCGAGTATTAATGCCAATTCCAAGTGATTTTTTTTGATGATGAGAATCCAACTGTTGAGGAAAAGCCGCCGTCACGCGCGATTTTTCGATTGATCGTCAGCGCGTCAGCTTTCGCTCACCGATGCTCTAAACAAGTCCATGCGGAGTGTAAAACTACACCACCCATCGTTGGGAAGGGGATGCTGTTCGGTAACCCAAAGTCAAGCGTTGTATTTCTGCATTACACGAATAGAATAGGATCGAAATCGAATTAAGCGAGAGGTATGAATGGAGTCAATGGACGGGTCAAATGTGGAACAATGGACGGATGGGGATTTTGGGGTGCTCACTGACGCCGACGTTCGAGGCGAAAACAATATTCTGTACACCATTAATGATGGCGGCGAGCCATGTTATGTGTTCTGTTCTGTGGAGGATTGCGCGAAGGTGAAATACGTATATATGGTCACGTCATAGTATGAGATGCAGGCAAACTCACACGCTGCCGCCTTTATACAGCTGTACTACAGTAGTACTGTTTTGGCGTGAGAATGAGATAACCCCCGTTGCTTGGAGAGGATACTAGCCTTCCGTTAGAAAAAAACCAACCGGCTTTAGGCACTACGCCGCAACGGAAAACCCTCAGTAAGATTAGAGAAGGCCACTGCGAAGGACGTTGTCTAAATGCTTATTCCCACTCAAATTATCTGCTTCGCGGAGCTGCTTCTTCGTACCAACAACATTAGAGAGACAAGAATAAATTATGTGATAGGTAGGGGAAAGTCCTGTACAGTGGGGATACCCACCACCAAATGTGAAGCCCGAAGTACTGAGGCTAACCCCCAGGGTGCAGAGCAGTACGAGGAATATCGCTCGGTGGGAGCAGGCATGTAAGGGGGGTATTTGTCGTGGGCGTGGTGCTGTGTAGAGATGTGCATCTAACGTTGTAAAGGTTTGCGGCGTGTGGATGTGTGGTCTAATGGTGTCCGTAGTCTATCTATGGTACAATCAGCGAGGCACGGTGGGTCACATCACCGCCTCCCCCTTTTAGGCTTCCTTGCGCTAGCAGGAATGCCACCGGCGTTCATGATGAGCGTCTTTAGTTTCCCACTGGAATCGAGTTCGAGGATTGTGTCCATAGATCCGACGGGCAAACCTCCAACGAGAAGAATTGGGAGCTCGGTCGAGTTTGTGAGGCGGAAGAGAAGTGGCGTAAGGACCGTCGCATCAGCTAAAGCAACAACGCAATTTCAGTCAGCTGTTTAAAGAGGTTTCGATGGGCACCCAACACATGCCTCTTTGGTCGACGTCAAAGATAGTCGGAGGTGGCTGGAGATCCATGGTGCTCAAAATGGACTTGAGCTCACGTGAAGCGGATGAATGTAACTGACCGTGATGGGACAAAAGGTCAAAGCGAAGCACGCGAGATGAGAGTGGGACGTTCTCGTACCTTAGAAAATAGAACCACGGGGTTGCCTATCCACACGTCTATGACGAGGTCGTCGATCTCCTGCTTTGCCTGCGGGCTCCGCGTGTCGAAATCCAATACGAGCTGGGGATCAATCGGTTGAGCGGGGTCAATGTTCGTGGGGATGACGTTCTGCGGGAGCGCGGCCATGAATGCGGTGAGGGCACTAAGTTCCTGCTCGGGCGAGAGCGAGATATCCGGCAGAGCCGAAGAGGAGAGACGAGACTGTGGGAGAGTTGGCAAGTTGGCAAACTTTCGCCAGGACTCGTCGAGACGGGCGAGCTTGGAGTGGTAGGGATGGCCGGGAGAGAGGGCGGGTGGGGAGACGAGGCAGACGTACGTCGTGACGATGATGAGGGAGAAGAGACAGAAAAAGGTGGCTCGAAGGCGAGCTTTGCGCGGGCGGAAAATGTCGATGAGGGAGAGAAAGAGGGACTTGTTTGGATGAGCCGAGCCATGACCATGAGAAGGATAGTAGTTCATGGGGCGGGGTATAGTAAGATACGGTTGGGAAGAGGCAGTTGAAGCAGCCCTGCGATGCATAGGGAGCGTCTAGTTATATAAAAAGAGTGACAGTAAGAAGGGAAGCGAGAGCGAGAAAAAAGGAAGTGGAGTTTGGTGCAGGTGCAGGGGAGAAAAGAAGTTAAAGTGATCCTCAGTCACCTCTGTCGTCCATATTCATACAAATTCCAGCGCTAATTCGGTATCACCTCTTTTCAACTTGGCTCTCCCACTACTCTTCTTGACTTTATCCCACACAATTCACTAATGTCCGCCGAACCGACGCTTAATCGAACAGACATTCAGAACAGAAATAACCGAATCCACGAATCCACTTTTTTTTTTGGTTGTTGTTTGTTGACGTTCCCACATTCGCGGACTTCCACGGTCCGAAATCAACACCAACTGTACAGGCGGCCCGTGGCAACCTGGTGCCCGCCAGGGGTGCGAATTCATCATTCGTAACCACCGACACAGAGTCCGCGGCGCTCTCAGGCTGGGCGGGCGCAAAAAATCCTTTGATAAGGGTTACCTCGCCGTTGAGGGGTCTCCGGCGCACTGGGCGGACACCGACCCTCACCGCACTTGCTTTGGTCTCGGTCTCATCTCGCGTCCGAGTCCACCCTTGCATCACCTCTCGGAATGGCCTTCCTGGTTCCCTCCCCGTTCGGTGTTATTACTTATTTTGGTTTTTGATGCGACAGGACGGAACCGATGCCATTTATGTCGTCCGGCGTGCGAATGACGAAATACGGAGCGCTGCTACAGCCGAGTCGAGTCGCGGCCTTTGGTGGGCCAAAAGTCCTGAGGGGGGTCGCCCGTTCTCGTCAATGATAAGAAGGCCATGCCGAGCTCACTACGATAACTTGGACCTTCATGCGAGCCTACAGTAGCTGGCCATAGGCACGGTAGCTGAGACAAGTGACGCCACTGACGAACAGATGACGCACCGTGAACATTCGAGCACGGGAATTCGCTGCTTGGTAAATTCATCATGACAAAACGCCAGTTGATTATTGGGGACAGGTGTGAGACCTTTCATTTTCAGGGTAAACCTGTGGTCTCACGGTGTCATGCAGTCGTCTCTCAGACTCTCACAGGCCTAACGGCCCCTCAGTTCATAAAATGGACCCTTGATGGCCCCCCTCCTTCCAAGAGAGGAAAAACAACCGGGTCCGAGCTTTGGTACATGGACAGGCACAGGGCGGAGCGCGATATTCCGAACGCGTAATGGTAGTCCGCAATCTCCATCGATCGCTGTCTACACATGACACTTGCAGACAGGGGTGGCGTCATGAGCGCCCTTTCGGCACGTAACTGCCATTATTTTGCAGCGGGCGTCCAAAGCAAGCCCCCCACGAGTAAAGTACGTATCGAATTTCAAAGACCCAAGTGTGGCATCACGCAATGGCCAGCTTCTGTGAAAAGCGGAGGTCGAACACGAGGCATCAGGGTGGAACGATGGCATTCATGGCCGAGGGGGAAACTAGAAGGCCCACGCAGAAAGAAGTGTTCCTCAAAAAATGGCGTGTGGGTGTCCCCTGGGCGGCAATCCCACGATGGATTAAACAATTTGGCGGAATCGGCGATCCTGAATGGCTGATGGCTGATGAACCCCCCACCCCCGGCCCATGCCGCGGCTGATGCTCGCTTATTATCTCGCTTTTGGGAAGTCCTTGAGGACCAAGGTGTTGTAAATATCAACAGGCACGTGTTTCTTTTTTTTTCATTGTTGTGTGTGTAATGGACCCTCCTCTGCGACTGAGCAGAGTGCGGTGCGGGTTCGGTGGGCGAGGAGACTCACCAACGGTGATGTTGTGAGTGTTCATTTCGCGGATTTGAAGGGCTAATCATCACAACACAAAACAGCGGACGTGCTTCGTTCTTGATGTCGCATAATGCGGCTTGATCGGCGCGCGTAATCGAGGACTAATTTTTTTTTTCCCCTATTTTTGTTTTTGGTGCTCCAGGTAATTGACTTGATGCAGTAAGAGTACGGCAGAAACGCACAAAAAAACGTTTACGACATGCCGTTTTGTGATCCAATACTCAGCACTGCAGTTAATAGAGTGTTGCATGGGGCAAAAGCACCCACGGTGAGCTTCCCCAATAGGGAGGGCGCCGGCGCCAGCGGCGGTCCCTTCATCTCGGTATTGGTGTTATCGGGAAATGGTCCTGGCCAACTCATCTGTCCACCATGGGACCTGGGGCGCTCATTGACAGATGTCCACAGTCCAGGACATGACAGTACCGCACGTGCGAACAACGAGAGTCGGGCATTGTCCAGCCCGGTTTTGCCCAACCTCGATGGGGTGAAGTTTCACAATTAACGTACAGCTATCGTACAGTACAACAATTACTTTACTGTACGTGCTACTACTGTATGGGGCTGTAGAAAATAAAAGCGAGAAAAAAGAGAGACGTCGCCGGACGCTAAAAAGTCGCGGTTCTGCGTGGCGTCATATATGCTGTACCCTCAAACACGGCTTGTCCATCAATCAACCTGCAACCGTACTGTACTTCCCTCATCCTCTACAGCAACAGCGCTGTTAGTACAGCAGTAAGCGGCGAGATCGTGATCTCAGGCAGCTCGTGTATCGCGACCCATCGCCTCCGTCCTGGCACCTACCGTTATGACCGCTGCCTCTCGCACCCCGGACTTCTTGCAGTGGATGGCTTCCCTCCAAAGTCGGGTTAGGCCCCCCATTATTCCCGCACCGCACCCAACACCTACAGTTGATGGTCGGCGGCCAACGGCCATCTTTCACCGTTCACTGGTTGCCGGTCGTTGTCGTCGTCTCAGCTCCACCGTGGGACAGCGAGTTACCACATCATCCCATAGCCGAAACTGGGCAAGACAGATGAGAGAAAGAGCGAGAAGAGCAGAAGTCGAAGGTGCTCTGTCGTGTTTCATGGCAGGACTTCTTCATAACTTACCACCCTAGCCGCCATCCTCATTCGTCATCACCATATGACCACCTACGCGGGAGGGGGCTCCACCCAGTATCTATTCTTCCCTATCGATTCCATGATGGAAGGCTGGTCGGCATCTTACGGCAGTTATGGGAGTCGAACGCACCCCTCTTTCTTCTTGTGACATTGACGGCTTGGAAGCCCGAAGGAGGGGTCAAGAAGTCGGGGCAGGAGCGGAATTTTTCTATTTCTCTCATGACACGATATGTCATGTGCTAGCATGTGCTTCGTAACCCCGCAAAAGCGTGAGATTTGCCTCTCGCCCGCCCGCCCGCCCGCCCGACGCAGAACTCGCACCACCCTCGATGGAGGGAGGAATGAAAGGTGGACGACGACCACGCGTGGCCCCGACCCCGGAGAGGAGAAAAGTCTAGCAGCCCTCGCAAAGTCCCGGAGTCATGTGCGAGTCATTTGCGGTCATTTGCGAGCGAGCCACATGCAACACCATTTGCGGCGTGCCCGGTATGAAGAGGAGTACATTGAACTTTGTCAGAGCGGTTTTGGAGGGCAGAGGTATCACCATACGCGGCCTGAGGAGCGAGACGGGCGTCTGACACGTTGTTGGGAAGAGAACCAGCCAAATGTGCAGTAGCATGTAGCCTGAGAAGCGACCTCCCAGAACGAAGTATCCAAGGCGCACTAGAGCCGAGGGGCATTCCTCTCACTGGATGTGGGCATCGTTGGCCATCAATGTTGTCCCGACCTCATCTCAAGACGAATCTGAACTGTGCAGGAAGATGCGTAATAACAGCAGTAGAAAACGCCATGGCGTAACGTGTCAGAGCCTGACGCGAGGAACCTCTTTGCTTCGCGTATGGTCAATTGTTCGAACCGCCAATACGACGACGACAACGACGAAACGTCATACAGTAGTTGTGGGAGAAGTCGGCTGTGACAGAGTGAATGGATGCATAGCATAACACCCCTTTTTTTCACCTCCCACGCCACGCTTAGGACCTATGTCGTTGGAATAAATATAACCATTGCCGGATCTGTACTTCTATCAGGCGCTTAGCTTTGCGAACTTCGGAAAGAAAGGTGAATATAGTAGATTGTGTGTCCAGTGCGCACGATCCAGAATCTGAGGTGACTCGTCGACTGTCGGTTGTGCTGCCGGCGAGGCCGCCGAAAATGAGGGTGCAACTTTGAACGTCCTA
>Ga0307510_10005399_pt1 | contig 15215 bp, 7 predicted proteins | sample 12_EM_MG_FD_207224 | JGI IMG/M metagenome (GOLD analysis project Ga0307510, IMG submission 207224) | Populus trichocarpa ectomycorrhiza microbial communities from riparian zone in the Pacific Northwest, United States - 12_EM | ecosystem: Host-associated > Plants > Roots > Unclassified | place...
TTTTTTTTTTTTATCTAACTCCATGCCATGTTAATGCATTAAAATCCCAAGAAATTTCTTGTCCTTATGTCGAAGGTATTTTTATTTGATTCATCTTGATATTATACATATGCATTCTCTTGAAGACAGAATATAACTCATCTAAGTATGTAGACTTAGATTGTAATTTCACCATAGTATTATCAATGTAAACTCCCATGTTATGATTAATCATATCGTGAAAGATCAAATTCATGGCCCTTTCGTAAGTAGCACTAGTATTAATTAAGCTAAATGACATTATTACCCACTCATGCATTCCTAATGAGTGAGGACATCTAAAATCAGTCTTATAAACATCTTCTTCTATAATAAAGATATGATTATAGCTGTTATAACCTAATTTTTACCTTTTTTAATGAAAAAATAGCAAAAAAAATAAAACAGTTAATTTTTAGTTGCTTAAGGGCCAAGCAATGGCGAGGAAAAGGACAAATTTATTTTGCTTATAAATAGATGGTTATAGCACACACTAAGGGAGGAGGAATTTTAAAAGAGAATTAGTTATAACAAAAATCATCCACGCATCAAAACACTCTCCCACTTACCAGCTCACACACACCCATAAAAAAAAAAAAAACTTAGCCTCCCTTTTAGCCCAAAAAAAAAAACAACCCAACCATCACTCAGCTATAAAAAAAAAAAAAAAACGTATCCTTCATCCTCTCCTAGACATTCAACACATTAAAGATTTAATTTTTTTTTTAAGAAAAAACAACGAACCAGTGACCCTTTGTGAAGAGAAGGTAAAAAAATAAACACCCAAATAATTAATTCTCCTTCCCCCTCCAAGAAGCACAACTCCTCTCTCTCTTAAACCAATCCAAACCATTGGTTGCCTCTCCACCGGCGTTACAAGCAAGACTTATTTCCCCTTCTTACCAAGTCCACCAGGCCAACCACCACTCTTCTGGCTAGAAACCACAACCAACATCATCAACAACAACCCCAATCATCCTCCTCACCACCTTCAACATCCTCACTTGCAGCACTACGACTACCTTTATTTGCTAGCCTCTCTTCGCAAAAATAATCCTTATCATCATCTTCACCATTAGCCTTCATAACTAAACAAACCACCATCGATAACCACGCTTATCGCTCACTAGTAGTGCTGCCCACTACCTTTAATGCCATCATCCATCTCTATTTTTCACTTTCCACCATCACAAACCCATCAAGGACTAGCCACCAAGATTTTCCTCCCCTATCCTCTTCTAAGCCACCACTATCAAACTCCCTTAATTTTTTTTCTTTAACCTGACAACACCACTGTTAGCCACCATCCCGATCTCCCTCTCAACCATTAAGTCATCCAGCACCAAAAAAAGCCTCCTCACAGTCTCCATCTCTACTGTGTCCCCATAGTTGTCATCAACAATATCAAGACCTGATTTCACCCTTACTTTCTCTTGTTTCTTGGTAACAACCACCCTTAATCGATGATCCAGCAATAGTAAGAAACACCGTCAGAAACAATCACGGTAAGGAAGAATCAAGGAGGAGAAACAGTCACGTGAGGAGAAAGAAAAGAAAAGAGGACCAAAGCTTTAGAAGGCTAGATCTCCTTCCTCACAAAGCATGAAGGAACATCGCTGGTATAGAAGTAAAGAAGAGATCGATGAGCATCAGATCTACCAGCCCGCCCTCCTCTAGCAACGACAGCTTGTGAATCCACGCGCTGACAATGTTGGAGGCGCGTGGTACACACGTCGCCATTGTTCCAGCGATCTTCCAATATCTATTTCAATATCCCTTGGACATTTCAAATGCCCCAAAAGGTCAATCTATAAACTCAAACTATTTTTGGACAAATTGCTATAACATTTTGAAATTTAGGATAAAATATTTATTGTTGTGTATAATTTTGGACAGTTTGGACACTTTATTTGACTTGAATTCATTTGTGTTTTTGGTTTGATAATTTGCGTTGAATTGCGATTTTATTTTTAGGGTTGAGTTTATGTTGATTTGAACGTTAAATCTTAATTCATGGGTTGTGCTTGGATTGATGTTGATTTATTTGAATTAGCATGAAATTTGAATATAAATTCATGAAATTAATAAGATTTGTGTGGATGTTTGGTGTTGTTTGATTTTGAGTTGATGAACGATAATTTATTTTGGATTGATATCGTGGATAAAATAGCCTTGAATTCCCCATTTTTTTTCTACCCTTATATATTTAATATTTGGAATTGTGACCTACACGCGGGATTTTTTTGGTATTAAACGAATCAGTTCTCTTCCACAAAAACAACAACAAAAAAATATTTCTTTTAAAAATATAATTTTTATTTTAATTTGCATATGGCCAAGTCTCTCAAAAATAAATTATATTTGCATATTTTAGCATATTAAAAAAATCACAAAATAGTCTTTTTATTTTTCAATATATTTTTGAATTTAGTATCCAGTTTATTAAAGTCATAAGAACTTGGCCTACATTTTAAAAAATATCAAAAAAATTATTATTTTTTATTTTAGCATCAAGGATTATGAACTTATATGTAAGATGTATTTCCTATATTAGAAGAAAAAAAAATACAAAAATATGTTTTGACTTCAGAATGGCTAGACGTTAACCTGATAAGATAAAGACCTCCTTACCGAGAAGAACTTTTCTTAAACATTAGATAGACCAACGACTAGAAAACATAATAACACTTTAACTTATATCAGACAAATAAAAAATACAGTTTACCTTAAGTAAGGTGTACTATGGATGATATGTCCTCCCTATACACAATTAGTCCTCTTATCTAAACTCTAAGACTAGTAAGGGTTCCTAATGACCAAAATACTAGGTGGTCACTTTATCCTTTTTTTTACTGATATGAAACAAGAATTTCTTGTTCTTTTTCCCATCACCAGAGATCTTAACCCGTGAAGATGATTGTCATGAGGCCGCACATGTGTAATAATAGCCTAAATGGCCATCCATAAAGTTGATTTTCTTTTTACGAGCCACTAAATCAATCAACATATCATCCATTGGCATTAGATATTCATCCCTGAGAGTTGCAAGATTAACATTTCTAAAATCTATGCAAACTCTTAGTTTTTTATTCATATTTAACACTGGTATAATGTTAGAAATCAACTCAACATATCTTATTGGTCTAATAAAACTAATGAAATAAATATTAAGAGGCAAAACGATCTCTTCATGATGTTCATTCATCATTATCAAATTGATCAGGGTCAAATCGGTCTCCTCATAGTTTTTTGCATAGTAAAATGACCAAATTACCCTTAAAAGCAAAATACTTTAAACTAGCATCCATAGCTTTTTAGTCTGTTTACCTTTTTCAATATTAGAAAAATGCCTAAGCTACCCTTAAAATAAATTTACTAAATTACCCTTAAAACTAATATGCATCAATGTTTTACTATGGATCATGACTCATTGCACCGTGGATTGTTATAGTGTAATGATGTTTTTGCCCTCCACAACAAAAACCAATGAAATTAATATTAAAGGGTAAAATAGTCTTTTCATGAGGTTTATTTGTTATTATCAAATTGATCGGGGTCAAATCAATCTTCTCCCCTTTTTTTCACAGTAAAATGATTGAATTACCCTTAAAATAAAAAAAAAAACCTTAAACTACCATCTATGACTTTTTAGTATGTTTTACCTCCTTCAATACAAAAAAATACTTAAATTACCCCTAAAACCAAAACTTAATGAACTAGCTTTCAAGGGCTTTTCATATTTTCATCTGAATTGTTTTGTTATAATTAAGTTGATTAAATGACAATAAGGTAATTGAATAAATATAAAATATTATTACAAAAAAAAAATTTAACGTGTGCATTGCACATATTAGTTCATGGGTTACTCTTGCCATCTTCGGACAACACATGAGAATTCTTGCAGCAGCTAAATGGTGGCTTCCAGTGTGGCTCTAGAATTGTCTTAGCGACTCTTCCATCATTAGGCGACACTTATGGCAAACAAACCTTTAGTCTAATGCTGATGATCTTCTTCTTCTCTCTCCTCCTTTATTTTCACACATGACCCTCTAATATTTCAAAGCAACAATTCAATTTGTTTCTTCTTTAGATTCGATCTCTATCCTTTTTATTACTATTTGTTCTATTTGAAATAATTCATAAAATTAAAATTTATTTTCAATTTCATCCTCCAATTTTTTTTATTTTTCACATTTGATCATATTTCTTTTGATTGTTATTTGTTTTTATTTGAGATGATTTTTAATTGTTTTTACAATTTTATCATTTTTCATTTTTTTTTATCAAATCTGATTCTAATTTTTTAAATGTTATTTGTTTTTACTTTAGAAAAAAATTTAAAATTATTTTTTATTTTATCCTCAACATTAAATTAGTTGGGAATTGAGATTTTTGAATGAGTCCAGGTCTAGGATTTTAAGTTCATGTTTTTTTTTTTTTATCCTTTAACATTTATTTAATTGGAGATTCAGCTCTGTTATTTATTTATTTGTTATCTATATATTTTTTCACTAATTTTAAAAATAACCTCAGTTTTCTCAAGTCTTTCTATTTATCATTCTTTGTTAAATATAGCTTTTCATAAAAGAAATTTTGTTTTTCAATTCAATTCAATTCAATTAATTTATTAAATATAAACATGAGATACTTACTTCATGATATGTTGTTTGGTATGATTTCGGATCATTGCTCTAATGGCGTGTATGACCTCTTTCGGTGTCATCGTGTAATTTTTCGTAGTGGTGTTAAAATTATCTTGGTGAGCTTTTTCTAGTGATGTGATGTTATCCAGGACGGAGTAGTGATAAATCTTTAGCAAGCTTTTCTTTCTTCTTCCCCTAAATATAATATTGGTAGCTAATTTTTTACACTTAATTATTGTCAATTTCTTTTGTTCACTTTATTTGTTGTTAAAGTCTTTTTTTTAATTATATTGTTAAATTAATCGATTTCATTAAACCAATAAAATCAATAATCTAAACATCAAACTTTTCTTGTTTTTTGTTAAATACTATCATCACTTAAAAAAAGAATTTATATTAGAAAAATTTAACCTTATCTACAATATATCAGAGAGCACCAATCTAATTAATGTTAAGGCTAAGCTATTAAAAAGGATAAAATAAAATAAAATAAAAAATCGTACGCGGGGGAGGGGATGGAATACCGCCAAAAAGGATAAAAATGGTTCCGAAACTGTACTGTGTGGCAAATAATAAAACAATGGTGCGCACCATAATCCATCCTCTACTCTACTCTTCTTCCTTTGCAGCTTCTTCATCTTTTATGCGTTCCGAAGGAAATCTTCGTCTCTATTCTATAAATGCATCATGGCTTCTCTTGCTTTCACTCCAACTCCAACCCCAAAACTTGATCTCTTTCACTCTAAAGCTAAACCCACAAAATCCTTCAAAAAAGTAATTAGAAAACCACCCCATCTTTCTATGCCTCAAATCCAAAATAAAAACTGCCAATCTAATTTGCAACAATCTTACTTCAACACCATCTTTTCTCTATGTGGACAAGGTCAAATTCAAGCAGCTTTCAAAATTTTAACTGAGATGGACAGAAGAAAAATCCCAATTGGACCCGATATCTATGGTCTGCTACTTCAGGGATGCCTCTATGATCGTGCTCTCTTTATGGGTCAGCAAATTCACTCTCGAATTATAAAAATTGGTGATTCTCTTGCAACAAATGAGTATTTAGAGACGAAGTTGTTCATTTTTTATGCAAAATGCCATCTTTTTGAGGTTGCAAATAATTTTTTTTCTAGATTAAGTGTAAAGAATGTGTTTTCTTGGGCTGCTATTATTGGTTTGAATTGTAGAATGGGTTTCTATAGAGAAGCTTTAATGGGTCTTTGTGAGATGATAGATACTGGGATTCTGGCTGACAATTTTGTGGTGCCTAATATTTTGAAGGCATGTGCTGCATTGCAGTGGATTTCGTTTGGGAGAGGGGTTCATGGGTATGTAGTGAAAATGGGTTTTGATAGGTGTGTGTTTGTTTCAAGTAGTCTTGTGGATGCGTATGGAAAATGTGGGATTTTAGAGGATGCAAGGAAGGTGTTTGATAATATGTCTGACAAGAATGTAGTTACATGGAACTCCATGATTGGAAGTTATGTCCAAAATGGGTTCGATGTGGAAGCAGCACGAGTGTTTTCTGAGATGAGGTTGGAAGATGTTGAGCCCAATCAAGTTACATTATTGAGCTTTCTTTCAGCTTCAGCTAATTTAGGTGCAGTTGAAGAGGGTAAGCAAGCCCATGCGATTGCTGTTTTAGGTGGATATGAACTGGACAGCATCTTGGGTGGTTCAATTTTGAACTTCTATTCTAAGGTTGGGCTAATCAAGGATGCTGAGTTAGTCTTTGGTATGATGCTTGAAAAAGATGCAGTTGCTTGGAATTTGCTCATTTCTAGCTATGTGCAATATGGCCAAGTTGAAAAGGCGCTTGATTTGTGCCATTTGATGAGATTAGAGAACATGAGATTTGACTCTGTGACACTGGCATCCATATTATCTGCCTGTTCTATTATGGGAAATATAGAACTTGGTAAAGAGGGGCACTGTTATTGTATTAGAAACTATCTTGTATCTGATTTAGCTGTGGCTAATAGTATGATAGATATGTATGCCAAATGTGAAAAAATTGCAGATGCAAGGCACGTTTTCAACTCTACAATGAACAAAGATCTTCTATTATGGAATACTCTATTGACTGCTTATGCAGAGCTTGGTGTAACTGGAGAAGTCTTGAAGCTGTTTTATGGGATGCAGTTGGAAAGTGTGCCACCAAATGTGATGTCATGGAATGCTGTGATTTTGGGATTTATTAGAAATGGCCAGATCAATGAGGCTCAAGATATGTTCTCACATATGCAGGCTGTTGGCATCCATCCGAACTTGATGACATTTACTACCCTCATCTGTGGTCTGGTTCAAAATGGTTTTGGCAATGAGGCCATTCTGGTATTCCAGAAAATGCAAGAATGTGGGATAAGAGCTAATCTCCCAATCATCATTAGCACAATCTCAGCTTGTACAGATGTGGCATCATTGCAATATGGAAGGGCCATTCATGGCCATATCTTAAGGCATGACTTATTGTCACCTATTCCAGTTGCAACTGCTTTAGCGGAAATGTATTCCAAATGTGGAAATATGGACCAAGCTAAGAGGGTTTTGGTGTGATTTCAAGAATACATTCATATGATCTCTGCCAGTGGATTTGGTCAAGGTTTAGAAATTCTTGTGCAGCATAAGCATCCATAGATTAGAACCAGATAAAACACACCTTCATATCCGCTTCAATGATGCTGACTGATAATATCTTGGTAAGTGAAAGTCTTCGCCTTTTATGGATGTATACTTTGAAAATCATGTCAAAAGTGTGGAGAATTATTAATTTATGATAAATCTTCTTTCTAGGTTTGGAATCCGGATGAAGCTTCAAGGTTTTCTCTCACCGTGCCATGAGACACTGTGAGATGAACAAGATTATTTCTAAACAAGTTTTTAGATTTCAAACTACGTGGCCCTTTGAAATTCATATACAGCTGCCGGGAGGTGAATTTGTTCTAAAAATTAAGGTACTTAATGCAACTAGAAAGGCCTAATGAAAAGGCTAGACGTGGCTGGAATTCAAATTGGCTGCGAACACCTTGCATTTGTTGCTCATGATGGGTCACACACCGCAACTGTGGTCGTACATGTAATTTTTGTTTTAATGTGAACTGAAATGCATTCGAACTAGAGAAATTTCTTCCATTGAGAACAAATGAAAGTGTTGTCAATAGTTCCAAAAAAGGAGAACGTTGCCTAGTTGAAAACAGGACTACAATCACTTTGGATATGGTTATGCACAAAGAGTCCAAAAACTCTCTAATGACCTGAGTTTTAAGTTGTTGGGTTTGGTCTTACTTTTTTTGCCATGAACTTTGGCTCTTTAATTTTTTTTTTAGTTTAACATGGGTGTCCGGGCCAGCTTGCGCGCACCTCGACTAATCCCACGAGTCCTGAAGTTAACGACCATGTAAGCTTCCAGTGGCCATCATATGAGCAACCACAGGTTCGAATCTGAGATCACAGAGGGAGCAAATCTCTTGGTCTCAAGCTCTTACCACTAGGCCAGCACCTAGATGGTTATAGCTTTATTTTTAGTTGTGGTGGTGGTAGCTGACATATACAAAGGGAAAAAGAAAGAAGCTTTAACAATTTATGTTCAAACTTTGATAGGCAGTTGATTTAATGTTGGATTGAGCAGAATTTTTGATAGCAGGTTACAGAATAACTCTTCATACTGTCAGAAAGAAGAGTAAAAAGTCGGCCAGCCTGTTACCCACCCTGGCTCCTTCGATCATTGACTCCCTGAACGAAGAAATCTTACATAACCAGCTCCATGGCCCTCACGAATACCCCATTTTTATCACTCGCCACATGGCACTTTGATATCATCATTGGTCAACCCCACACATAGTCCTGCCACCACCGAGCTCATACATTATCATTCTAGTTTATCTTCCTCAATATCAATTGTTTTTAAAAAAATATAGTGTATAGAGAATATTTTAATTATTTTGGGTTTGATTACCATATAAGATTCAAGTGTTTTGAGTTTAGCTTAAGAGACTTGGGTTTAGAAATCTTGAGTATGACAACTGGTTCCAGTCCCGGGTCAATCTATCGAGTTGGGCCGAGTTTCAAAACTATGGTAGAAAGTATCACGAGGACAGAGGAAAAAGATAAAAAAATTATAACCGAGTAAAAATAGAGACAAGTCTCTGCTCGCTGGCCAACAGTACTTTAAACCCCTTTCTATTTTTATTTTTATTTTTATTTTTATTTTTATTTTTATTTTTTTAACTTAATTATATTAAGCCTTCGTTTTTTTATCACTGTTATTATAAAAATTATAATTTTTATTCCAAACGTTCATATTGTTGTATATAATCAAACGAAGTACCAAAGTGTGTCAAATAAAAAATCAACAAAAAAAACATTGATTATTTAAAAATTTATTGTTATATTTTACTTAATAACTAAAAAGTCCTTGGATTATTAATATTATAATTTTATCATCAATCTCATATTATATCTTTTTTAGAATTAGAAGAAAAAAAAACTAAAACTTTTATAGTGGCATTACATAAAACCATTCATTTTCACTCATTCAATAAATCATAAACACTCATTCCTTTAGTCAGGGATTCACTTCCTTCTTTGTGATTTTGAGTTGTGTTTACCTCGATCGTAAGTTGATCCCTTTTGTGTTCTTTTTTTTCAATGTGTGTGTTTGTGGTACAAAAATGCCAAGTTATTTGAAGTGAATGCTGCCTGGAAGAATATGTTTAGGCACTACTCTTACTGTTGTTTAAGAAGATTGATTGGTTTATCATGCATGAATCTATTTATCTATGTTAATTACAATTGCTTCTTTTGAAAAGGCATTCGAGGGAAACAAAACAAAAAAGTTGTAGGCTTACCTTCTAGGATTTCTTTGATTAACAAGTTTCAATTTATTTTCCCCTTTCATGTAACACAGAGGTTATATTTCTGGTGGAACTCTGAAGGTTCCTTTCCTTTACAAGACACTGACTATTGATCGTCTTACCCTTTTTTCTCTGGGTAACAAACTCAGGGCTCATTGTTGCTGAGAAGGAAGAGAACGGGCACAGATTCAGGTTTTTCTTAGCTTAAGTTTGGACTATTCAGAGTTACTAATGATAGGTGTGATATTGTTGCTACCCATTTCATTGTTGATGACAATAGCCTGAGTTTGTTTGGTTTTTTGTTTTTATTTTTTCAAGCCACAAGCTATTTCCAGAAATCAGTGTCAGCTCTCTTCCTTCTCGGCAACAAGAAGACCCTCAAGATCCTTCCTCACCTGCTCCCATAACAACAAGTGTAGCAAAAACACAGAAGCAATCTTCACCACCCTCACCAAGAACTAAGCTATTTGTTTTTAAAACAAGGAATAAATATTGGAAAAACAAAACTACACTTTTGAATACTTGCTTCCATTAGGTTCGGTAAGTGTGTGCGTATATATATTTTGATTCATGTGGGGGTGTCTGGGTCTAGATCAGTTTGCACGCACCTCGATTTATCCCCACATATCCTAAAGTTAAAAAGCAGTATATTTGATATAGAACAAAATAGGACTCTAACTGCCATTGAATGCCTTCAGTGATGAATAATTATGATACTACCTTTACTCAGAATCACTTTCCAGGAACTCTCTTTTCTTGGTGCGCCATAACTTTAGACGGTTTATGCTTGATAATATTGGACTATCAGGGGACATTTATTGCTACTCAATTATCAATACACTAGGAGAGACTTAGGGCTGTTGTATTTTATTAACATTTCAATGAACAAAGATCGATATGGTTATATTAGAACTGCGAAGAGATATAAAGAAATCATAATTATTTAAAATATCACTCCTCCAATTTATAACATGATCAATTACATAAAAAGTAATGGCACGGATAATTTATTCCCTCTTGGCATAAAGTGCCCTCTTTTAGTCATTAAGATTAAAACTACACCATTTCGGCCATAAATATTTAAAAACACCTTAGTTTGAAAAGAAAAGAAAAAAAAAACAAAAACACCCTTCCATTAACAAAACAAAAACTAAATGTAGATTGAAAAATACTGTAGATTCAGACTTATTGGTATTGTTCATTCGAATACTTTAATTATGTTTTTATCCCTTATATATATATATATATAAAATTAAAACTAGTTATTAGACATTAAGGTCTTTCTACTTGGCCCGCATTATTTATTATCAAATTGATCACGAGCAAGTATATATTTTCACATTATTCATTATCAAATTGATTAATGTTTTATTTTAATTAGTTGAGTATTGTGCTTCACAGTTTTTCCAAATAAAATGTTTCTGGCCTAATACACTGGGTCACGAGTTTAAAAAGTTAACGCATGTTAACATTGTTTTTTTTTTTACTTATTTTCTTTTTAGGTTTATGATTTTTTTACTCTTTCTTTTCCATTGACTATTTTTAAATTAATTTTTATAATTAATTTTTTTTTCAATTTCATCTTTTAATATATAATTGATTGATATTGAGTTTTAGAGTTTTTCCAAATAGGGTGCTTCAAGTCTAATTTACCCGGGTCATGGGTTTGAAAAGTTAACATGAGTTGATATTTTTTTTTAAATGGATTTTATAATTTTTTTATCAAGTTATTCCAATCTTATGATTTGAGCGGCAGGTTTGACGAGATTTTGCTAGTTGGCTTGACCATGATTACTAAGTTTACAAGATTGTCATGTTCACTAGGATCAAATTTTTCAGGTCTTTTTTTACCCCTTTTATCCTCTCATATTTAATGAGTGGTTAATTGAGATACATCATTTGTCTCCTTTCCTAAAAAAAAAATATGATCTGGGCTACATGTTATTATGATCAATTTTTTTAAAAACCATTTTAGTTCATATATTATCGTTGTCTATTTTTTTTTTATCTAATTAAAATAAAACTAACTTATTTGATCTAGTTAGGTCTATCACTCGGGTCGTGAATTTTTTTTTATACACGCTGATAGCACCAAAATATCATTTTTTATGAAAAAAAATAAAAATAAAATCAGTTTGGCATAGTGCAGGTAAATGGCTAATAGATTCTATATATTAAGTCAAAATAACATTAGCACATCCTTTAACATAAATAATTAGGATCTTGAATAAGATTTCAGGGGAAGTAAGAAGATGGCTAAATATACAGAATTGTAGCTTTTAGTGACTCTCAATTACGTCCATGTCAATTTTGGGCAATAACTTATGTAAAAACTAAAAAAAAAAAATTAATGAGTCAGATTTTCAGTTTATTTTTTATGGTATAATGACTAAAATATGTTTTTATATCTCTAATTGAACTAATTTTATCATTGAATAGGTTTTAAGTTTCTAATTTATCATTCTGTTTAGGTTTTTATGTTAAATTATTGGAATTATTGTGTGCTATGCGCGTGGAAACTTTTCACTTTGTCTGCTTTGTATGGTCATTTTGGGGGAAAAAAGAAAAAGTAATGTGCAAATCACGTGTCTATTTCTGATGGTTGACCTGAAAACCTTGCCATAAAGATACATTATAAAATTAATGTATATTTAAAGATTAAATTAACTCAATTAATTAGAAATATAAGGACAAATTAAATCATTAATAAAAAAACATTTCTTTGTTTAAGAATATGTATTTTTGTTGCTTAAAAGTAATATGTATACAAAGAGAGAGACTTTGAGGTTTGAAAAAGAAAAGAGAAAATTGAAATCAAGGATCTAATTGCAAATAGATTTTGAGACATAGGACTATATTGAATTATTTGAAAAGTAAAAGGACTTATATATATCATAAATAAAAAATGCTATGGGAGGCTACTCCCTCGTCTCCATGAGAATTAACTATAACTAAAAAGGATCAGTGTTTTACTGTAGTGTGGGCTACTGTGCACTGTGAATGCTTTCACTATAGATTGTACTGTTATGCACTGTAGCGCGGGTACTGTAGGCTGTGAGTGTTTTCGCTTTGAATTTGCAATGTTTGATGGGGGCATGGTGAAGCTGTACCCTGAAGGCCCCAAGCGCCTGGCTGAAGGCACACCTCCTGGGGCTGCGGACACCTGGCGTTTGGGCAGGCCACGCGCGTCTGCCCACTCCTCAGGCTGCAACCACCTGGTGCTAGGGCTGGCTAAGGCCCTAGCAAGCAGACACTTGGCGCGGGGTCTGCCCAGTCTTGGGTGCTAGGGGCCGACCCGCGCGCTTGGCTGCAGCCCAGGGCAAGCGGGTGTGCAAACATGCGAGGCAGGGTTTGCAACCCCGAGCGCCCGACCAACAAACTCGCGTGCTGGGTGGAGACCCGGCCACCGAGGTCTATTCTCACAGCCCTTGGGTTTAGAGACCCACACGGCTAGATCAGAAGACCCTGCAAAGAAGAAAAATGAAAAAAAAAATAACAATTATCATTATTATTATTGTTAATATTTTTTTTTAAAAAAAATATTACTCTAGAAACTTTGGCCAGGCATGTTTGATATTATTATTAATATGATAAATATTATTATTTATATTCTAAATATTATTGTCATTATTGTAATTAAAAGTATTAATATTAAGAATAGAAGAAAATTGAAAAAAAATAACAATTATTATTATTATTATTATTATTATTATTATTGTTAAAAAAATTGAAAAATAAAAATTATTGTATGAGCTTTAATCAGACAAGTTAATATTATTATTAATATGATAAAATATTATTATTTTTCTTATAAATATCTTTTTTTATTATAATTAAAAGTATTAATATTAAAAATATTATTATTTTTATTAAAAATATTATTTTTTATTACAAGTAAAAGTATTAAAATTAAAATAGTATTATTTGGGTTATAAATATTATTATTTTTACTATAATTAAAAGTATTAATATAAAAAATAGTATTATTAATATTATAAATATTATTATTATTAAAAAAAATAATATATTTGATTTGAAAGGTAGAATTAAAAATTATTATTATTATTATTATCATCATCATCATCATCATCATCATCATCATTAGTAAATTGAAAAAACATTATTATTACCATAGAAGAAATAGCCTTGGGTCCCGACCTCTGCAGGACCCAAAATAGCCTTGGGTCTGGCCGAGTGCATGACCCAAAATAGCCTTTGGTCCGTTTGTGTGCAGGACTCAAATAGCCTTGGGTCCCGGCCGTGTGCAGGACCCAAAATAGCCTTGGTTTCGTACCGGATGCAGGACCCAAAATAGTCTTTGGTCCTTCAGTGTACAAGAGCCAGGTGCAAAACCTAAATAGCCTTTGGTCATGAGCAATGCAGGACCCAAATAGCCTTGGATCCTGCAATATACAGGACCCAAAATAGACTTAAATCCTGCCAGTATCAAGATTCAAACTTTTTATAACAATAAAAAGTGAGCTCATGACATAACACATGCCACCTAACTAGCCAGCCCCTAATTAGGATCGATGTATTTGGATAATGGAAGATACTCTCAAGTATTTGTACGCTTCTATGTTCCTTAATCTTATTAAAGCAACAATATTTATTATATAGAAAACATAATGATTAAAATCGAGATAAAAAATACATTAAACAAATAACATTAACATAGAAGAGGAATGGTATTTAAGTGAACAAATTAGATTAATTTGTAAGAAAATTCTCAATATTTTGAATATTTTAGATATTCTGTTTATTCTGATTAAAAAAATCCTTTACATTTCAAATATACATGGTACATAAATATATACCATTTATTCATGAAAAAAATTATTTTAGCTGTATTAATGTTCGCACCCCTCCTCCCTCAGAAAAAAATTACTAACTCCTACACTGCTACTTTAATTTCTTCATCTTTTTTATTATAGATAGAATAAATACGTACAAATAGTTTCTCAGCTATATACCACTTTGACATATTTATTTTGATTTCAACTCCTAAACTAGATTTTACATGCAAATCATGTGTTTTTTTAATCACATGAAAACGCCCCTACTAGAATTCTTTGAATTACCAATAGAATGTTTTGTCGGCAATGAATTTACCGACAACCTTATAGACAAAAATGCTCTGTCGTTAATATTCTTGTTGGTGATTTTTATTCTGTCGGTTATAAAATTAGGAATGGATTACCCGTTTCATTTCGTCAGTATTTCCCTTGGGAATGTTGTCATATAACCGACAGAAATACCGTATGTCGTGGCATGGCGTGCAACATCGAGAATGACGGGTTTGCCTCCTAAGAGTGTTGGAAATGGGTTTTGGGTCATAAAATTATGATTATGAAGTTTAGGAGTCATCACTTAGTATTATGGTTACTAGAAAACCTATGGACTACAAGAGTTTAAGTAAGAGAAAAGTTGTGTAAGGGAAAGACGCATCACCCCCAGTGTACCCTACCTGAGGTAAGCTGCATTGTTTTTCCAGGTTGTGTTTCTGTCCATTGATCTTATGTAAGGTTCAAGATAGATCTACCTTCGTGAGGAAATCTCTACCTTATAAGGTTAAAATCTAACTGTTCTAAGGTCTAAATTTAGCATCATATTTATTTTCTAAATATAACCAATTCCTAATGTTTTGAACAGAATAATTGTTATCGATTTTTTGTATTTTGGCTAAGCCCTAATGAATAAT
>Ga0307510_10005400_pt1 | contig 15215 bp, 19 predicted proteins | sample 12_EM_MG_FD_207224 | JGI IMG/M metagenome (GOLD analysis project Ga0307510, IMG submission 207224) | Populus trichocarpa ectomycorrhiza microbial communities from riparian zone in the Pacific Northwest, United States - 12_EM | ecosystem: Host-associated > Plants > Roots > Unclassified | place...
GCCCTCCTGTTTCATAGCCTTCAACTGATCTCGAAAGCAATTCCTTCAGGCCCAAGTTAGTAGCCTCAACCACAAAAGGGCGCACTGGCCTCACCGGATGGCAGTCTCCCCGACCTTCAACCCAAAAGCCGGCGCCAGGTATCGTCCTCTGAGGACACCAAGAACATCAATGTTCCAAAGCCGATTCCATTTTTTCGTCATGAGTGTGATCCCGTCGTAAAAGTGTGGTGCATAAACCATTCTATCATCGGCATCGGCAGTATCCTTGATAGCAGGTGGTATCTCAAAGACCGGTGGCTGGCAAAACATTATAGCATTTTTATGTATCGACCTTATGGCCGCGGTATACTTCCGGTAATGATCCATAAAGTATGTTTCAGTGAACTTCCCAACATCAAGCGGCTCTCCATTCGGCATCTTGCCGAAATAATCATTCCTAAGAATGCTATCCGTTGCTGGATCCCAAACCCCGTGTTGTGCCCAAATGCACTCGCCTAACTTCCAACCGGGATCTCGCTTCCACCCATACCGGGAATCGTCATAGTCTGGCAGGAGCCACGCTTGCACTCCCTCCGGATCAACAAGGACACTCCCGGTTTTATAAGGTCCGGTTCCGCCAAAATCCCATGTGTCAATCTCGCACGCTCTTCCACTGCCGGTCAAAATCGCTTGCCATGCGGTAGGCGACGTGCCCTTCTGAAGCTTTTGCTCAGGTGGAATAACATCCAGCCTTTGGTATCCGATCAATCCACGATTGGGTTCATTGATTGACTCCCAGCCAATAACAGTTATGTCTTCTAAATCACCTGCCTCGTGTATCTTCTTTGCAAGATAGGTGACAGCACTAATGAAATGCTCCTGGAGGTAGTCCTGGATGTTCTTGCCATCAATAATACATTTAGGGGCAAAGTCGCGCCCAGCAAAGAACATTGTAAACATGGTTTGGCATGCCAATCGTTGGTAATTCGTGGACCATATCATCTTGGGAAAGGTGGCAGGGTCCGGCCAGGTATTCTGTACCATCGCAGCCTCTGTTACGTCAAAGGTTTGCGGATTCAATCCCATAGCGTACAAGGTCCACATAGGGGCACCCGAGCCCCCAGAAAAGCGAGACCACTAAAAACAAAAGTGAGCACAGCTTCCGGTTGAAAACAAACCAGTAGAAAATACCACGTCCTGATGACAATCCATAAATATCATAAAACCATACTCTTTTGCCTTTCTCAGCATAGCAACCGTACTCTCGACCCATTCGTCATCGTAGATACCACTACGCCTGTTAGCCCTTCCATGCTACCTTTCGCTCGGGCATAGGAAAACATACGGGCCCCGAGCCTCAATGGCTTCCCAAGTATAAATGTACCGAATTACATTATAACCACAATTCCGCAGTCTCTGGAAGTGTATATCCGCATCTTCGAGGGTGAATGGCCGACCGACAAAGCTAACGTTGTCGCCATCAAAAAAGTCCTCCAATACATGAGAGCGCAAGCTTGGCTTAGTCGGCATTTTGGCGTTCGAAGCAACATTAATCCCACGAAGAGTTACTTGACGATTGTGCTCATCGCGAAAGTAGGGACCGTCGATATTCAAAAACGAAGCCATTTTAGACCGGGTGAAGCTCTCGCAAGAGGACCTTGAGCGAAGTTGTTCAAGTCCTGCGGGCTAACCTAGTGTTATTGTAAGGGGCGGAAGTTGGGTTTGAGGTCACAAGCTCTCTCCTAAGGTAAGCTGGTTCCGGCAACTAACCTGCAAAATACTCGTACTGGTAGCACGGTGAGACGTGAGAAAAGGGTGACGTTTAATCCTGGAAAGGTCCCGTACTCGTAATTATTACCATCAGAACTTCATAGGTTTAGGTTACGAGATACCAGTAAGTTGATTCGAATTCGGATTCGGATTCGAGTTCGTGTTCGTGTTTGGGGGGCTGGACCTGAAAAAGTAGAGGCAAAGGGCGGGTCGCTTTTGTGTTTTAGCCAAGAAAATTGTAATGCTGGGCTCAGTAGATCTTGATTTGCTTTTGCCCATGCACTCAGATCGCTGCTGGGCATCGTGCTCTCAGTCCAGCACTCCGGGGTGGCAACCAGTCCTGCGTGCTTCCGAAACGGGCAGGGTATTTGCATGTAGACTAGCACAAATTAGGAAACTCGAGTGATTTCTGATGACCACAGTGGGCCAACAAGGACTGAAGCCGGGAGCACTCGGCAGCTTGTTCCTACTGATGGTGTTGCTTCACAGAGCAGGCCCAGGGAGCCACAGGGTTGCCAGCTTGCTTTTACCGCTACATGACATTGTGTTCGTGGAACGTGTATTCATAATTTAGTACCTACCTGGCTCGTCACCAGGTCCTCAAAGGGGTATTGTACTGTGCCTAGAGGCGACCGAGATGGACCAAGAGTCAGTGGAAGTCTGTCTCTTCAACATCGTATACCTATGCAGTATTTGCTTGCAGGTACAAGTATGCACAATTTGGAACATATCGTGCATCTCCGATCAAAATATAAACCCCTCTAATCACCAAAGCCAACCCTGGCGAGCAGGAGCTCCGGCGCTCATGTCCCTCAGCCAAGAATTGGCATCCGGTTGCCCTTTCCATGATGTGATAATATTATGGTTGTGGGAGCTATTCTCGAAAGGGAGCCATTCTTGCAGCGGAAGCACGAGTACGAGTGCGAGTACGTGCCACTAAGGCAACAAAAGAAACACTGATACCCCCTGTACCGACACTGTACGAGCATTAGCACAACATTCTAATCCCCAAGTAGCTGCGGGAAACAACAGAAAATGCAGTCCTCCAAACTCTGATAACATGAGGGGCATCCATAGGGGCTTTAGCATTGTGAACTTTTCGGTTTCTATTGACTGCCCCAGATATTTGTGCAAGGACATGAAGCTAGCCTACTTCCTTGCTATGCAAGAATCCCATATAAGTTGGCGATCTTGGAGTGGATTTCGACATTCCCCTCTCACAACTCAGACCCTCGGGTTTTGTAGAACAACCCCACAACCCAATACTCATAGTGGCCACTTTAATATTTGAGCTAAGCTTTGTCAAAAAAACCAAAAACCACTAAATTTCCCTCACCATTTGTTGCTAGACAGGTGTGTTGAAGACTAGTGCTCTGCGGGGAAAACCAGAGGCACATCTCTTTCGTTGCCAAGATCGTGGCTCATTGAGGACAGAGGATACAGTGGTGCATCAGCACTTGTACTCGAGCACTTGCAGCAGAGCTACGATCATGTCGGTAAAGCTCTTATCCCCCTTGCACTAGTACGTGCCTCAAGAACAATACCTACTGATAACAACAATAATAGAATAGTAGGAGCCTCTTAGACAGCTGTTTTCGGATATGCCTTCTTTGGGATAATGATACTTTTCTCATAGTTTATTTTCCTGAATGCTTTCTTATATTCGAGTTCCTGAGGGTAGTAGCCACCCGAACCTACCTCCAGAACTCCAGCAGTTCTACTTATACAAGTACCTTGTCTCTCAGTCAAAGCCAAGTTACCGGCCAGCTCCCCTATATATGGCAACACCCTGATTTGTAAAGGGGGCAGAACTCACCACACCCATTGTTGCACAATAAGCAGGAAATATTCTCTATGCTAGGGGTATTTCGAAATTATGAACGCTGCGTTCTATGGCACTGTTGGAAGCGATAAGTTACTCTACAACACAAGAAACATGAGAGCTACCGTAATTGGGCCATCGCTACTGTTGTGGCTCCCTCTTCCAAGCTATGGGTACGATGGTCGGGTGTTCTTGTTATTGATCCATATGCCTCAAGTGGTTTGGACCGATTTATTATAAGTTTATGCTTATTAACCGCCGCCCCGGTTAAGGGCCAAGTTACTACCGGCCTAGTGTGTTGGAATCCTGACTTCCGGTACGGATGTGCTTACGGGCGCCACATTGTGATTCTGTGTCGCTATCATACCAAATATGTGTGCTGTGAGGGCCCATCAGGTATTGCATCGGAGCGCTGTGTTCTGCTGCAAAACGTGGGGATAAGGCTACGACTCCAAGGGCTTTAGCTCGAGGAAACCTTCAACCCCATACAATAAAAGATATACTCAAGGAGGAAGTAGGGTGAGAGGGCTTTCCCTCGTGCTGCCGGGGAGCAGGATCGATTTAAGGAGGTACAGCGCCTAAGTTTTGTAGGTTCCACGGGCGAGGTTTTCTGCCCTTACCCCCTGTGGAACATACAAAACTTAGGAGCTGTACCTCCGTAGATGCCCTAGCCTACGATGGCGGGTGATCTCTAGTCATATCATAGCATTTATGATAGGGCTGTTTGGGATAATTAAATTATTAGTGAACCCTATGAAAACACGAGTGATAAGGTGTGATTTGCATTATGTAACTCTGTGCTTAACATGGGGGACCGGGACAACAACACACGCCTGCCATCCAATTCCATCACCACCACCACCATCAAACTCCATTTACAATAATCATCAGCCTTCAAATTCCATCTCAGGATCGAATCGAAAAGATAGCCATGGCCGACAAAGAGTTAAAAGCCCTCCACCAGGGCCTTATTAACACCGTCAACAAAGGCGACTACGCTTCTGCCTCCAAAGGCCTCTCGAGCCTCAAGATAGCTCTCCTCCAACGAGACGCTTTAATCCCATCCCCAACGACACCACCCGCAACTCTCCTGCTAGCCCGCGATATTCTGGAAATCGGTGCGTTAACAAGCATACACCAAACCGATGACGCGGCGTTTAGTAGGTACTACTCACAGCTCCAACCCTTCTACGAGGATTCCCGACTGTCGACTCCAAAGACAGCCAGCGTGAACCGCAGCAAGATTACTGGCCTCCATCTCCTTCTTTTATTAAGTCGCAACGATATCGCGGATTTCCACACCACACTGGAAAACTTAGAGGCTCCGGAGGATGATCCATTTATTAAACATCCGATTATGTTGGAAAGGTGGTTGATGGAGGGCAGCTATGATAAGGTTTGGAATGCGACCAAGAGTTCTCAGGTCCCCTCGGAGGAGTACGCACACTTTTCGCAGGTAGGATTTATCTTGATGAGTGGGGGGCGGATAGGTGGATTGCTGATGGTGTAGGTGCTTGTTGGGACAATCCGGAATGAAATTGCGAGCTGTTGGGAGAAGGCTTATGCGTCGCTGCCAATATCCAATGCGAAGAATTTAATCTTCCTTGATTCTGAGGGAGCTGTTATTCAGTTTGCGAAAGATGTAAGATTGTCGCTCGTTCCTGGCGATTGTGAGGCGGAGCTAATAACCCTTACAGAAACGTTGGGAGGTTAAGGATGGACGGATTTGCTTCCCCGTGGAAGAGACCGAAAAGGAGGCGCTTGCCAGTGGGACTATCATCGAGAACTCTATCGGATACGCTCATGAACTTGAAACAATTGTATAGACGGCGTCTTTGCCTTGGAGTTACGTTGTGTAATTTTATTCGTAAACGGCATCAGGGAGGTGGTAAAAAAATGAGCATCTAGTTTGCATTACGATACCTTCTATAGAGACCAGATACATAGTCGTTTGTCATAAAAGCTACACGAGATGATTGTGTCTAACCTCACCCCATGTACATGGCTCCCATAATTCATACTCTCATGCTCCTCAAACCTTGCGACGACGCCCGGCTTGCTCTCGTCTCCTACAGTGACAACCCTGGCCCCAGCATGCATACAACTCGCTAACACGGAGTCCTCGCCGCGCATTTGGAGCCTCCAAACCCCGCCGCCCAACTTAATACTACTTTTAACCCTCCTCGTCCTTGCATCGAAGATCCTTAACCATTCATCATACGAACCCGTCAAGAATGACCCATTACCTCTATCCAGTATGGCCGTAACACCAGCCTGATGTGTCTTCTTATCCCTCCATAATTGCGTTTCAGCCTCCAAATCATATAAACTTACTACTGAATCATCCCCACCGGAATATAATCTCTTCCCATCAGCTGTGAATTCGCATGTCCACGCCTCGAGCTCGTGTGGTGAGTATTGGTATGTGATTTCTTTGGATTCAAGAGAAAAGATGCCCACTTCACCGTTAGATAAGGTGAAAGCTAGGTGCTGTGCTGTAGGAGAAAAGTTAACGGATAAGAGTAAAATGGATGCATCGAAGAGGGCGTGGTGAGCAGATAGGGTTATGGTGTCGTTGGAGATGTTGTAGAGTGACAGTGTTCCATTAGATTGAGCAACAGCTAGAACTTCTGGTGAATGCGGCGAGAATTTGATGTCTAGGATTGCGTGGGTTTGCTGAGATGCCATCAGGTTCCTGGGGTGTTTATTAGAATGAAGGAAGGAAAGTTGGGAGGTGGGGTGAGTGATACAGTTGTCCCCCCTCATCCATTTTATAGAGCAACAAACTCCCGGTTTTCCTCCCCTCAGTTAACCCAGCATCTTCATTGAGGAGATAGGTCCCGACAACAACACGCCTCTCGTCCTGAGGAAAAAATAACACACACGAGGGAGGTAGGGAGGTAAAGGTTGTGAATGAACTCTCGACCGACGACATTGGGGAAGTTTCAATTGGAGGGGTGAGGCTTGGCAGCGACTGGGGGAAGGAAGGGAAATACCGGTAACGTTGGCGCTCGAAGATCAACTTAAGCGAGCCAAAAGCTGGCAAATAACTGGCATCTCCGAGTAACCCTATCGCATCCCAACCATTCGTCCGCTTCCCTTCCATTCCCCTTCCGTCCATCAATCAATCATGAGTTTCATAGCTCCCTTAACGAACGTATTCCGCCACACCGCGCGCATAGCTACTTCCCGAGGCATGGGGAGGCTGAGTACGTTATCTTGGGCCCCACTGCCCTGAATACTGCTGACAGGTTCAGAGAAACCAGGATGCGCTGCCTCGTTTTCTACCAATTCCCGATGTTGGTCCGAGAAGGTTGCAATTGACCGTGAAGCCGAGAAGCTTGCCGATGGGGTTGAGGGCGAGAGTGTGATTTGTTGGCAGGTATTACTCTCTTCCAAAGGTCCCGTTTTGGGAACAATCGCAGCTTATATTTGTAGGATGGTGAAGACGTGGAGGACTTCTTAACTAGATGCGCACCGTCGACATTGCAAGGCAGGTCGCGAATAGCTATCAAGAACCCTTGGGACATTGAGCGCTCTGAAGGGAATGTCGATGCTGCTCTGGGGATGCTTGAGGCACCACTCCAGGAGGCCATCCATGACTGGAATGCCATTATTGCTGATGACACCCTGAATAAGGTGATATTTACTGTCACTTTTCCGCTTGTTGACCGACTAATCCGAAGCTTCCTGGCGGTAGCCGGCCAAATCTCTCAAAAAAATCGAACATTGTGAAAAGCTAAAGGACTTGATACTTGGGACAGCAGCTCAATACGAGGTTGTTGGCGGGAAGGTTTGTTCATCTATCTTGTCAATGGTTCCGAGGGGTTTCTAATTGGTTGGTAGTGGATCTTAATTGCAGGGTCAAATACAGTTGATTTTCAATGGTCCAGAGTTGCTACCGGAACTTATGACGGGATGTTGGGCACCAAAGCGGAGGTCTCGGGGAACAATGGAATGGGGATCCATGTTATATTTGTCTACACCCCAGATTTTAGGGATCTGAAAGATGCCAAAAGAGGTAAGCTTGTGAGCTTCGCTAGACAATTCAGTGCCTGTGACTAACGTGAGAAGTTCTCAACGGGCTTCAGAAAGCTTTCCAATGGAAGCCTAGGTCTATTGCGTATAAGCCATGTAAGAAGCCCCCTGAACGATTAATTTTAAGCTACTAAGCCGGAGTTAGTGATATACTCTCTTCTAAAAATAGCTACTGAGAATCCCTACCATCTGAAGCCAGCGATAATCACTTCAAAGGAACTTGAGGAGATAGAGTTTGAGGAATGAGGGCATAAGATAGTGAGTGGCGGTAGTAGAAATTCGCTGGGTGAATTGACCCATTGTCTGGGAGGTGTTTGTGTGTACTTTAACTTTACTCTGAATTCAGTGGGATATCTAAGAGCTTGAAGGCCTCGTCAGCTCTTAAGTTTGATAGGTACTGAATTTTTGTATTGAGCTCCTATTCAAGGACGTGTTCTTAGCCATCTCATTTTCCTCACGTCACGCTCACATTGAATTATTTCCGCTCATTACCGGCACAGCCTTCATCTGCCGATATGCCTCCAAAGAAAGAAAAGAAAGAGCAGGTCACTAGCGATCAAGGTCATCTTCTCCCTCCCTCGTAACCACCTCTGAGAGGAACTAATCACCCCATTTTTACTCTACTGACAGTAAACGTTGTGACAGCCAGCAGCCTTGTGCTCGAATATCTTCGTCAACAGAACCGGCCCTATTCTGCTATTGGTGAGTGCTGCATTATTTAAAGGTTGCATTTGCATAAAGAAGACTCATCATTGGTTTTTTTCTAGAAATTAGTGCAAACCTTCATAATGTTGTCACCAAACGTTGGTTGACTATTGTCCCTCCCTTAGAATGCAGGGAAGCAGATATGTGCGTGCGAATGCGTAGAGCTAATTAGATTCATAGCTGCTGCCACCAAGATTCTCAAGGAGCTAGATGAGAGGGGAGAGATTGAGGGGAGAGCTTCTGGGAAGCAAGTTGTCTATCACATCATTCAGGTTCGCCCGCCGGTCCCCGAACCTGGAAACCACTGACGATCCAATAATTATCGGCTTGAAGGATCCGAAGGACCTTGCAAGCCCCGAAGAGCTCAAGGCCATGGATACAGAAACTGAGGGTGTGAAATATTTAATTTTGCCCCTTTGGGACACCTTGGTTGGCTAATGTGCGAGCCATGCCAGCTGTCAAACAAGAAATTGGGGGTCTGAAGGCTGAGCTTAGAGCTCTCCACTCCACCCTGAATACCCTCAAAGCTGCCCCGACTACTGCTTCGCTACGTGAGACTGTTGCCTTGCTGGAGGCCGAAATCCAGGACTTTCAAGTCCAGTTAGAACCGCTTCGCTCAAGCGCTGTTAAACCTGTTCCCGAGGGGGAGAAGGCTGCTATTTCAAACGAACACACCAGGCTTCAGAAGGTACTCAAGGGGAGGAAGAATCAGTTCAAGGAGTTCTGGGACGCCCTCTGTGATGGCTGCGTCGACGTCAATCCTAGTGACTTATGGGTGAGTGATCACGCTGTCCCTCTCCTTTGGGACAGGCTTTTTTTATCCCCCTTGCTACTCTTTTCTCTGAATGCCACAAAAAATCATATCCGTCTAGTCTGCTCTTTTTTTTATATCAAAATATTTTTTATACTTTCGGACCTGTCGATATTGTTCTGAGTTGCAGGCAGGGGGTGACCTTGCGTGAATCATTGGTCTGCGGTTTATGGAAGTGTGTATGCTATGGATTCGTTTCTTTTTTACAGCTCAGTCATCTGGCAACATGTTCTGCCTTCCCCAGACGTGTTATGTTCGCCCTACTTGATTGGGAAGATTCAGTTTGAACATGGGACGATTCTTTTCTTGTCGCACGGCTCTGGGCTTCTCTTGCACTCGAGTACCTGTACGTGTGCACATGCAGAAGCTAATCCTTGTCTTTTTTTATTATTTTACAAACAGGAGCGCTTGGGGTTGGAAGAAGATCCTTGAAGAAGGTGTAGAAAACGCCATGAACGAAATGGGGGAGGCTTAAACTGACTGTGGAAAGGTTCGGTTCGGTTCGGTTCATATCATGTTATGATGTGTAATATTCTTGGTGGGAATCTCATTTCGTCGACTCTGGGGGCCACGGTGAGGATGGTATGGGCAAATTAAGTGTCTTTAAACAAAATAAAAAGGATATAAAAATGGGTGCCTTGGGTAGAGTAGACTATCGTAGATGCGAAGGGATTCGAGGAGGTGCTTCTTGTGGCACAGGGAGGAAGCATCCGAGACATGGGGAAGTGGTGGTTGCGGAGGTTGGTAGTGACACAATACTCGGGGCATGGAAGTGATGGGTGAGGAGCACATTTGCTTTTTCAAGTTGCTGCATATGGTAGGTTAGCGAACTTCCATTATCAAGCCCCGTTTGTGTCCGCTCCCGCACATGGAACATTGATGAAGGGGGGGTCAGCTGAACGCGAGGTGTGAGGATATATCCGCGTAACTATGGCAGCGAAGAGGGGTACTTCAGATGACAAGGAGTATTTAAAATGCTGAGACATCAATACAAGTGAGTTGATATCATAGAACAGGGTAATACCGGTACATGTAACATTGGCTTTTGCAGAAAAATAGCTTTTGTTTGGAATACTGTATCAGACGGTGCGGTTATAGTGGCGATAGCCATACCCTTTCCCTACTTGATAGCGGTACGGTAATAGGAGCTTCGAGTTTCAGACGACCAGATATGGACCTGCCGTCTTCTCCATCAGGCATTATCTCCACAACTGGAGCATATTATTTTAGGAGGTTGGCGCGGCAATCTATACGGGACGGTAATGCTTGGGTTCCATATTATAGTATCGTAGTTAGGCGTAGAACCGTGCGGGTTCGGATTCGGACAGGTTCACCATATTCGAACGCTCAACAAACGCAGCGGGGAATATAAGGAAACATCCTCTCTGTCATGATATGAAGAGTGCATGATTATGAAAGGGAAATTTCGCCGGCATTCCTGACCTCACAATACGATTAGAAGATAGGCAAGTAACGCGTTCAACACCCCTAATGAGAGGTAATCATCTGGTTCACTCCCCACATCATTTTGGAGAGGTGGGAGGGTGCTTGGTTGGCAGACAGACCAATGCTGCATGCATGGTCATCTCGGCCTTTTGGCAGTATGGTCATCTGGATGGTTCCGATGTGCGGTATGTGCTTCGCGGGGAGGATGGTGGGAAGGGGGAAAAAATGAAATGAAATGAAAATGAGATGGGATGAAGTTCAGACGAAAGCCGTGTTCCATGTCGAGATGGTTTGTTCCGGAGATTCCAGCCCTAGGGTGACGGTTACCGGTGTGGAACTTTCTTCCGACCCATCAGATTTCTTTGTTTCATTTCCCTTCTACTCGCTCTCTTCTATTTCCCTGAAGCTCCATACTGGTGGCTCAGCCATTATGTGAGGGACCTTTTTTTCCCCCATCTGAAGTGAACTTGTAATGTTTGACATCCTTGCTCCACTAGCGCTCTGGGAAAACGCTAGGCTCCACAGCTGCGAATTTTTGTTAAATCCAGGTAATGATTGGTTTATAGTTCCCTGAACTAGAAAGTTGCACTTCGGTCCTGTCCTATGGCGTTGAGGATCTAAGAGACATCTGGCGTTTGGCGTGTTTCGGTATCGATCGTCATCATGGAGTTGGACGTCCCCGCTGGTGCCCTTGTCAGAGGGGGAGAAGAGCTGCTGTTTGGTTTTTTGGATAGAGCACGATGCCCAAGTGAGCCCGACACCTCTCAGTCCAACCTAATGGAGGACCGGCCGACGAAATGAGCTACTATACAATATCCATTAGGAACTCTTCCTAAGGGGATCTTGGTAGTATAGTCGTAGATCCCAGGATAGATATTTGGCGAACCTCTTTTTTTCTCTTCTATTTTTCCCCCTTCTTTCTCGTTCTCCCTTCTGACGAGTTCAACTAAGCCACCGCCAGAAGGAGATGCCTTGCGAAAAGCTGTCCGGCGTCCATAAGGTATTTGTGGGTGTGTCTGAGACCTATCATCTCTTAAGTTAGTCCTCTTGGTCATCCGTACAATAAAACCTCGGTCCACTACCTATCAGCTCTTTCCCCTTCTCTCTCTCCATCTCTCTCCTTCTCCTTCTCTCATTCCCCATAACAATTTTATTGGGCCTTTGTACTTCCGCCTTATTTTTTATTTCATAATTTTTTCATTTTCCGACGCCCCCTCAATAGAAATCTTCCCATTACATAGGACTCTTTATTCAACCTGCCCTCATCCCACGGACTTGTTGGGGAAGTTGATCAGGAAATAGTTCGGAGGAGTGTTTTTTTAAGGTTTTGTGTTTTTTGTTTTTTTTGTTTGGTTTGGTTGGGGTTGGGAGTTGTCGCGATCTACGGTAAGATTTCGAGATTAGATTGGATTGGTTGGTGCTTTCTTGCCGGTACATTACGGGTTTCCCGAGAGAGTCCTGCGCTGTTCCTATTCTGGGGTTCACCCCTCATCGGATTTCCCCTCCTCAAACGTTCAGGCCTGGATAGGCCCCTGCCCCGCCAATCCTCGGAGCCCTACAGAGCAGACAATTGACTGGCTGTTCATCCGTCTACCTGTCAGTCGTCAGTTCTGTTCCTGAACGCACGCCCGAGCCCTTCCTACTCGTCCACCGGCCAGCCTTAGCGTTTTCTTGTGCTTCCAGCCAACTGACAAATAAGGAAAAGAAGTGGAGGAAAAGAAAGAAAAAAAAAACTTCTCCCTCTTTCTCTCCTCCATCTTTTTCCGTGGCGCCAAAACCTTAAATCTACCACCTAGGAGTCAAATACGGAGGGATAAAAACACGCAGCAACAGGAGACATTCTTTTTGAACAGTCTTCGAGGCTGTTGCAACTTCTGTCGAGCCAGGACCGTCTTACTTCCTAGCCGGGAACCACGCCGCCGATTTGATCCAATCGTAATCCAATGGCTGCGACTCCCTTCGTCCCTCAGGAGCAGCAACCTCAACCCCAACAACAGCCTCTTCTTCCACATCCGCAACCGATGAGTACCCCTCCTGAGCAGCCTAACATGTACAATTCGGGTAGCAGCAACCCATCCGGGTCCAATTCCCAGGGTCATTCTCGTCCTGGCAGTGGTCGGAGAAGTAACTCGGCCTCGCAGCCTCTCTCCGGACAACTACCCCCCATTCAAAATGGTAATGCCGTTACAGGCGCTGCACCAACACCGGTCCCGCAGTCGCAGTCACACGCTCAGCCTCCTGGTATCCCAATAGGCCCTAATATGCCGGCTTTTGATGCTTCAAGAAGTCCTCCTAGTAGCAAAAGTACTGTTCCTGAGTATTGTTAGTCGTTACAGTAAGGTTTAATCATGGCTGATCTTGTGAAATAGACCTGAACCACGTGCCTTGCAAATTTTTTAGGCAAGGGACCTGCCAGGCTGGAAAAGCTTGTCCATTTTCCCATAGTATGGATCCAACGTCAGATCAAGCGCCCTGCAAATATTTTTCAAAGGTACTTTGGGGGGGCTTTTTTCCCGCTACGAGAGGGGTAACTAATTGCGTTTAACAGGGCAACTGCAAGTTCGGAGTCAAATGTGCACTCGCTCATATCCTTCCAGACGGCCGTCGCATAAATCGCCCAGCGTACAACAATAACAATCATACCGGTCATCTCCAGTTCGGACGCATGGACACTGGTCACACAAGCCACAGGTCCGCGCTACATAACTCTTTGCTCCAAGCTAATATGATACCTCATCATACCCCTAACCACTCGTTTGGAGGTCAAGACGATTTCCCCGGGCTTACCAGTCATCCTAGCGGTCCTGACTCCAATCTCTCTACGTCACTTTTGGATTCTCGATACGGATCTCCGCGAGATGATAGCGCTTTACCGATGTCACCCCTTGCCTCGTCCCAACGAACTCTTGGACCCCTGGATGCAACACTCCCAGCTTCCTTTGATAGGCATGAGTATTCCAAGTTCGCTAGATTTGGTCCTTATGCGTCTTCTGTTCCAAGTAAGTTTGGTATGGAGTCTCCACCGCCATCGCTACCTAGCAATACACGCCCGGCAGTGCTTCAATCTCTCTACATGTCTGCATACGGAAGGGGAGGAGGAAATGGAGAGGAGGATAACAATCTAGGCACGGATTTGTCTCATTCCCCTCGTGCTGATACAGAGGATTCACTCGGCCCTAGAATTATGCATTCATCGCTCTCTGCTAGACGCCCGAAACTTTTGTCATCAAGCTACGCCAGACCTGAAAATATGGAGAGAATGTTGGGCGAATTTACCCGTGAGCGGTTACCGACAGATCCAACCGCTGACGGGGACTTTGTATTTGAGGAGGATTTCGTTCCGAGCAGCCTCCAGGAGCTTCTTACCCCGGCTGAGCGCAATAGGAGGCTTTCCAGGACAGATGAGGAGGGCGTTTCTAACTTCCGACATAGCCTCACGGCTCCTGGCACACCCGGGGACTCTATAAACGTCATTGGATCCCCACCTGTCGGCTCCCCTGGGGGTCCGTCTGGATGGGGACCGATTGTGATGAGACATAAGCGTGACGAGGACCATGCCCCGACATCCACCCTCGGCCATGTTGGCTCTCCTCTCAGAAACTCCTATCAACAGGGGGGCGAGCCAAGCCCTACCTTCCGCCCGCTCTGTAGACAAACCTCTGGGGATGTCTCCCCATTCCCTGGATCTCCAAACCGCATAAGTTCCGGTATCTCGGCACTCACCCAAACACTTCAGCGTGCCCGCCTCTCCCCTAGAAGCGACCCTTCTGGTTCTGGAGAAGTGCCGACCCTATCGAAGGCTCTCGGCTCTAATGGCAAGCATATGGAGCGTGTAGTCTCTAACCCTCAAGCTAATAACGGCAAAACTGTTGCTTCCATTGATGAGGAGTCTGACACTCAGTTCCCAATGGAAGAAGAGGAATACTCGGCCTCGCCTCGTCCAACCATTAACTTCGGTAGCCTTGGCGCTATTGGGCATGGGTCGGGGTTGGGCCTCGACGTCAGTGAACAGCAATGGGAAAGCTTTGGCACGGGTGGCGTAAAAAAATTTCATTGAACTAATATGACATAGGTTCGTTGTTTATGAAAACTTTCTATTTTTTTCCTTTTTTATGGATGTCTTCCTTATTTTCCAAAACAAAAAGTAACATTGATTTTTTTACATCATTTTTATTTTCTTCTCTGCGTCCCTACTTTTTCATTCCTTCCTTGTGAAACAGAATTTGGATACCCTAGCATATCTTTCAAAATCCTGGCAGGATGATATATCTCGCGACTGGGGATTATGGTGTCTATTCGAGCCGAGCTGTTGCATGGGATGTTGGGGCCTTTTTTGTTTCTTTCTCATTTACTACTACTACAGAAAAAATCTGGGCATTTAAAAATCTTGTGTTTCTTCTGGAAATGGTTGGAGTTATTGCTTGTTTGGATTATTTTTTTCCTCTCTATTTCAGCCTGGAACATGTAATTCAGTCTCTTTTTGTGCTGATACAGTGAGCGCTACCTACACGATGGATGTCTTGGTAGGGTTGAAGGTAGTGTACACGTGGGATAGAGAAAAGAATGGGGAATATAAGGGCATGGGATGGGAAAGCGGAAAATAAGGGAAGGGGTGGCAGGGGGGGGGGGGTTTACAATGTTCGT
>Ga0307510_10005401_pt1 | contig 15214 bp, 10 predicted proteins | sample 12_EM_MG_FD_207224 | JGI IMG/M metagenome (GOLD analysis project Ga0307510, IMG submission 207224) | Populus trichocarpa ectomycorrhiza microbial communities from riparian zone in the Pacific Northwest, United States - 12_EM | ecosystem: Host-associated > Plants > Roots > Unclassified | place...
GCTCAAACTCGGACATTGAGGTAAGGCATGAGCCTCCGCTGGTACGTCGTTCACGCCTATTCCGGTTTCGAACACCAGGTCAAGCGCGCCCTTGACGAGCGCATCAAGCGCGAGTCGATGGAAGAGAGATTCGGCGAAGTCCTGGTGCCGACCGAAGAAGTCATCGAAATGCGCGGCGGCCAGAAGCGCCGCAGCGAGCGCAAGTTCTTCCCGGGCTATGTCCTGGTGCAGATCGAAACCGATACCGAGGGCAAGGGCCCGCGCATCGACGACGAATGCTGGCACCTGGTGAAGGAAACCCCGAAGGTCATGGGCTTCATCGGCGGCACCGCCGATCGTCCGCTGCCCATCAAGGATTCCGAGGCCGACGCCATCTTGAGCCGCGTCCGCGAAGGCGTGGAGAAGCCCCGTCCCAAGGTGCTGTTCGAGCCGGGCGAAATGGTCCGCGTCACCGAAGGCCCCTTCAACGACTTCAACGGCGTGGTCGAGGAAGTCAACTACGAGAAGAGCCGCCTGCGCGTGGCCGTGCTCATTTTCGGTCGTTCTACCCCGGTAGAACTGGAATTCGGCCAGGTCGAGAAAGCCTGACCTTCGCCGCCTCTTCGGCGGCGAACCACGCATCCGGCACGCGATTTGCACTAAGGCCGCCGGATGCCTATAATGCCCGGTTCACGCTGGTGGCTCATGCCCCGGCGTGTCCGTGTTTAGAGGCTCCGTCATGGACGCGGGCCCTTGTCCTGCCAGGAATGGCCTGAAAGCGAGGAGCCTTCACCGGCGCCTGCACTCGCGAGGAAACTAAAGATGGCAAAGAAAGTCACCGGTTACATCAAGCTGCAGGTCAAGGCCGGCCAGGCCAACCCGTCGCCGCCCGTGGGCCCGGCCCTCGGCCAGCGCGGCCTGAACATCATGGAATTCTGCAAGGCCTTCAACGCCGCCACGCAGAAGATGGAGCCCGGCGCGCCGGTCCCCGTGGTGATCACCGCCTATTCCGATCGCAGCTTCACCTTCGCCATGAAGACTTCCCCGGCCACCTACTGGCTGAAGAAGCTCACCGGCACCGCCAAGGGTTCGTCCAAGCCGAACACCGACAAGGTGGGCAAGGTCACCCGAGCCCAGCTCGAAGAAATCGCCAAGAACAAGGACGCCGACCTCACGGCCGCCGACCTGGATGCCGCCGTGCGCACGATCGCCGGCAGCGCGCGTTCCATGGGCCTGGTAGTGGAGGGTTAAGACATGGCAAAGATCACCAAGCGCATGAAGGCCGCGACGGCCGCCGTCCAGCCGGGCAAGAACTACTCCCTCGACGAAGCCCTGAAGATCGTCAAGGACAACGCCAAGGCCAAGTTCGCCGAGTCCGTGGATGTCGCCGTCCGCCTCGGCATCGACGCGAAGAAGTCCGACCAGGGCGTCCGCGGTTCCTCGCTGCTGCCGCACGGCACCGGCAAGACCGTCCGCGTGGCCGTGTTCGTGCCGCCGGGCGAGAAGGCTGAAGCGGCCCTGGCCGCCGGCGCCGACGCCGTGGGCATGGACGACCTCGCCGAGAAGATGCAGGCAGGCGACCTCAACTACGGCCGCGTCATCGCCACCCCCGACGCCATGCGCGTCGTCGGCAAGCTTGGCCAGGTACTCGGTCCTCGTGGCCTGATGCCCAACCCGAAGGACGGCTCGGTCACCGCCGACGTCGCCACGGCCGTGAAGAACGCCAAGGCCGGCCAGGTCAAGTTCCGCAACGACAAGGGCGGCATCATCCACGCCACCATCGGCAAGTCCACGTTCGAGGCCGCGCAGCTGGCCGACAACCTGAACGCGCTGATCGCCGATCTGCTCAAGGCCAAGCCCGCCGCGGCCAAGGGCCAGTACGTGCAGAAGGTCGCCCTCAGCAGCACGATGGGTGTTGGCGTGCCGGTGGATCCGTCCAGCCTGGCTTCCGCCGCCAAGTAATTCGCTTCATGCCGCAGCGCCGGTATCGGCGCTGCGGCCCATTTGAGGGCAGTCCCGAAAGGGGCCGCCGTCAAAGACCGCAGGTTGGGGCCTGGCCCCTGTAATTGAAGTTCGCTTGGACAAGGAACAACGGCCTGCGCAGATGGTGTCGCCCGGACAGGTTTACCTGGAACGGCCACCAAGGCGGCATCGAAAGATGCCGGCGGATCCGGCAAGGATGCATGGATTCGTTTAACGCTAGGAAGGTAATGCCCGGATGGCATTGCATTCCGGTTCGGAGAAAGCAATGGCGCTCAATCTTGCGCAAAAGAAAGAGGTCGTTGCCGAACTGGCGAACGTGGCTGCCACGGCACATTCCCTGGTTGCTGCCGAGTACGCGGGTATCACCGTTGCACAGCTCACCGAGCTGCGCAAAAAGGCTCGCGAGTCGGGCGTGTTCTTGAAAGTAGCCAAGAACACCCTGGTTCGTCGTGCCGTCGAAGGCACGGATTACGCTGCCGCGACCGACAAGCTCGTCGGTCCGCTGGTGTATGCCTTCTCGGTGGAAGACCCGGGTGCCGCTGGCCGCCTGATCAAGGAATTCGCCAAAGGCAACGACAAGCTGAAAGCCAAGCTCGTAGCGATCGGTGGCCAGATTTACCCTGGCACCCACGTCGACGTGCTGGCCTCGCTGCCTACCCGCGAACAGGCACTGGCGATGCTCGCCGGTGTGCTCGCTCAGCCCGCCACCATGCTCGCGCGCGTCCTGGCCGAGCCGGCGTCGCAGATGGCCCGCGCTATCGGTGCGGTCCGCGACCAGAAGCAGGCGGCCTGAAGGCTATTCGCCAACGGCAATTCGTAAAAATATCCAGTTAGAAAATTCCAGGAGTTAACCCAATGTCCGCTGCAGAAATCGTAGAAAAGATTGCCGCCATGTCCCTCGTTGAGGTCATGGAACTGGTCAAGTCCATCGAAGACAAGTTCGGCGTCTCCGCCGCTGCCCCGGTTGCCGTGGCCGCTGGCCCCGCTGCCGCTGCTGGCCCGGCCGCTGAAGAGCAGACCGAGTTCAACGTCGTGCTGGCCAGCGCCGGCGCGAAGAAGATCGACGTCATCAAGGTTGTCCGCGCCATCACCGGCCTGGGCCTGAAGGAAGCCAAGGACCTCACCGAGGCCGGTGGCGTCCTGAAGGAAGGCGTCTCGAAGGAAGATGCCGCCAAGTTCAAGAAGGACCTGGAAGAAGTCGGCGCCACCGTCGAACTGAAGTAACCGGCGCCTTGCGCGCCGTCAGTTCGCTTTAGCGTCAAGCGGAGCCTGGGGGTGAAAACCCCCGGGCTTTGCCCGTTGTCCATGCCGTGAAGTTGTACCCGTAACAAACATCCCCATGTTGTCGGGCATGGGACATCGCCAATGGGCCGCAACGGCCTTCTTATTGCCGATCTCCGATGTCCGATTTCACCATTTGCCGGTGTCCACCCACCGGCGTCACAGCGAACCGAGGCGGTACCCACCATGACCTACTCGTTTACCGAGAAGAAGCGCATCCGCAAGGATTTCGGCAAGCGTCCCCCCGTACTTGGGGTGCCGAACCTGCTGACCATCCAGACCGACTCCTACAAGGAGTTCCTGCAGGACGAGGTCGCGCCCAAACAGCGTCATGACCGCGGCCTGCACGCCGCGCTCAAGTCGGTATTCCCGATCGTCAGCTATTCGGGCAATGCTGCCCTTGAATACGTCGAATACCGCCTCGGCGAACCCGCGTTCGACGAACGCGAGTGCCGTAACCGCGGCATGACCTTCGGTGCGCCCCTGCGCACCACCGTGCGCCTTGTCATCTACGACAAGGACAGCCCGGCATCGAAGAAGGCCGTGAAATACGTCAAGGAGCAGGAGGTCTACATGGGCGAAATCCCGCTCATGACCGACACCGGCACCTTCATCATCAACGGCACCGAGCGCGTCATCGTCTCGCAGCTGCATCGTTCCCCGGGCGTGTTCTTCGACCACGACCGCGGCAAGACGCACAGCTCGGGCAAGCTGCTGTTCTCCGCGCGCGTGATTCCTTACCGTGGTTCCTGGCTCGACTTCGAGTTCGACCCGAAGGATGCCCTGTTCACCCGTATCGACCGCCGCCGCAAGCTGCCGGTCACGGTGCTGCTGCGCGCGCTGGGCTACAACAACGAAGAGATCCTGAAGATATTCTTCGAGCACAACGTGTTCCACCTGGGCAAGAAGGGCGGCATCACGCTCGACCTCGTTGCCGAGCGTCTGCGCGGCGAAACCCTCACCTTCGACCTGATGCTCGACGGCAAGGTACTGGTGGAGGCGGGCAAGCGCATCACTGCGCGCCACGTGCGCCAGCTGGCCAGCGAGAAGATCGCCCAGCTGGAAGTGCCCGACGACTACCCCGTCGGCCGCATCCTGGCCACCGACATCGTCGACACGTCCACGGGCGAGCTGATCGCCTCGGCCAACGACGAGATCACCGCCGAGAACCTCGAAGCCTTCCGCAAGGCCGGCATCGAGACGGTTGCCACGCTGTACGTGAACGACCTCGACCGCGGTGCCTACATCTCGAACACGCTGCGCATCGACAACACGCGCACGCAGCTCGAGGCGCTGGTGGAGATCTACCGCATGATGCGTCCGGGCGAGCCGCCCACCAAGGACGCCGCGCAGAACCTGTTCTTCAACCTGTTCTTCACCTTCGACCGCTACGACCTCTCGGGCGTCGGCCGCATGAAGTTCAACCGCCGCGTCGGCCGTAAAGACGTGGTCGGCCCTGGCGTGCTCTACGATCACAAGTACTTCTCCGAGCGCAAGGAAGAAGAATCCCAGCGCCTGGTGAAGGAGCAGGGCGATACTTCGGACATCCTCGAAGTGCTCAAGGTGCTGATCGACATCCGCAACGGTATCGGTACCGTCGACGACATCGACCACCTGGGTAACCGCCGCGTGCGTTCGGTCGGCGAAATGGCCGAGAACACCTTCCGCATCGGCCTGGTCCGTGTGGAACGTGCCGTGCGCGAGCGCCTGTCGCTGGCCGAGTCCGAGGGCCTGACCCCGCAGGAACTGATCAACGCCAAGCCCGTCGCGGCCGCGGTGAAGGAGTTCTTCGGTTCGTCGCAGCTCTCGCAGTTCATGGACCAGAACAACCCGCTGTCGGAAGTCACGCACAAGCGCCGCGTCTCGGCGCTCGGACCGGGCGGCCTCACCCGTGAGCGCGCCGGCTTCGAAGTGCGCGACGTGCATCCCACGCACTACGGCCGCGTCTGCACCATCGAAACGCCTGAAGGCCCGAACATCGGCCTGATCAACTCGCTGGCCGTGTACGCCCGGACCAACCCGTACGGTTTCCTTGAAACCCCGTACCGCAAGGTCACCAACGGCAAGGTCACCGACAAGGTCGATTACCTCTCGGCGATCGAGGAAGGCGACCACGTGATCGCACAGGCGAACTCGCCGCTCGACAAGGAAGGCGCGTTCATCGAAGACTTCGTCTCCTGCCGTTTCCGCGGCGAGTCGGAGCTTCGTCCGGCCAGCGAGATCAACTACATGGACGTCTCGCCCATGCAGACGGTCTCGGTGGCAGCGGCGCTCGTTCCGTTCCTGGAGCACGACGACGCCAACCGCGCGCTGATGGGCGCCAACATGCAGCGCCAGGCCGTACCGACGCTGCGCAGCGAAAAGCCGCTGGTCGGCACCGGTATCGAGCGCGCCGTGGCGCGTGACTCGGGTGTCACCGTGTCCGCTCGCCGCGGCGGCGTCATCGACCAGGTCGATGCCGCCCGTATCGTGGTGCGCGTGAACGAGGAAGAAGTCGGCGACAACGACGCCGGCGTCGACATCTACACCCTCACCAAGTACACCCGCTCCAACCAGAACACCAACCTCAACCAGCGTCCGCTGGTGAACGTCGGTGACGTGGTGGCCGTGGGCGACACGCTGGCCGATGGTTCCTCCACCGACCTTGGCGAGCTTGCGCTCGGCCAGAACATGCTGGTCGCCTTCATGCCGTGGAACGGCTACAACTTCGAAGACTCGATCCTGATCTCCGAACGCGTGGTGCAGGAAGACCGTTACACCTCGATCCACATCGAGGAGCTCACCTGCATCGCCCGCGACACCAAGCTCGGTTCCGAGGAAATCACCGCCGACATCCCGAACGTGGGTGAGCAGGCGCTGGCCCGCCTCGATGAATCGGGCATCGTGTACATCGGTGCGGAAGTGAAGGCCGGCGACATCCTGGTCGGCAAGGTCACGCCCAAGGGCGAAAGCCAGCTCACGCCGGAAGAAAAGCTCCTGCGTGCGATCTTCGGCGAGAAGGCGTCCGACGTTAAGGACTCCTCGCTCCGCGTGCCGCCGGGCATGGACGGCAACGTCATCGACGTGCAGGTCTTCACCCGCGACGGCATCGAGAAGGACAAGCGCGCCAAGCAGATCGAGGAAACCGAGCTCAAGCGTATCCGCAAGGATCTCGACGACCAGTTCCGCATCCTCGAGGGTGCGATCTACGCCCGTATGCGCACGCAGCTGCTGGGCAAGGTCGCCAATTCCGGTCCCGCGGGCTTGAAGCGCGGCGCCGAGATCGACAACGCCTACCTCGATACGCTCAAGAAGGACGATTGGTTCAAGGTCAACGTCAAGGACGAGGAAGTCACCGAGTTCCTCGAGCGCGCGGCCGACCAGGTCAAGCGCCACAAGGAAAACTTCGACAAGCGCTTCAAGGAAAAGCAGGGCAAGATCACCCAGGGCGACGACCTCGCCCCGGGCGTGCTGAAGATGGTCAAGGTGTACCTGGCCGTGAAGCGCCGCATCCAGCCGGGCGACAAGATGGCCGGCCGCCACGGCAACAAGGGCGTGGTCTCCATGATCGTGCCGGTCGAGGACATGCCGTTCTCCGCCGACGGTACGCCGGTGGACATCGTGCTGAACCCGCTGGGCGTGCCTTCGCGTATGAACATCGGGCAGATCCTCGAGGTTCACTTGGGCTGGGCAGCCAAGGGCCTGGGCAAGAAGATCGCCCGCATGATCGAAGCCAACGAGAAGGCTGGCGAGGTGCGCAAGTTCCTCGAGCAGGTCTACAACCACGGTGATGCCGGTGCCGAAGGCGCCACCCGCCTGGTCAACCTGAAGTCGCTCAAGGACTCCGAGATCCTCGATCTCGCGGCCAACCTCCGCGCGGGCGTGCCGATGGCAACGCCGGTGTTCGACGGTGCCGAGGAGTCCGAGATCAAGGCCATGCTGAAGCTCGCGGACCTGCCCGAGTCCGGGCAGACCACCCTGTTCGACGGCCGTACCGGCGAGGCGTTCGATCGCCCGGTCACCGTCGGCTACATGCACATGCTGAAGCTGAACCACCTGGTCGACGACAAGATGCACGCCCGTTCCACCGGCCCTTACTCGCTCGTCACCCAGCAGCCGCTGGGCGGCAAGGCGCAGTTCGGTGGCCAGCGCTTCGGCGAAATGGAAGTGTGGGCGCTGGAAGCCTACGGCGCGGCTTACACCCTGCAGGAAATGCTCACGGTGAAGTCGGACGACGTCCAGGGCCGCAACCAGATGTACAAGAACATTGTCGACGGCAACCACGAGATGGCCGCGGGCATGCCGGAATCCTTCAACGTGTTGGTGAAGGAAATCCGCTCGCTTGCGATCGACATCGACCTGGAAGAGATCAAGTGATCGGCGCGGTCATCGGAGATTTCGCATGAAAGACTTACTGAATCTGTTCAACCAGCAGCGTGCAACGCCGGATTTCGACGCGATCAAGATCGCGTTGGCGTCGCCGGAGCTGATCCGCTCGTGGTCGTACGGCGAAGTGAAGAAGCCGGAAACCATCAACTACCGTACGTTCAAGCCCGAGCGTGACGGCCTGTTCTGCGCCGCGATCTTTGGTCCGGTCAAGGACTACGAGTGCCTGTGCGGCAAGTACAAGCGCATGAAGCACCGTGGCGTGGTCTGCGAGAAGTGCGGCACCGAGGTCACCCTGGCCAAGGTCCGTCGCGAGCGCATGGGCCACATCGAGCTCGCCAGCCCGACGGCGCACATCTGGTTCCTCAAGTCGCTGCCTTCGCGCATCGGCCTGATGCTGGACATGACGCTGCGTGACATCGAGCGCATCCTGTACTTCGAAGCATTCGTCGTGATCGATCCGGGCCTTACCGCCCTGGAGCGCGGCCAGCTGCTGTCCGAAGACCAGTACCTGGAAGCCACCGAAGAGCACGGCGACGAGTTCGATGCCCGCATGGGTGCCGAGGCCGTCTACGAGCTCCTGAAGTCGCTCGACCTGCCGGCCGAAGTGATTCGCCTGAAGGAAGAAATCACCTCCACCAACTCCGAGACCAAGCTCAAGCGCCTCACCAAGCGCGTCAAGCTGATCGAGGCGTTCCTGGAGTCGGGCAACAAGCCCGAGTGGATGGTCCTCACCGTGCTTCCCGTGCTGCCGCCGGACCTGCGTCCGCTGGTGCCGCTGGACGGTGGCCGCTTCGCCACGTCGGATCTGAACGACCTCTACCGTCGTGTGATCAACCGTAACAACCGCCTGAAGCGCCTGCTGGAACTGGCAGCGCCGGACATCATCGTGCGCAACGAAAAGCGCATGCTGCAGGAATCGGTTGACGCGCTGCTCGACAACGGCCGCCGCGGTCGTGCCATCACCGGCACGAACAAGCGCGCGTTGAAGTCGCTGGCCGACATGATCAAGGGCAAGCAGGGCCGCTTCCGCCAGAACCTGCTCGGCAAGCGCGTGGACTACTCCGGCCGTTCGGTCATCGTGGTCGGTCCTACGCTCAAGCTGCACCAGTGCGGCCTGCCGAAGAAGATGGCGCTGGAGCTCTTCAAGCCCTTCATCTTCGCCAAGCTGCAGGCCCGTGGCGAAGCCACCACGATCAAGGCCGCCAAGAAGCTGGTCGAGCGTGAAGAAGGGCAGGTGTGGGACATCCTGGAAGACGTCATCCGCGAGCATCCGGTGCTGCTCAACCGCGCACCCACGCTGCATCGCCTTGGCATCCAGGCGTTCGAGCCGACCTTGATCGAAGGTAAGGCCATCCAGTTGCATCCGCTGGTCTGTACCGCCTTCAACGCCGACTTCGACGGCGATCAGATGGCCGTGCACGTGCCGCTCTCGATCGAGGCGCAGCTGGAAGCCCGCGCCCTGATGATGTCGTCGAACAACATCCTGTCGCCCGCCAACGGCGAGCCGATCATCGTGCCGACCCAGGACGTCGTCCTGGGCCTGTACTACATGTCGCGCGAGCTGGTGAACGCCAAGGGCGCCGGCATGGTGTTCGCGAACATCGCCGAAGTGCGTCGCGCCTATGACAACCGTGCGGTGGAACTGCACGCCAAGGTCAAGGTGCGCCTGCGCCAGGTGTCCACCGATGAAACCGGCAAGTCCAGCGAAACCTTCAGCCTGGTCGATACCACCGTGGGTCGCGCGCTGCTGGCCGAGATCATCCCGACCGGCCTGCCGTTCGCCCTGGTCAACACCGAGCTTTCGAAGAAGAACATCTCGCGCCTGATCAACCAGAGCTACCGCCTGCTGGGCCTGAAGGACACCGTCGTCTTCGCCGACAAGCTCATGTACACGGGCTTCCGCTTCGCGACGCGTGCCGGTATCTCCATCGGCATCGACGACATGAAGATCCCGGCCGAGAAGAAGGGCATCCTGGAAGAAGCCGAGAAGGAAGTGGTCGAAATCCAGGAGCAGTACCAGTCGGGCCTGGTGACCGCCGGCGAGCGCTACAACAAGGTGGTCGATATCTGGTCGCGCACCAACGAACTGGTGGCCAAGGCCATGATCGACGGCATCGGCACCGAGAAGGTGATCGACGCCGACGGCAAGACCGTCAACCAGAAGTCGATGAACTCGCTGTACATCATGGCCGACTCCGGCGCGCGAGGCAGCGCGGCGCAGATTCGCCAGCTGGCCGGCATGCGCGGCCTGATGGCCCGTCCCGATGGCTCGATCATCGAGACGCCCATCAAGGCGAACTTCCGCGAAGGCCTGAACGTGCTGCAGTACTTCAACTCCACCCACGGTGCCCGTAAGGGCCTGGCGGATACGGCGTTGAAGACGGCGAACTCCGGTTACCTCACCCGCCGACTGGTGGACGTGGCCCAGGACGTGGTCATCACCACGCACGATTGCGGCACCGAGAACGGCGTCACCATGACCCCGATCGTCGAAGGCGGCGATGTGGTCGAGCCGTTGCGCGAGCGCGTGCTTGGTCGCGTGGTGGTGGAAGACGTCTACGCCCCCGGCGACGACGACCAGCCCATCGTCACCCGTGACACACTGCTCGACGAAGCCCTCGTCGACAAGCTCGACCGTGCCGGCGTGCAGCTGATCCAGGTGCGTTCGCCCATCACCTGCGAAGCGGCCCATGGCGTTTGCGCGCTGTGCTACGGCCGTGACCTTGCCCGTGGCCACCTGGTCAACATGGGTGAAGCCGTGGGTGTGGTCGCCGCGCAGTCGATCGGCGAGCCCGGTACCCAGCTCACCATGCGTACGTTCCACATCGGTGGTGCCGCTTCCCGTGCCGCCGCCGTGGACAACGTCACCGTGCGCACCACTGGCGCGCTGAAGTTCAACAACCTCAAGACCGTCCACCACAACCAGGGCCACCTGGTGGCAGTGTCGCGTTCGGGCGAAGTGAGCGTGCTCGATGCCAATGGCCGCGAGCGCGAGCGTTACAAGGTGCCTTACGGCGCCACCATCGCCGTCAAGGATGGCGACCCGGTCAAGGCTGGCCAGACGGTTGCCAACTGGGATCCGCATACCCATCCGATCGTCGCCGAAGTGGCCGGCGTGGTGCGCTTCATCGACTTCCTCGATGGCGTCACCGTGCAGTCGCAGACGGATGAACTGACGGGCCTGGAAAGCGCAGTGGTCACCGATCCGAAGCGTCGCGGCACGCAGGCGAAGGACCTGCGCCCGATCGTGCGCCTGGAAGATGCCAAGGGCCGTGAGCTCAAGCTCCCCGGTACCGACATCCCGGCACAGTACTTCCTGCCGGCCGGTGCCATCGTCTCAATCCAGAACGGGGCTGAAGTGGGCGTGGGCGACGTGGTTGCCCGTATCCCGCAGGAAACCTCCAAGACCCGCGACATCACCGGTGGTCTGCCGCGCGTGGCGGACTTGTTCGAAGCCCGCAAGCCCAAGGAGCAGGCGATCCTCGCCGAGCGCTCGGGCGTGGTCAGCTTCGGCAAGGACACCAAGGGCAAGCAGCGCCTGGTGATCAAGGACGTCGACGGCAACGAGCACGAAGAGCTGATTCCCAAGTGGCGCCAGGTCATCGTCTTCGAAGGCGAGCATGTGGAGAAGGGCGAAACCGTCGTCGACGGCGAGCCGAATCCGCACGACATCCTGCGCCTCCTGGGTGTCGAGCCGCTGGCCTCGTACCTGGTGAAGGAAATCCAGGACGTCTATCGCCTGCAGGGCGTGAAGATCAACGACAAGCACATTGAAGCGATCATTCGCCAGATGCTGCGCAAGGTCGAGATCACCGATCCGGGTGAAAGCCACTACCTCCGTGGCGAGCAGGTCGAGCGGGTCCGCATCAACGCGGAAAACAACCGCGCGAACAGCCGCAACGAGCGTCCGGCCGAGTTCGAATCGGTCCTGCTGGGCATCACCAAGGCGTCGCTGGCGACCGAGTCGTTCATCTCGGCGGCTTCCTTCCAGGAGACCACCCGCGTCCTGACCGAGGCGGCCGTTCGCGGCACCCGTGACATGTTGCGGGGCCTTAAGGAAAATGTTATTGTTGGCCGTCTTATCCCTGCAGGCACCGGCCTGGCGTATCACGCCGCGCGCCGCCGCTCGGGCGGGCTCTCGGCAGCGGACCTCGATACCCTCACCGGTGCCTCGTCCGGCTTGTCCTTCTCCGAAGCCCCGGTCAGCAGCGATACCGCCGAATAAGGCGCAGTTTCCTTACTCGGTTACATACGAAATGAGGCGCATGGATGCGCCTCGTGTTCGGGACAAGGACGGCAGGGCCTAGCTTGCTGGTGCAGGCTGCCCATGTTAAATTCCCGCTTCTTGGCAGACCGAGCTTGATCGGTCTGCCTTTATGTTTCTCAGGAATAGCTTCGCATGACGACAGTCAACCAGTTGGTGCGCAAAAACCGCAGCCCGAAGACCTACAAAAGTGCTTCGCCTGCCCTGCAGAGCAGCCCGCAGCGTCGGGGCGTTTGCACGCGCGTGTACACGACCACCCCCAAGAAGCCGAACTCGGCCCTGCGCAAGGTTGCCAAGGTGCGCCTGACCAACGGGTATGAAGTCATCAGCTACATCGGTGGCGAAGGCCATAACCTCCAGGAGCACTCCGTGGTCCTGATCCGCGGCGGTCGCGTCAAGGACCTCCCGGGCGTTCGTTACCACACCGTGCGCGGCACGCTCGACTGCGCCGGCGTCACCAAGCGTCGCAAGTCGCGTTCGAAGTACGGCGCCAAGCGCCCGAAAGCTGCCAAGTAAAGGATCCAGATATGTCGCGTAAAGGTTCACATCCCGCCCGTCTGGTCCTCCCGGATCCCAAGCACGGCAGCCAGCTCATCGCCCGTTTCATCAACATGGTGATGAAATCCGGCAAGAAGTCGGTCGCCGAGGCCATCGTCTACGGTGCGCTCGAGCAGATCGGCCAGAAGAACGCCGAGCCGGTCGCCCTGGTCGAGAAAGCCCTGGGCAACATCGCTCCCGCGGTCGAGGTGAAGTCCCGCCGTGTCGGCGGCGCCACCTACCAGGTGCCCGTCGAAGTGCGTCCCGGCCGTCGCATGGCCCTGGCCATGCGCTGGGTGATCGACGCCGCCCGCAAGCGTGGCGAAACGTCCATGCCGCGCAAGCTGGCCGCCGAGCTCCTGGAAGCCGCGGAAAGCCGCGGCGGCGCCGTCAAGAAGCGCGAAGAAACGCACCGCATGGCGGAAGCCAACAAGGCCTTCTCGCACTACCGCTGGTAATCAGCACGCGGGTACCCCATATACCCGCTTTCGTTTTTGAGGATCGACGACGTGGCACGCACCACCCCCATCGAGCGCTACCGCAATTTCGGCATCATGGCCCACATCGATGCCGGCAAGACCACGACCACCGAGCGCATCCTGTTCTATACCGGCGTCAGCCACAAGATTGGCGAAGTCCATGACGGTGCGGCCACGATGGACTGGATGGAGCAGGAGCAGGAGCGCGGCATCACCATCACTTCCGCTGCCACCACGGCATTCTGGAAGGGCATGGATCGTTCGCTGCCCGAGCACCGCTTCAACATCATCGACACCCCAGGGCACGTCGACTTCACCATCGAAGTCGAGCGTTCGCTGCGCGTGCTCGACGGTGCCGTGTTCGTGTTGTGCGCCGTCGGTGGCGTGCAGCCGCAGTCGGAGACTGTCTGGCGCCAGGCCAACAAGTACCATGTGCCGCGCCTTGCCTTCGTCAACAAGATGGACCGCACCGGTGCCAACTTCTACAAGGTCGTCGACCAGCTGAAGGCGCGCCTGGGTGCGAACCCCGTGCCGATGCAGGTGCCGATCGGCGCTGAAGACAATTTCGAAGGCGTGGTCGACCTCATCAAGATGAAGTCGATCATCTGGGACATGGAATCCCAGGGCATGAAGTTCGAATATCAGGACATCCCGGCCAATCTCCTTGAGAAGGCCCAGGAAGATCGTGCCTTCATGATCGAGGCTGCGGCGGAAGCCAACGAAGACCTGATGAACAAGTACCTGGAAGGTGGCGACCTCACTGAAGAGGAAATCCTCTTCGGCCTGCGTACGCGCACGCTTGCCAGCGAAATCATCCCGGTGTTCTGCGGCACGGCGTTCAAGAACAAGGGCGTGCAGGCCATGCTCGACGCAGTAGTGAACCTGCTGCCGTCGCCGGCCGACCGTCCGCCCGTGGCTGGCCTGGACGAAGACGAGAAGGTAGATCATCGCGAAGCCAGTGATGCCGCCCCGTTCTCCGCGCTTGCCTTCAAGATCATGACCGATCCGTTCGTCGGCTCGCTCACGTTCTTCCGTGTCTATTCGGGCACGTTGAACGCCGGCGATGCGGTGTACAACCCGGTCAAGTCGAAGAAAGAGCGCGTCGGCCGCATGCTGCAGATGCACGCGAACGAGCGTCATGAACTGAAGGAAGTCCGCGCGGGCGACATCGCCGCCGCGGTCGGTCTGAAGGACGTCACCACGGGCGACACGCTGTGCGCGCAGGATCACATCATCACCCTGGAGCGGATGACGTTCCCGGAGCCGGTGATCTCGATGGCGGTGGAGCCGAAGACCAAGTCCGACCAGGAGAAGATGGGCGTTGCCCTCGGTCGCCTGGCCGCGGAGGATCCGTCCTTCCGCGTGCGTACGGACGAAGAATCCGGCCAGACGATCATCTCGGGCATGGGCGAGCTGCACCTGGACATCCTGGTCGATCGCATGCGCCGCGAGTTCAACGTGGAAGCTAACGTCGGCAAGCCGCAGGTGGCTTACCGCGAGACCATCCGTTCGTCGGACGTCAAGTCCGATTACAAGCACGCCAAGCAGTCCGGCGGTAAGGGTCAGTACGGTCACGTCGTGATCGAGCTCTCCCCGATGACCGAAGCCGACCGTGCCGATTCGAACGTGAAGGACGACTTCCTGTTCGTCAACGACATCACCGGCGGCGTGATCCCGAAGGAGTTCATCCCCTCGGTCGAGAAGGGCCTGCGCGAAACCATCACCAGCGGTCCGCTCGCGGGCTTCCCGGTGGTGAACGTGAAGGTCAAGCTCGTGTTCGGTTCGTACCACGACGTCGACTCGTCGGAAATGGCGTTCAAGCTGGCCGCCTCGATGGCGTTCAAGCAGGGCTTCGCGAAGGCGTCGCCGGTACTGCTCGAGCCCATCATGAAGGTCGAAGTGGTCACGCCGGAGGACTACGTCGGTGACGTCATGGGCGATCTGAGCCGTCGTCGCGGCATGCTTTCCGGCCAGGAAGACACGCCGTCGGGCAAGACGATCGACGCCATGGTGCCGCTGGGCGAGATGTTCGGCTACGCGACCACCATCCGCTCGCTCACGCAGGGCCGCGCCACGTTCACGATGGAATTCGACCATTACGCCGAGGCGCCGAACAACATCGCCGAGCAGGTCATGAAGAGAGCCTGATAAGGCTCTCCTCCCATCCAACACCGTTCTTTTTTAGAGGTTTTTAGTCATGGCAAAGGGTAAATTCGAACGCACCAAGCCGCACGTCAACGTCGGCACCATCGGTCACGTGGACCATGGCAAGACGACCTTGACGGCAGCGCTGACGAAGGTTGGCGCCGAGCGTTTCGGTGGA
>Ga0307510_10005403_pt1 | contig 15213 bp, 11 predicted proteins | sample 12_EM_MG_FD_207224 | JGI IMG/M metagenome (GOLD analysis project Ga0307510, IMG submission 207224) | Populus trichocarpa ectomycorrhiza microbial communities from riparian zone in the Pacific Northwest, United States - 12_EM | ecosystem: Host-associated > Plants > Roots > Unclassified | place...
TTTTACATACCTCTCTACTTTGGCCAAGGCACGATATCTGCGCTATGGATTAACAAATGAGAACGAAGACCTGGAGGAGTCGATTTCCCGCTCAGTTGAAGCCATACTCTCATTTGATCCCCAGATCGGACATAATTCAGCTGTCGTCACAGCCTTCGTCTCCCTTGCGGCCTCCCTTCTCCGTCGCTCACATAAGCTCAAGCGCCCTGACGATAGCAAGCACTGTATCAGATATTTGCGATACCTCAGAGACCAGTCGCTTGAATCCACCCATATTACAGGAGGTCGCGTCACAACAGCGTTCACGCGGGCCTTAGCGAATGAGGTCCAAATGGCATCCATCAATCCAACGCGAGATATCGAAGAGAAGGCAATCCTCTGCCGCGAGTTTCTTAGATTGGATGCCTCAGATGAAATCTTGCTTACTGCTGCTGAAACGTTGGTCTGGGACATTACTATTAAAGATGAATACGTTTCAGTGGGCCAACCACCGCCAGACCAAGTCATTGAATGCCTTCGCGAAGCGAATACCCGCTTTCCTGATTCGCACATAGTTTCCCTTAGATTGCTCTACTCTCTTTTCCAGCGCTTCATTGTAACTCACTCACATGCTGACTACGAGGATGCAATGTCAATCGCGGGCAGGTCTTTCACTCATCCGCCGTCTGCCAAGAGTGCTTCTTTGGTGGCCGCAATGCTTGCACGAGCCAGATACACCTTTTATGGTAACCCAGAGTACTTAGAGGAGGCAATTTTCCGCATGCGTATCTATGTTAGGATGCTGTCCTCCGAAGATCCGGACCGTCAAGAAATGACTCGTGCGCTGAAATACCTCGAGAAGGAGCGCCGTGATGAGCTTGTTGTCGCAAGTAGTTCGCGAGCTACGGATGCCAGTAACACAGAGGTTAACAATCGCCCATTACCCCCGCATCTGGTTCCACCCCTTCCAACAACTAGATCGGACATCGGCGAACACACCCCGGTGACGCAGGATGTGGGAGATCCTCATAGTATCGAAACCCTACTCTGCCTTTTCGAGCAAGCAACCGATCAAGCGAGGATCAAAGAAGCTATAGAATGCCACCGCCGCAAATTCGAATCATCTCAATCAAGTGATTTTGACACTTTTATGAATAAGTCCCAATTGGCCCAAATCCTCTTCCGTGCTTTCCACTGCACAGATGACATGGCTTATCTCAACGAATCAATTACCTTGTTCCGTGGCATCCTCAAGAGTCCAGTTGCACCATCGGTCCGCCTGAAAATCATTGAACAGCTTCTTTTAGCCTTGTTCTTCCGACTCTTGCAGTTGCATGAAAAGGTTGACGCTGAAGAAATGATCCAGCTATTTCCCATCGCTGCCGCCGGTACATGTGCGAAGATACCTGTCCTATTTCGCATTTCGTGTAAATGGGCGGTGTTCGCGCGGTATCACAGGCATCCGTCCACCTCTACCGCATATGAGAGGGCTATCTCATTGATGAAAGACTCATTGGCGTTTGGCCCTACCCTCGAAATACAGCACTATCATCTTGTCTCAAGCCGCGTTGATTATGAGACGCTACCATTAGACTACGCATCGCACCAAATCGATATTGGTCAGCTTGAGCAAGCCGTCGAGACTCTGGAACGAGGGAGAGGCCTAATCTGGTCTGAGATGCGTGGCCTCCGCATGTCAATTGACCAACTCCGTCTTGTAAACTTGCCCTTGGCCGAGAGGTTCGCAGCTATTAACAACGACCTTGAGGCTTTGACGACGTCGAGCTCAGCTGGTATCTGGCCAAACGAAGGCCAATCCGAGAGTGACGAGTTGATGGACCCGATCGGCCGACTAGTCATCGCACAACGGAAGCTCATCGCAGAGCGTGACAGGCTCATCTCCAAAATTCAATCTCTTCCGGGATTTGGGTCTTTCCTGACGGCACCTTCTTTCGACACCCTCCGTTCTGCTGCTGAGCATGGACCGGTCATCATCGTCAACCATTCTAAATGGCGGTCAGATATCATTATTCTTCTCCGCGATTCACCTCCGTCCCTCATTCCTACGACCGACAATTTTTATGAAAGTGCGAAGCACTTGAGGGACCAGTTGTTGAGCGCACGAAATCATGGTCTTGAATCGGGCGCGTATAATGACGCTTTGAGTTCCGTACTCAAAACCCTTTATAAACTCGTCGGTCGCCCTGTGATCAAGAGACTCCGCAAGTTGCATATACCAGAACAGTCCCGCATATGGTTCTGCCCCACTTCCGTCTTTTGTTTCCTTCCTCTCCATGCCATGGGTCCAATCAGGTCAGAAGGCCCCATCAAATCCTATTTCTCGGACCTCTACGTCCCTTCATATACCCCAACGCTTAGCGCACTCATCGAATCACGCAAACACAGGGCGCGGCCACTCGACCGGCCTTCGATGCTTCTCGTTATCCAGCCCGATGCGAAGATGCCAAAGGCGTTGCAAGAGATGCGCGTCATCCAGTCTGTTGGTCTATCGACAGCAACTCTCCTCCGGGAAACGGCGACGGCAGGCGCTGTTCTGGAACACCTCAGATATTACCCGTTTGTCCACATATCGTGCCATGGAAATCTCGAGACGGGAAAACCGTTCGACGCGTTTTTCAAACTGTACGAAGGGGCGCATCTCACGCTACTCGACATCGTGCGATCGAGGCTCCCCGCTGCCGAATTCGCGTTCCTTTCTGCTTGTCATACAGCCGAACTCACAACGGATAGCATCGCGGATGAGGGACTACACCTCACGGGTGCGGTCCAGTACTGCGGGTTCCGGAGCGTCGTCGGGACGATGTGGGAAATGGCAGACGATGACGGACCAGACCTCGCTGGAAACTTTTACAGGTCGGTGTTCTCGAATAGGTGGGGGGAAATGCCATATCACGAGAGAACGGCGGAAGCTCTGAGGGATGCTGTAAAGGTGCTGAGAAGAAAGAGAAAGATGACGTTGGAGCGATGGGTGAACTTTGTTCACTACGGCGCATGACTCAGATTTGAAGTTGACTGTTGGTCCTTTCTGTGTGTTAACAATGTTGTCAGTAACTTGTCACGATGATATTTGGCAGGCCCTATGTACTGTACTCTAATTATGGACTCCATTTCGACGACTCCTTTGAGCAATCGTCCCGTCTTCCAGTCGGTCCGTGGGTTGAAGGTCCACAAGAAAGGGTAACCCAGAATAAAACGGTCCTTTCCCAGATTCGTTAAGTAAAATCGCATTTTCTCGGTTCGTTCCCCCGGTTTGACTCACAACCAGCAGTAATATTCGATTACTCCGCTTCGGTTCTCAGTCCCATCGACGTTATGAACCGGGATTGGTTGCTTGAGCTGCACTCGCCTGATACCGAGGCCCTTCCAGACATTCTCGTCTAGGAAGTTTTCGCTGGCGCCACAGTCCAACAGCGCTGTCTCTTTGGCCACTCTCTATACAGACTTGAAGGTAAACTCCAGTTTCATCACGTTCATCCTTCTAATATACACTCTACAGACTTCTCCTTTCTCTGCTCGATCGTTGGCCGATGCGTCGAGCGACATTCAAAACCCATGCCACCTTCCATCAAGAAATCGTCTTGTTCTTGTTGGTTCAGAGTCTTCACATAGCTCGATAACGGACGCGGGGTCGTAGGCAGGAGCGGGTCCAGGTGCGTCGTTGTTTCTTTCTTCCTGTTCGTTGCTCTGACCTTCTTGGCCTTCTCTTCTGCCAGTGGCCTCGACAACTCGCGCCGCTCTGTCCTCCCCCTCGACCCTCTACTCCCTTCGCCGCCCCCGCCGCCACCATCCTTGATTGGACAATTATTCTTTTGGTGACCTTGATGGCTGCACTGGAAGCACTGGCCCTCATTCAACCGCTTCTAGCGTTCATTGATCATCCTTGCTTAAACTTCCGCCATTTCGTCCTCCGCCTCCGGTCCCCTCCTTCTTCCCGAACGAGACCACGTTGACGTCCATGGCATCGGGGTCTCTCTGAGGCTGCCGACCCTGTGGTCATCTCGGGGGGTCTCATCGGCGATTCTGGCGGGTGCTAAGGAAACCGCCGCCGTGCGGTCCTAGCTGGCAAATGCCATCCTGCGATGTTTGACTTCGCGTTGGGCAGCGGCCTGCCATTTGTCGATGGTGGTTGGCATCGGGTCGCGTTGGAGGAATGTCCAATGTAAGCCCTTTCGTAGGCCTTGTTTGAACATCTCTAACGACCCTCTTGCGTCCCTTTCCCAACCAGCTCGAATTAACAGATATTCGAACGCCGCGATGTACTCATCACTTTTGTCTCCCTTTATCTCGAGTTTCGTCAGATCGGCGTATGCTTGTTCTGCGGATGCGGTATCCATGAACGCGCCTGTAAAGTCGGTCATGAAGTCGTTCCACAGGACCTCGTCATCGGCTTGATGAGTGGCTTGTACCGGTGGGATATCGTGCGGTTGCCCATAGACGCGAGTGACCACCTTCTGTGCCTCTTGAACGACCCAATCGTCAACGCGAGGTCCTTTAATATAGGATAGACTCTTTCCCCTTCTCGTTCGCGTGTCGTCGCCATCTCAAGCTCTCCTTACGCCCCGTTACAATTCCCCTTGCGTGCTCCCGGCCTTTCGGGCGCGCGGCCACCCTCTCCTATCCCTCTCCTTCTCTCCCTCGCGCCTTTGCTTTCCCTCCGGGATTGCGAGCCTGCCTCGGATCTCAAGAACTCCCCTTCGAACTCACATAGCGTGGAGTCACCTCTTGCGCTACAGTACTTCTCGGAACTCTTCAAGAAGCCTGGTGGATTGGTGGAGCATGCGGTTCAGGTCAGGTCCCTATGCGTACCGTTGACCGAGTGTCCCATTGCAAATAATCATAACCATATTTGCACATTGTTTCCCGCGGGTTCCAGACGAGTACGATAGTACTACTGTATCGTAGTACTCACTTTACGATACCTCACCCCAGGGCGACTATGCACTATCGAATCGGCACCCCTCCGGTCCAACGGTGATTTTTGCACACGATTTCACGCTTGCGTTATGTGGGCCCCAATCCCTAACGCCCCATCCCTTCTGTAACACAGACATAGAGTCCACATGTAAGTTCGAATAAGGAAGGGCGAAGGAAGATATGAAATAAAACCAAAACCAAAGTCATGTTCCAGATGATCCAAGAACACACAATGGAGTGGGTTTGAGGGAAGGTGAGGGCCATACTTGCCCCGGTCGATTGAGAGTCACAAGGCACGCAAGCAGAGTGAGAAAGAGAGAGAGAGAATGGAGCGCAGTTGCCCTCGAGAGCACACAAACGGGAAAGAAGATGGGGAGAGATGTGCAGCAGTTGCCTGACCTTGACAAGGCCAGACGTGGGGGTACTTATACACAAGGCTGAGACGATACCAGATAAGGATTCTACGCAGAGGTGAGCTAAAGGAGAAAAGGTGAAGAGACGAACTCGGTGCTTCCGGCGACAGGCCGCGCGGCATCATAACCGATGTACAGCGGTGTCCAAAAGCAAGGAAATTTTACTGAATGGTCGTAAGGCGCTCGACATTGAGCACGAGTGTGACAAGGATGAGGAAACGGTGCTGCGGTGCTCGATGGTAGTGTCTAGGATCAAACTGGGAAGTGTAACATCACTAACATGGAGAGCAAGACATTCCAAATGGAAATAAGAAAAACATACGAAATCGTCCTAGATACAGTAAGGACCTTTTTATAACGGCAATGGAGTCCCGAACTGAGCTTGACCAGCAAGGGGCTGTGAACGGCGCGAGCCATATGGGGCTGTGGCCTTTGCAGGGCAGTGCGTACTTGCGAGTCGGCCAACAAGTTGAGCGATGCGCATATCTCTGGCGATAGGGCTTGGGTGCGACGAGGGGCGAGGCTTGTCCATTCGAGGGGAAGTGTCGATCTGATGGCAACAAGGGTGAAGGTGGAGGAATGGAGGCAAGGCGAGGAGGGCAAGGCAGAGCGAGAGGGCCATATGGGCGTTCGGGAGACGTCACGTGGTTGAATTGTCCTCGTTCCGTTCCGCGAGGCTACAGCATGTTCCCTCCCACCTTACACTTCCTCCTAGGGCACTTGCCTTCTGATTTTGCAAGTTCTTGAAGAATGGCGGTCCCATCGAGTGAGTGTCAGATCTGGTCTTCGACTTTCCAAACCCTTTTATCTTCCGCAATTTGACCCTAATTCGTCCCAGTTTCTTTACTTGTAATCGATAACTACATTTTGCAAATCCGAAATAAACTCTTGCCATTACCCCGAGCTGACCCTCGGCGTTCTACGTACCTCGCAACTTTGGCCCCGGCACAATTGGCGCGCTATATGGAAACAGATGATTACGAAGACCTGGAGGAGTCGATTTCCCTCTCAGTCGAAGCCATACTCTTATTTGATCCCAACATCGGACATGGTTCAGATGTCGTCGAGGCCTTCTTCTTCCTTGCACACTCCCTTTTCCTTCGCTTACATAAGCTCAAGCAGCTTGGCGATAGCAAGCACTGCGTCAGGTATTATCGTTACCTCAGAGACCAGTCGCTTGAACCCTCCCTCATCACAAGAGACCACATTACAAAAGTCTTCACGAAGGCCCTAGCCATTCAGGTCCAAATGGAATCCATCGATCCGACGCGAAATATCGAAGAGATGGCAATCCTCTGCCGGGAGCTTCTTAGTTTGGATGCCTCAGATGGACTCCTGCTTAGCGCTGCTCTAACGTTGGTCAAGGCCATTAATGATGAACCGCCATCCCGACTACCGCCGGACCAAGCCGTTGAATGCCTTCGTGAAGTGAATATCCGCTTTCCTGGTTCGGACGAAGTTTCCATTACACTTATCTTGTCTCTCCACCGGCGCTTCATATCAACTTACTCACATGCTGACTACGAGGACGCAATGTCAATCGTGGACAGATCCTTCGCTGATCCGTGGTCTGTCAGGCGTGCGTCTTTTATGGCTGTAGGGCTTGCATACTCCAGATTCAACTTTTATGGGAACCCAGAGTATTTAGAGGAGGCAATTTGCCGCATTCGTGTCTATCTTAGGATGACGTCCTCCGAAGATCTGGATCATCAAGAAATAACTCTGATGCTGGAAAGACTTGAGAAGGCCCGCTTCAATGAGTTTTCTGTCGCAGGTAAGTTGTGAGCAGCGGATGATGCCGGTAACACAGAAGTTAACAACCATCCGTCATCCTCACGTGTGGTTCCCCCTCTTCCAATAATAGCTAGACCGGACATTGGCGAACTTACCCAGATGACCAAGGATGGGGACGGTACGGAAGTTCTCAGAACCATATGCCGCATTTCTCTTTCTGATCAACCAATCAATCGAGCGACGATCGAAGACGTTATGGAATGCCGCCGGCGCTACCTTGAATCACCTCGACAAAGTGATTTTATCACTTCAGGGATTAATTTCGCCTTGGCCCACCTCCTCATTGGGGCCTTCCGCTGCACAGACGACATGACTCATCTAAACGAATCAATTACTTTGCTCCGTGGCGTCCTCAAAAGTCCAGTTAAATTATCGACCAGCCTTCAAATCATTCTACGTCTTCTTTCAGCCTTGATGTCCCGATTCGTGTCGTCCCATGAAATGGTTGACTTTGAAGAAATTATGCAGCTATATCCCATAGCCGCCGCCGATACACATGCGAAAATACCTGACCGATTTCGCGTTTCATGTGAATGGGTGGAATTGGCGCGGGGTTGCGGACATCCGTCCACCTCTACTGCATATGAGAGTGCTATCTCATTAATGAAAGACTCTTTGGCGTTCAGCCCCACCCTTGAAACACAGCATTCTCGTCTTGTCTCAGGGCGCGTTGATTATGAGACGCTGCCATTGGAATGCGCATCACATCAGATCGATATAGGTCAACTTGAGCAAGCCGTCGCGACTCTGGAACGAGGGAGAGGGCTGCTCTGGTCTGAGATGCATGGCCTCCGCATGTCAACTGACCAACTCCGTCTCGTAAACTTACCCTTGGCAGAGAGGTTCGCAGCTATTAACAAAGACCTTGAGGCTTTGACAACGTTGAGCTCAGCTGGTATCTGGCCAAATCAAGGCCATGCCGATAGTGACGAGCCGATGGACCCCTTCGGCCGGCTGGTGGTCAAACAACGAGCACTTGTCGCGGAGCGCGACAAGCTCATCTCCCAAATCCAATCACTTCCAGGATTCGGGACTTTCCTGATGACGCCTTCTTTCGACACCCTCCGTTCTGCTGCCAAGCATGGACCGGTGATCATTATCAACCATACGAGATGGCGTTCAGATATCCTCATTCTCCTCCATGATGCGCCTCCTTCCCTCATTCCTACCCCTGACAATTTCTATGAGCGTGCAAATCAGTTGAAGGACCAGTTATCGGGCGCACGAAATCATGGCCTTGAATCGGGCGCATATGATGACGCCCTCAGTTCCGTACTTGAAAGCCTTTATAACCTCGTCGGTCGTCCTGTCATCCAGAGACTCCATGACTTGAATATACCAGAACAGTCCCGCGTATGGTTCTGCCCCACTTCCGTCTTTTGCTCGCTTCCTCTCCACGCCATGGGTCCAATCAGGTCAGAAGGTCCCATCAAGTTCTATTTCTCGGACCTCTATATCCCTTCATACACCCCAACGCTTGGCGCACTCATAGAGTCACGCAAACCTCGGGCGCGGCCACTCAACCAGCCTTCGATACTTCTCGTGATACAACCCGATGCCAAAATGCCAAAGGCATTGCAAGAGATGCGCGTCATCCAGTCTGTTGGCATGTCTACAGTGACTCTTCTCCGTGAAACGGCAACGCCAAGTGCTGTGCTGGAACACCTCAAATATTACCCGTTCGTCCACATATCAAGTCATGGCAATCTCGAGACGGGAAAACCGTTCGATGCCTTTTTCAAACTGTACGAAGGCTCACGTCTCACGCTACTCGACATCGTGCGATCGAGGCTTCCCACTGCCGAATTCGCGTTTCTTTCTGCTTGTCACACGGCCGAGCTCACAACAGAGAGCATTGCGGACGAGGGACTGCACCTCGCGGGTGCGGTTCAGTACTGCGGGTTCCGGAGCGTCGTCGGGACGATGTGGGAAATGGCGGACATTGACGGTCCGGACCTTGCTGGGAACTTTTACAGGTCGGTGTTCTCGAATAGGTGGGGGGGAATGCCACATCACGAGAGAACAGCAGAAGCTCTGAGGGATGCTGTGAAGGTGCTGCGAAGAAAGAGAAAAATGACTTTGGAGAGATGGGTGAACTTCGTCCATTACGGTGCATGACTCGGATGCATTTGAAGGGGTCTGTTGGTTCTCTCTGTATCTTTTTGAGTAATGTAGCCAGTAACTTATTACAGTGAGATTTGGCAGGTCCTCTGCACTGTAAGGTATGGGCTCTGTAAGGCCGGTACACGCGCAGGTCTCAGAAACGAGACACGCACGCTGCGCAGCCAATATTTCTGAGCTGTAGCCCGCCACATTCTCGAATCGCGTGAGTCCGTCCTTGTGTGCCTCCGACGCGCTCATACTCCAACATCTTTCCTACCACATGCCCTGCCTCTCATCTGCTTGCACCATCTCCTCGCCCTCGCCCCTGCCGTTTTCAATGCTCGTCATCAACCGATCGAAGCCTTTCCTCAAGCAGTCAAGCCACCTTTCTTGTTGCACAGCAAATCCTCACGGCCAAAGACTCGGGCGCACGGATCACCCACATCGCATCGGCCGACGTCCAAGCTCGAAAAGCCCTTCGTTCCACGTGCTGCTGCCATGTACCATAGCACGCGTTCTTCGGTCTGGACTCCTCAAGGTTTTGGAAGGATTTTAGGATGTATATAGGATCGCTCGGTTTTATTGTGTATGTTTTCTACCTTCTTTCGATTTAGACTCGCCCGCTCTCCATTTCACGTTTGCCCCTTTTGACTTAGACTCCACCACCGATATTCGCCGCGATGTTCCTTACCCTCATTGCGTTCGCGCTCGACGTCGTGTACCTCATGACGATTCAGTACATTTTCCCACTTTTGGACACCGCTTTATCGCATACGACGGCACGCGGCCTCTCGCCGGCAGTATCACTTAGTCGTTCGTCTCTTTCTTTTCCCCCCTCTAGCTCACATTTGTGCGTAGATTACTTGTGTAGTACGCTCTCTGCCTTGCGTACAAATACCCCCGCATCTGGCCTTGTCAAAGGCAAGGCACCTGCGGCCTCATTTCCTCCTTGTTTCTCGTGTGCTCTTCGCCTGACCGTCTGACGACTCCACGGGCCTGCTGTGCCGCCACCATCTTTCTGACCTTTGACTTTCTGTGTTTGTGCTCGCTACTCTCTTCGTCTTCGCCGCCGCCACGGCCATCGCCTTCAGCTACCATTGCCATCGCCTCGCCTTGCCCCACCAATGCCCACCACATCAAGTCTCGCCTTCGTCTTCAGAACACGCGCTAACGTTGACACCAACACACCAGCATCTTTGCATCTCCCGTTTTCATCATCACCTTGCGCGTTCTCGCTAGCTCGGGGTCGCGGCCTTTCATCTCTCCCCCAAGAACCCTTCGTACTCTCTTGCTTGGTTACCACAACCTAGCTCCTCAAAACTCGCTGCAGCCTCAAGCACTTCTGACCACGTGACGCCTGTGTGCCTGCCAACTCGACGTGTCATCCTTGCTCTCACGGCCACCGCCTCGTCCTTGTCCTTCACCACCATCGCCTCGACCGATTCGTCGTCCTCTGCCCCTCAAATCCTCTCTCGTTGCATCTCAAATACTACACGGTTTGCCCACCTTCGCCGGCCAACGCCAGAAGTGTGCACCGCTTCGACAGTCGTCTTTCCAACGCCACATACGACGTGCACGACACCTTGCCAGCCGGCCCCTCGCTCGGGACCACATATTGCCGGACTTGGGTTTTACTACTATTCAGGACTCCTCCGTACGTTCCTTACCCCTATTTCGCTTAGAACTCCCGCTCTGACTTTACCTTCCTTTTCTACTTAGCCATCGGACACGGGACGACACCGCTCCATCCACTCGCAGTAGCGTACTTGTATATAACCACCCTTGCTGACCTCGGCCAGTGGGGCGATCAATCCAGAACCCTATCGATGCAATAGACTCTTTCCCCTTCCCGTCCCCGTGCCATCGCCGTCTCGTGCTCTCCTTATGCCCCGTTACGATTCCCTTTGTGTGTTCCCGGTCTTTCGGGCGCGCGGCCGCTCCCTCTCTCCGAGTCTCTCCTCTCCCTCTTCTTCTCTCCCTCACGCTTCTGCTTTCCCTTCGGGATTGTGAACCCGCCTCGGATCTCAAGAACTACCCTTCTAACTAACATAGTGTGGAGTTACCTCCTGCGATACAGTACCTCTTGGAGTTCTTCAACAGGATTAATGAAGGATGCGGTTCAGGTCCCCATGTGTACAGTTGATCGGGTGTTCCATTGCAAATACTCGTAACCATATTTGCACATTATTCCCCACGGGTTCCAGTCACTTTACAATTCACCGATACACCCCAGTCGCAACTATCTGCTATCAAATCGGTACCCCCGGTCCAGGTTTTGCCAGTGCCACGCGATTTCACACTTTGCGTTGTGCGTGCCCCAATCTCTAACGCTACGTCTCTTCCCTCCAGCATTTGCCTTCTGATTTTGTGAGCTCTTGAAGAATGGTGGTCCCATCGCGTGAGTGGCTACCACTCAGATCTAGTCGTCGACTTTCCCACCACTTACAGTATGTTTATCTTCCGCGAGTTGATCCTAATTTGTCCCACCCCCATTGCTCGAAATCGACAACTGCATTTTGCAAACCCGAAATAAACTCTCACCATTATCCTGAGCTGACCCTTTGCGCTCTACCTACCTCACAACTTTGGCCGTGGCATGACTGGCGCTCCACGGGCTTACAAATGAGAACGAAGACCTGGAGGAGTCGATTTCTCAGTTGAGGCCATACTCTTATTTGATCCCCAGATCGGACATGAGTTACATGTCGTCGCGGAACAGGGGCCTTGCCGTGCGTACTAGGTGAAGTTGTGCAGTGAAATGGTGGTTGGAAGGAAGCTGGGAGATGCCAGTGGTTTTTGGAAGTTTGTGTCGTTCGGGATCATTCAGTTACACCGGACCTCGGAGTCGCCTTTAATACGGCAGGAAAGGGACCATACATAAAAAGCGGGGATTCAATGAAACAACAAATATGCCATTGCTTAGGGAGAGGCGGTTTTATCCATGGATGGAGAGGTGAGAAAGCTGACACAAACTCCGGTGCCATTTGTGGGCGTACAACAAAAGTACAGCAATGAGACGACGAATGACAAAAAATCATTACCGCGCATGGGAATCGATCACATGCCACTTGCTTTCAAGGCAGGTGTACTTGCTTGCTTTTGAGGCAAGTGATATCGAATTCGTGTCACTTGCTTTCAAGGCAAGTGTCATGTCCGTTGCACCAGTAGTGCTACACTACACTAGTAGAGGGTCTGGGATACAGATAGGAAGTTGGATGAGACTGAAACCTCTGTATCTATTCAAGCACAGCATCTTCTCTGATTTAAAAAAGACATCGCATTGTATATCATACCTGCCATGTGTCTGCATGATACAAATTCAAACGAACTGGCAATGCAATTGAAAAACAAATCATCATTGAGATTTGCATGGCCATTGCAATATCGATCAATCATGAACCACCTTTTTGGCAACGAAATGTGACGGAAAAGTCTAACTGTATTTATGGGAACAAATCCATTTGTTGCATCGATGGTTGGGGCTTGTTGGGGGACTGTGTACCGTTTCCAGGGTATCTTTCGTTTTGTCTAATTGGCAGGTCTTCCTGATCGGTCAGCTGACTCCAAATCATCTCTGTCCCCCTGCGCCTGATCCGAGGTTGCTCAGGGCGCGCAGTCATCATGGCGCATTAAGTCAGCATTAGGGCCCGCCTCAACAGTTTCTGCATAAATAAGGAGCTCAGTAGATTCGTTATCATTCTCTGTACACACAGTTACGAAGCCTGTTCGGATCAAAACATCGAGAGGGTCTTCCCGCCAAGGCAAGGTTGGGATTCATGATACCCAGCCTCCAGGATCAAAAGATAAGCGAATACCCGCTTCCACGACAACACCATCTGATTCAACACGTGACATGGTCGAACGCGAGGTGCACATTTGGGCGGTTCAAAGATAGGGGATGGCTCGGTTGTATAAAATGCGCTCGCATCAAAAGGCTATGCATTGCGTTTGATACTGGGCCGCAAAAATGCGTGTACGCATGATATGTAGGAATGAAAACGGGATGATACTTGGCAGGTACCATACCTTTAATGGACTTCTCGGAAATCTTCCACAAGCCGGACGCATCAGCAAAAGACGTAGTCAAACCCAATGTACGTACCTTTGTCCTTGGCGATGCGCGTGGCCATTATGTGAAAGAAGGGCTAAAAAGAAGGTTAGCCCTGGTGATTCCGCGGTCGAGGGATCGGTTTGACTTACCACAATCTCGGTCATCATGCTGCCATTTGCGGCGGAAAAACCGGATGCACCGGCGAAATAAACAAGCTGCGCAACAATCGTACTGCTCAAACCACCAAAGGGTGCAAATTTGTCAACCAAGGGAGATAACGTATGAGACAAAGAACATAGACACCCCTATGGTACCGATAAACACGCCCATGACAGGAAAAATTATCATTATCATGCCATCTAGAAATCACGTGATATTGATTATTGGAGCGAAAACGACATGCATACGCATTGAATGACGTACAAGGAATACCGCCGAGGATATTGAGCAGTAGTCCAAGGGTGACAGCGGGGAGCGCACACGCAGCCTCGGCACCGGTTGACTTGGCACGGGCAACCCACTTGTGAGGTGTGTAGTGGGCGACTTGAAGAGAGGAGAGGAGGAGTGGGGTACGCTCTGTAAAGGATATCGGTGAAGATATAGGGCGTGTCGTCGGTAACAGCATGTACTGTTGCCCCTCATGTGGCTGGTACGTGGGGGTTGGAGGGAGTATTCTCCTCTTCCTCCTCGGCCCTTTCCCGGGACGGACTACGGCTGCAATATCGTGCCATGAGGATGCTCCGGTTCGATTAAGGAGGCGGCTGTGAAGATCGAGCCTGAGCATCGAGAGTCGATATTGAATTAACTGAAGATGAGATGAGGACGGCGTCTCAATGAGCTCGTGGGGACGTTCGGGCGGAAGGGAGTGAACGGATTCTGAAGGTTGCGGGAAGATGAATGCGGGAGAGCTAGCCTTGCCGTCTCGCATCAACGGAGCTTCAGAGTCTGAGACAAAGGGAGTGGGTTGTTGTGGGCTGCAGTATAAAGATAGATGAGTGTGAGAGAGAGGAACGCCTGACAAGGGTAACGGTGTGGGCGCGAATGTCATCCTGTGAATGACAGGCAACAAAGCTTTTGAAGATCGCGTTAGCGGAATTTGCATGGGACGGGACAGGGTTCAGGAGGCTAATAACTCGGGATCAGCGAACGTGGACAGGAGATGATGAATGTGGGTCATAGGATGTGGCGGTGGTACAGTAGTTAAATAGAATGGCGACGGGTGAAAAAAAGCCATAAGAAGAACTCACCCAGCCCGTGACAGGGGCGAACGGGAGAAATCATGTGCGGTAAGGCGCTGAATGTCGCGGGGTGTCTGTTGGCCATTGTGTCCGTGGTTTTCGATTCTTCATTAGCTTCATTTAGCGAACGTGCGTCCATCGGAGGATCGATCCCTCCGGCCCCGAAAGCGCACGTCTCGCGCTAATCAACATCATGCAATCGAGGCTTCTCACTGCAAAATCCGTGTTCTTTTCTGCTTGTCACTTGGCCAAGCTTACAAAAGAGAGCATTGCGGGCGAAGGACTGCAGCCGGCGGGAGCGGTTCCGTATTGCGGGTTCCGGAGCGTCGTCGGGATTATGACGGACCAGAGTTTGCTGGGAACTTTACAGGTCGATGTTCTCGGATAGGTGGCAGGAAATGGCGTATTGCAAGGGAACTCTTCAACAAGCCTTCAACACACCCGATGGATACGACTCGGATGCCAGGGCATTGCAAATAATTACATGAATTAATTATAACTTAACCATATTTGCACATTGGTTCCCACGGGTTCCACGGGTACGATCATAAGTTACAACGATACTGTAGTGGCGACTATTCATCATCAAATTGGTACCCCTCCGGTCCAGCTTTTGCCACACGATTTCACGCTTGTCTTGTGGGGGTCCTAATCTTTAACACTCCATCCCTTCCGTCCTAGGGCACTTGCCTTCTGATCT
>Ga0307510_10005404_pt1 | contig 15213 bp, 8 predicted proteins | sample 12_EM_MG_FD_207224 | JGI IMG/M metagenome (GOLD analysis project Ga0307510, IMG submission 207224) | Populus trichocarpa ectomycorrhiza microbial communities from riparian zone in the Pacific Northwest, United States - 12_EM | ecosystem: Host-associated > Plants > Roots > Unclassified | place...
CAAGTGACCCGGCTGGACACATACAGCTTAATGAAAGCTGGTGAGTTACTGTTCAAGTGAATTAAATTTCACTTGAACAGTAACACATGCAACCAAAAAATGCATGCAGAACTGAATAACAGACCTGGAGAAAAACGAAGGAGCTGCAGCGATGTTGAAGGCGTGCTGGCTGGTCTGTCCATGTTTGTCTGTTCCAGCTCTTTTCCTTTTTGTTCTCTGCTTGCGTCGGTCTCCTTTCTGGTCAGGCAGCAGCTGGAGGCGAAGTGGAGGGAGACGACTGGTTGCTGTTCACGAAAGACGTCCCTCCTCGTTGTTCACGGTGGAGCCAGGTTTGCCGCAGCGCTATGTTGTCGCCACATGTAAACCCTTATTTTTTATTTTTTTATTTTTAAAAATTATTAAAACATGGGTCAAAAATTGGATAGCAACAATCTAGATTGTAGGTTTAGCAGGATAACTTAAGTTGCTCCGATTTATGGGTTTTTTAAAGTATTTTTTTTTTAATTGAACTCAATTTTGTTATCATCTATCCTTTTCTTATATAGTTAAAAAAACAATATAGAAAAAAAAATCATATAATTAAACTCTATAAAATCCATAAACTTGTTTAAAAGTTTGGTGGATTAACCCTATTTGCTGTTTGACGAGTTTAACCTTTTTTAAATTTTTTTTTCGATTTTATTTTTCGATATTGAGTTAATTGAGAATTGATTTTCATGATTTGTATTGTTTTACTCTATGTGAGGTAGATCATTTATTTTTGTTATTATATAATTAAATAAAAAATAATTTTAAAAAAAGTAATTAGTCCTAGTGAAGTCCATGACCCGGTTCACTTGTTTGGTTGGTAACCAGGAATACCCGATTTTTTTATATTTATTTTTTAATATTGAATTCGTTGAGAAATAAATTTCATAATTATTTTTATTTTTTCTATAAGATTTAAACAAATATTTATTTTAAGGTTAATACTCGATATTACGAAAATTTATTTTTTAATAATATAATTATATAAAAATAAATTTAAAAAATAAAATTTTAAATTAAGTAGATCCAAATTATAGGGTGATCAAAACCAATCTAATACATCATTGTTTTAAGTTTTTTTTCTTTTAAATTATAATCATATCAGCTTTGACATTTTTAATTAAAAGTTTGAGTAGACAAAGAGATCCAAAGGTTTTAAGATTTAGCCGCTTAACCATATTTAATGAAATTACACAGAATCCTCGCGTTCTTGATATTTTTTTTGAAATAGATTCTATCCACAACAAAGACTAGTTGCTGGTTAACTTTGAGAAACTACTTGACATTAGGCCTTAACCCTTGCTCAAATGGGAACTTCAAAAAGCAAACCGATAACAAATAGCTAACGACATCTCGGACCCAAAAACTCTCTCTCTCTCAACTAGTCCTCCTTTTTCATTTTCAAAACCCGTAAGATTTCTCCTTCACTTAGAACAACACTATATCTATAGATAATACAGCTTTTTATTATTTATTTCTTTGCTTTTCTTGTTTCTTGAAGTTTCTTTGCCTTGAACTATCAGCTCATCCTTGTAACATACATATGGTTCGTGTGAGCATTTTTTAAATTACTTATAAAAGATTCTTATTAACCATTCATTTCCTTTTCTTGTTGTGTTTCTGCATCTGGGGGTGGTTTTGCTTGGTGGAAATTGGGGTCCTTTTTATTTTTTTGGCAGGTGCATTGTAGTTGTTCGAAGTTTTTAAATTTGGGTTCTTGTAAATTTTAGTACCTTTTGAATTACAAGTATAAAGCTGATATTTTACCTGGAATTGCAGGTTCTTGTTTACTGGCACCATGGAAGGAATCATTCTTAGAAGGGTTATTCCCTCGGACAATAGTTGTCTTTTCAATGCTGTTGGGTAAAATTTAAACTATGATGCTTCTGTTTTCAGTGTTTTCTTTGTTTCAATTGTATGACTTGGTGGCTAAGTTTCAATCTTTGAAGCTGTTTTTTTGCTTGTTTGAAGCTATGTTATGGACCATGACAAAAATAAAGCTCCTGAATTGAGACAGGTTCTTGCTTCTCATCTTTATTCTAGCTTGGCTTTCAATAAGAAAAAAATGTGTAATTCTTTAACCTTTTGATTTTGTTTATGTGAAATGAGTATAGTTGGAGCAACTTGATCCTTAAAAAGTTTACTTTAATTTCTAAAGCATAAACTTTTGATTTGTGAATTGGAAAAATTGTTTATAATGTTCAATCTGATAGCAATACTGTATATGAACAAATAATGCATGTATGGAGTTACGTTGTTGCATGTTTAGTGCACTGCTAGTTGCAGGATTTAGATGTCTAGATTTACACAAGTGTGTTCCATTTTCATTTTTTAATTTTAGTTTCTTGTTTTTGGAGGTAACAATTGTTGTTACCGTAATTGGAGATGCCTTTGAATGCTGTATGGACATATTTTGGTGGATTTTGAAGTTGCAAAATTACAAGAGGAATGTAATCAGATAAAATAAGAACATGCTTAGTGGCAGCGAAATAAAAAGAAAAATTTCACCTAGAAGATAATACTCTGCTGGATGGAATACCGCATACTTCATTATGATTGTAGGAATGCAAAAGATGTAGATTTTATGGAAGTGGGATTCAGAATCATTCCATTTAAATTGATGCTATCTGTGAGTGGATCTGATTCTAGAACAATATTTTGCATGGAATCATCTCCAGGATTGCTCGTTAGTTTGCCAAGTGTCAGGGCATATAATAGATTGCCATGGCTTGGCACTGACATTGCTGGAGATGCTATGTGGTATCCTGAAGTATTGTTGACATCTTTATACTTTTCAAATCATTGATAAAGAAACAACTCATCATTCCATTTCACTTAAATCCCTGCTCTATTGACTTTCTGTATTCTTTTTTTTTTCTATCTTGTTCTCTTGATTTTGTTGCAATCAATAAATTTTTAAGGTCATAGCTGCAACAGTGGCAAGCGATCCAGAAAAATATAACGAAGCATTTCTTGGGAAGCCAAATGGCGAATATTGTACTTGGATCATTGACCCTGAGAAGTGGGGAGGTAGGTTGAACTTTTTTCCTTGCCTATTGAGATGGTGCTTTAATGACTAAAGGGCCAGTTACTGAAAGGAAGTGAATGACTATCTTAAATATGAGATTGTTGTGTAGAAGGACTATAACAAGCAGCAAGTGTGGAACCCTCTTTCTCTCTCTGGTCAACCAAATTGTGTTCATATTCAATATATGTGACTTATAATTTAGCAGCATCTAGGAGAAGTCAAGGGCCTTTCATCACTCAGTCATGGAACTCCTAGAGTTTGGCATCTTGACTTCAATCTAAAAGAGTTGGTAAAGATAAATTGCCTTTTACATCGCTGTTTAGCTTTGGGAATGTATTAATATTTGCAACATCAATCTTTATTCTCTTGTGCAATAAGTGACCCAAGTATTATCCATTGCTTTATACCAGATTCCTTTATTCAAAGTAGAGGACATGGATTTTGGAATCTTTACAAAATAAAGCACTTCTCTTTTCTCCAAAGGAAAGCTGTCAATACGTCAATCATGTAATTTGACTTAAATCAAAGAATTTTTTTTATTTTATTTCTCACAATATCATATTTTCAACTTTCTAGCATGTATAAAGAATGTAAAAGCATGGCATTTTCCTTTTTCTGCCTAAGAAAGGGGAACCTGTTTTGTGAGGACCTTGTCTATACAAGTTAGTGCTGTAAAGGTGGATGCATAGTTTGCTGTATTCCTTGAAACAACAATGGAAACAGTTCAGGAAATCCCACAAACAAATAACCTATGAGCTGGAAATCTCTGTATAATTATTTTTGGTAATAAACAGGGCCAAGGCCCTAGAAAATTATATATGTTTCGTACGAGGAGTAGCCACCCTGATCATATCAGCATACTTAATAGGAAGCACACCATGTAAAGGGTTACAAAAATCTTGTCTGTAGTTTTCCATAGGAAATTTGGTATTCTTGTAATAATCTAGATACTGAATTTGAATCTTAAGCATTACATTTTAGCAGTGAAGGTATCATGCAGTCTAGGATGTTGACGATTGTTAGGTCCTTGGCTTCTATTAAGCATGTCTTTGTAGTCTTTCAATTTGTTTTAATCGGATAGGCACTAAATTCTCTGCTTTTCTCAGGATCGTTATCCACTAAATTCTTTCATGCATTCTTTTTCTTTCACAATCATGCACTAAACTCTATTTTTTTCAGAATGTTTAATTGCTTGTTGACCTGTTCTGATTACTTTTGTTGCTTGGTGCTGTCTTGTGAAGGTGCCATTGAGCTTTCAATATTAGCAGATTATTATGGACGTGAAATTGCAGCATATGATATACAGACCATGCGATGTGATTTGTATGGTCAGGTCAGTGCTATTAATAATTTTGTTTTTTTTAAATATCACCAACGTGAGCATTACTGAATGGTTGTGAGTTTCTCCCTCTGCCCTATGCTGCTATTTGACAGGAGAGGACGTACTCAGAAAGGGCCATGCTGATTTACGATGGACTCCATTATGATGCTTTAGCTGTATGTGTTTTACACTGCCAATCTATTTATTAATTAGCATTTTAGCGTGATTTTATTGTCAAATTGGAGTATTAAAGGAGGATAAAAAAAGGAAAATATGTGTGATCCATTGATGTAGAATACAGTCTAAGTCCCTCCAAGGAAGATCTATGGTCGAAACATAGTCCGAAACATCGGAGAGATTGCATTAAGCTATAGGCTGCAGTATTGTTCGGTAGCAAATTCCCACTATTGACTTGCCATGCTGCAATAATAATTTATTTTACACCTCCTGCCATGCTCCATTAACAGGGTTTTTTTTTTTTTTTTTTGTACCCTACTTATGGGACCTTTCTCTTGGTTATGCATCCAAACAGATGTCTCCATTTGAGGGAGCTCCAGAGGAGTTTGATCAGACCATATTTGCGGTGCAAAACGACAGGACGATAGGGCCAGCTGAGGGGCATGCTCTTAATCTTGTTAAGGAGCAACAAAGGTATTCTTTATGTAAACAAAATTGGACAAATACTTGAAGATGGAAAGAAGTTTTCATGTTCTAAATGCGAAATATTTAGCTCATGTATATCCTGTTCTGAATACATAATGTGACTGGAAGTAGACTACATGAACAGATAAATGCCCTCTAGACAAAATCCAAATAATGCAGAGGCTGGAGATAACTTGACAACCACGGATTTTTTTAGCATCATAGTTCATATCTTCTTGAAAACTTCTTTGCCATTCTAGAACCTTTATGAGTCAGATTTATAAGATGGATTAAGGTTACACTAAATGTTGGTGAGTCAGATTTATAAGATGGATTAAGGTTACACTAAATGTTGGTTTTTAATCCTATGCTGCTTTGCATTTCAGGATCGTTAGAATCTTTCCTATTCAATGCTCTTGTTTTACTCTCTTTTGATTTTATTCTCCATCTAGCAAATGATGTATTCTTTTTATTTCTTTTCCCTGTTTTCTCCATTGGTATATGCCAATTGGGAAATCTTGTAATTTTGAAATATTCATTTCATTGTATTAATGGCAGGAGAAGAAGTTACACAAACACTGCCAACTTCACTTTGCGCTGTGGTGTATGCCAAATTGGAGTAATTGGTCAGAAGGTTAGTTCATATTGATGCTACTATTCTTGCTCCATTCTCAGTGCTTATATTGAGCTTTATGCTTATATCGTGCTGGGTGCAATTTTACTCGATTTCTATATTCTCATTTTCATTTTCATGTTAATATTTAGGAGGCTGTTGAACATGCGCAAGCCACTGGCCATGTGAACTTTCAAGAATATAGATAACAGAAAGCAGAAACTCTTCATTTCTCAAGGTCCTTGGTAACTAAAGGATTGTTGTGCTATCCATATTTGATTTTTAAATTACACTATAAAGCTGCTGTATGCTCTTTTGTTGTTCTTGTATGATCATATTGAAACAAAGAAACATTCAATTTCAGCTAATGCATCAATTCGTAACAAAATGTTGTTTAGTTTTCCATGGGATGCAGGTTTATGCTACTATTTAATTTGGTTAGAATTGCTTGGCGCCAACTTTTAGATTTTTGTGAAACATCCATGTTTTGGGGTCCATTTCGGGATGGCTGTGGCATTTGCTGGTTGTAGTTGTAAGCCCTAAAGCTCTGAAAAAGCCGAAAGCATTATTTTGCCAAACGGGCAGTTACTGGTTTGGTTTCAATTGTTGGCTGCGATTTCAAGCTGCTGTCATCCATCCAGCAGTGAATTATTTTTATTGGGGCCGACATTTTGTCTTGCTACTGTATGCCAGCAATTTTGACTTTTAGCACCGTTACGCACTGTTATATCAATCCTTTTGCTTTTATTTCCACCATTTCATTGATTGTTGATAAATGTCTCTGAAAAATGTCAAGCACCAAAGCAGCTAAATTATTTGACAAAGGAAGTAGCATGGATGGGTTCTTATCTGGGGATTACCACTGTTCTAATGGAATTTGTATAATAAACTCTAATATAATAATGTTAATATACCAGATAACTACGCCTAGAATTGTGTTTGACCTTGAAAGGTGCTGCAACTTTTACAGAGATTCTTCCCGAAATCATTTTTTGAGAAGTCCCATCAATCGAAATCAGTTGATTCATCTACAAATCCAATGGTTAAGATGATTGCCGAAAAGATGAGAGCTACAATGCAGTCTTCAATTAATCACCACATGAACAGAGTTAGCCTGTGAGCCAACCATTATGGAAACATGATATGGTCTAATCTTCATCTCCCTTGACCATTTCTTCCTTTGTTTTGGCGTTTAAATTATAATTTAACAAGATTGAAAACATGTGGTTGAAGTTTGAACGATTTGGTCGAGGTTTTGCCATGACCTCTTTTATATATGAATGTAAAACTATTTTCTTTCAGTGGTTGAATGACAATGACAGAGCACATGAAATGTTTAAAGGGCCACTGTAAATGCCGGCCATGCAAGTTGTCGACTAGCAACCTCTGATCAATTTTGATCCAAACAGGTAAATGCCGGCCATGCAAGTTGTTGACTAGCAATTCCCTCTAATCAATTTTGATCCAAACAAATTAAAGACTAAGTACTAGATACTGTTTTGAGATTGGAGACATAACAATATTGGAAACAAAGAGGATATTTTATAAAATTTATTTCTGTTCATAATTGTTTCTCTAAATATTACACTTTTAAAGATAGCATGTTGGCATTTCTAAAGTCCCCATCTATCGATCCTTTCAGAACTCAAAGTTACTTCAGGATTAAGATTAAGCCTCTTGACATAAATCTCTAAAATCCCCGTCTATCCCTTGATAATTTTATGGCCATGTGCCCCAAACACAAGCCGGCAAGCTACAGGCAGGGGCCTGTAGCAATGTCATATATCAACATTTGTGGATATAAATCACTCAATATTGTGAACCAAAATTGTAAAAAGATGTTAAACAAAGAATTAAAAAGAAAAAGGAACGATTCTTTTAACTATAAAACCAAATATTGGTTCCTGTATGTACAGAAATGAACAAAATGTATAGGGCTAGAGCTAGCTTAATACATTGGCTAGGTAAGACTACACATCTTTCCCTACAAAACAAAACCATGTACGACAAGAAGACATAAATGGATCTTCATGATCCCATCCTTCGTCAAAACCAGCTCATGATCATTCAGGTATACTCTGCAGATTAGGCCTCCAAGACAGCTGATCATGTGCCTCGTAAGATCTATCGTTGCTACTGCCATTCATCAACATGGACAAGATTTGTTCCACTGAGAGTTCCTTCACTTCAACCTTGCCTATCAACTCCTCGAGTTGTTTCTTCGTAATCTTGATCTTCACTTTTGTAGTTGATGTTGTTGTTGTTGTTGGAGAGCAGGATGTGAAATCTCCCGTGTTATTATCTCCAAGAAGCCCTTCCTCTTTTATGCTGTTCATGGCTTTCTCTTGCATGTCAAACCCTGAAAAATCCTGTGATTCATGTCTTAAACAATTTCCCATCTTTCTCTATATCTTGAGGATGTGATAGTGTAGAGAGAGCAAGTTTGGGCAAGAAGAGGAGAGGGATGTTATATAGGGAGAGGGTGCATGGTAGAAGGGGATGAGGAAGAAAGGTCAGACCTAATTTGTTGCCACGTAAGATGACATGTTTGGTGACCTGGCATGTGATTGGTGTTGACTTAATTGCCACTTTGCATGTGAGTAATCCTATCCACCATGAAGTTGATGCTGGTGGGTAGCCATTGCCGGTGCTTCAATGGCTTGGCTCAACTAGGCTAGGTTAGAGGTGTTTGGGAATGAGTTTTAATTTATTTATTTTTATTAAAATTAGATTTTTTTAAAATTATTTTTTAATTTTTTTGAATTTTTTTGTTATATTGATGTCAAAAAAAATTAAAAAATAAAATAAAAAATTATTTTATATTTTTCTAAGTAAAATATACTTTAAAAAGTAATTATTATCATATTTTTTTGTATATTCTCTAAATTTACTGTGAAGTTCTTCATCACTAAAGTTAAAAGGATATAAACAGTTATATATACTAATCAACAGCGGTCAGATGATGATAAAAAAATCATAGCAAAAACTTGTAGCTATTTATATGTGAAAAAAAACTTTGTAATTTGTCCTGGATAATAAAATATGTTGATAAAAGAAAACAAAAACAAATTTTCTAATTATATTATCTACAACCGTTTGAATCTTAAAATATTTTTCAAACATTTTGATTAAAAATAAATTTGAGAAAACTCTCGATTATAAATAAATTTTGTTAAAATTTTTATTTTGTACAACACTAAAATCACATAATATAAAAAAATTTAACAAGGGTAATCATTCTCTAGAGCTTGAGTGCCAATTTGATATTGCATTTTCAACCATATTTAGTTATATTTCAAAAGTATATTTATTTTAAAAAAATATTAAATTAATATTTTTTTGTACTTCTCAATAATTTTAATATGCTAAATATCAAAAACAAAATTCAGAAAAAATATTTTAATACATTTTAAAGAGATAAAAATAAAAATACATCAAAATAATATTTTTTTTCAAGTGCTTATTTGTTATTTTAAAAAAATTAAAATCTTAGAGTTTATTTGGGAGAATAGTAGAGTACTTTTTATTTGAAATGTATTAAAATAATATTTTTTTTATTTTTTAAAATTTATTTTTGATATTATCATATTAAAACAATACAAAAACATAAAAAAATATTAATTTAAAACAAAACCATTTCAAAATTTTATTAAAAAAACCAGTGCAACTAGTGCCCCAAACATGTCCTTAATAATTTTGGTTTGAATGATGTTTCTCACGCAATGATAAGACCATCCGGCTAATGGATAGAGCTAAGCCCGCCACCAAGCCGAAGCTAAAAGCGGCTCTTTAGGTGGATTAGGTGTGAACACGGTTTGATATAGAATCTTTAGGTTTAAAGGCACAAGTGTGAACACAATCAAGGGAAAGGAATCTATCACCTTGATGCCTTAGCCACTACATGATCGCGTGTGGCTCCTAACGTTTTCTATCATATGACTATTATTTACCCAAAATTTACTAAGTACTTTATGTTCATAATTATGACAATTAAGCTTTCATTTAATTTATTCCCTTCACACCAACCAAGATGACCTGTCCCTTTTTCTTAGATTTGAAAATAAAAATGACAACACCATCATCTTAAGCATTCAAAACTCCAAATATATTAATGAAAAATATAATTTAATATGTCAAATTCTAGATTTGCCTTTCAGATATCACCAATTCAAGTTTTACAAATTTCAGGGTTATTAGAGACTTATATGGTCCTTAACTTTAGAATTCATAAGATTAGTCGAGGTACACATAAGCGAACCCAGACATCTATATTAATAATAAAAAAATCTTAATATATTATCTTAGAAAATAAAAATCATAATATATACATTTGATTAGTGACAGGTACACTTTCTAATTTACCCTTCATTGTTTGATATACATGTGAGATGGAAAGAAAAATAGTTTTGTTCAATTAAATAAATAGATTTGGTATCTCATTTTTGTATTTTTTTTCTAGCAAAATTCTTGCTTATTATATTTCATCATGTTTTATTTACCCATAAAACACCACAATACGAAAGGTTAATCAAAAGATACCAAGAATTTATATAATTTTAAAAGTTTAAATTTTTTTAATTTAAAATAATTTTTTTACATAATAACCAAATAGTTATGAATTATTTTTTTATGTATAAGATAGTATAATCTTTTGTAAATTTAATTTAAACTGAAATAATTTTTAATTAAAAAATATATTAAAATATAATATAAATTATGTCTTTAACTCCCAACTTTTAAAATTTTATTAGATATCCTTCAAGATATACAACTTATTTCTATGATGTTTTGAGATAAAAATTTTCATGAAATTGAATCCAAAAAAATTGATTAGACACATCCATCTACTAGCTTCAAGTCTTAATTTGATTCACAAATAAAAAAAACTAGAAATCGAATCATTCCACACGTCTAATATAGAAGTGGAAGTGTTTAGTAACGTAAAAGTGATAGATCAAAAAAATGGATGATGAGGTGATTGATCGAAGGAGGTGGTGGGTGCGGCACTTGACACCGTTTTCACTAACTTGTCGATGGTTGGTGGCTCCTAAATTGACACTTTCCTTTACAACCAAACATAATCCCATGCTACGATCCACCAACAGGCAAATCTAACCAGAAAAACCCCACCAAAAATGGATGCTTAGCTCTAGCTGATTAAACCCACCACATACTTAATGGGCTCCTTACACGTGGCACCCCAACACTCATTGCTTCTTTTTTTTTTTTTTGGCTAGAAACCAAAACGTTTAAAAAAAAAAAAACCCCCCCTTTTTTTTTTTTTTTTTTTTTGTTTCCGTCCCTTTTTTTTAAATTTCTGTCTTCAAAATTTGTTTTTGGATTGATTCTTTTTATAGCCTGATTAAATATGATGATGGTTTGAAATTTTGATAAAAAAAAAGACCAAATTAAAAATGAGAAGAGTGAAATGTAAAATATGGAGAAAATATATGGCTAATTTAAAAAATTTTAGAATTTTTATTTTAGTCTAAAAATATATTTTCCTTATTCTCAAGCCTGAGTTAGAGAGATCAGAGAGACTCATTGGAAAATGATAAGGAAAGAGAAAGTTGTTGATTTGACCATTTTTCAACGATGAAAGTTGTTGTTCTTGGTCTCAACAAGTTTCATTTAATGATGAGTTTTTAAATAGTGGTGACATTTTCTCTAACAATGCTTGAAAAGTAGATTGGATTGATTAAGATTTTCTTGATTAGTTTGATTTTTATTTTTTGCTTTATTTTGGAGTGTTTTAGAGTTAATAGATGGTTTAAGGATGTTTTTATGGTGTTTTCTAGGTGAAAATGACTTAAAAATAGATTTCTAAACAAAAAAAAACCCCTTTGTTTGTGTTCTTTTAGGGTGTTTTAGAGTTAATAGACTAGTGGTATTAGACAATAACGATATTAGAATCTATTGGGTAGTCAGTCATAGGGGAGATGACTAATATTACTAAATGTGTTATGTTTTGGGCTGTATTAAAACGTAATTTGTAGGTTGTTTTGACAACATATTATATGAGAAGAGAGCTATTAGGGGAACAACAATGGGATGCATTTCAAATGCTATTTTGGACAACATATGCATGAGAACTCTAAGGATTGTAATGATAGCAAAACGGGTTATAATAAAGAACTGGTTTGTACAATGCGGTGTAGTTGAATAAAGGCGGTTTTGATGATATATTCATATAGAAAAGGGTGGTTGTTTGATGATGTAAAAAGGCATAAGTATATACTGATTTGAGTACAACATGGTAAGAGATTTGAGAATTATCTTGGTGGCCCAATAGGACAAGAACATGGACATCTATGCTTGTATATTTCAAGCAATATGATGGTCAATCCAAGGGACAAATAAGTGTATTGATGCATGTGAAGGCGTGTACATAAAAGTTTGTTGTAAGATGAACGACTAATGATATGTTAGCTCAAACTAAATCAATGTTAAATCAATGTTAAAGATTCATTATAGAAAACAGAAATTGATGAATCATTACTTATACTTATTTAAAATTGTAGGGCGATACTAGTAAAGGATTGGATTCCTTAAGGAACATATAGAGCAAAGAGTACAAATGATAATTTACCCTTGATAAATTAATAGTATAGGGTAGGATAAGTGGAATAGGCCTTTACCATTAATAAAACCTTATGGTAAGCTTCGATAGATAAAGTTTCTAGGATGGATTTATGAACAAGATATAACTTCTGGATGAGAAGATAAAGCTTGGAATTACCTTGATGAAGTGACTATACAATACTCAAGGTTAGTAGAGATTATGATAAATGAGTCGATTATGTTATTATCAAAAGAAATTATGGACGTTTGTTCCATGAAAAATCATATACATGTTATATCTAACATACTTTAATTGTGTTATGATAGATATCTTATTTAAATTTTTATGTTTTGCATGTTCATGATATGGAATATCACATGTTAAGACAAGACTCTAATTTTCTTAGTTACAATATTAGGTGAGTTCTTAGTAGTATATTGTAATTAAAATGAACGAGGATTGTAATATGAATAAGTATTTATAATGTTGTTCTTGTAATGAAATGCTTTCTTAATGAAAAGTTAAGTTTAAATTGTTTAAATGTACTCAATGAACTTCAATAGATGTGTACTATTATAAATTGATTGATTGATTGAATGACCTAAGGCCCAATACCTAGATATGAATTGCTATGTGTGGGATTTGAAACTCTCCTTGATCGTTATGCAGGTTTTTAGAAGAAGAGAAGAACTGTCAGGTTACTTGGACAAATGAGACTTTACTGAAATTTTGATAAAAATTAAAAACATTAATCATTATTATATGATATTTGTAATGTATATGAATGTGTTAAATAACGAATTGAATTTAACCATGAGATTAAAATGCCAATATGGATTACTGATATTAAATGTAGAAAAAAAAAATTTCATTTTGTTTTCCTGAGTTAAAGGCTTAAGATATCTTTACAACGCTAAGATTTTTTTTTTGGGTGTTATAATCCAAGTTCACGCACATGTCATGTATTTTTTTCTCCCTCAAGTTTCATCCTTCAACATTAAGTTTTTGTTGTATTTTTTTTTTAATTTTTATCATTCAATATTTAGTCGGTTTTGAACTGGTCTTCATATTGTTTTTATCATATAATTAATTGTTATTAGATCTAGTGGAGTTCTTGATCCTAGTCACAAGTTTGACGGGTTAACCCGGATCGATCCAATATATCACCGTTTGATTGTTTTTAAAAAAATCATCTTAATTTTTTTTTTAAAGCCAAACTATGTTTTTACTAATTATCCATGTTGTCTTTAGACTCGCACACCTGATCTCTCTCTCTACTTTTAGTTTGGTCATTATTTTTTATTTTATTTTTTAGCCTTTATATCCACCAAGTCGATTGGGTCACGTTAGAACAATTTTACATGATTTAATTTGAAATATGACTAAATAAGAAGTTTGGTCTGGAGTTTTCAAGTTTGACACACTAAACCAGATTTAATAATAATACTAAATAGTTCTTCATGGCTTAGATATTTTTTTTTTACATTAAAAAAAATTAATTCAATTCACAGCATAGTGTGAGAAATAATCCGGTATAATGTATGAGAAGTTTCCCTAACTTACACAAATGACTTGTATCTTTTCTGACGGACAAGTTGCATGTAAACTAGAATTAATTTTTTAGTGATTTTTAAAGACATATTTCCTATATTAGCCTAATATTTTCAAAAGAATTTAATAAATTCTCCTGGATATTGTTAGCCTTAAAACTTAAATCTAAGAAAGAAAAAAAAACTCTTAACAATCAATCTGGTCAACTCCTTTAATTCAAGTAGATATATTGATATATGCCAAGTTCACATAGGTGGTTCCAAAACATATGAAAATACATAGGCCCCTTCCCTTCTCTTTTGGATGAATGGGGTGGTTTAGAAGGCGCTTTCCGATTTACGGTCCCTAAGTTGAATTCTAAAGATGCACATTCCACATATCTAGCTCACTTCGCCATTTTAAAAGGGATTTGTTTTATTTCTTGACTTTTTATATTCAAAATTCATCGAGATACATCAAACAAATGTAAAAGATACAAAATTAAGATCACTCGAGAAAAAAAAAACTAATCTCAATTAATATGTAGACTACTCAAAGAAATCCATTACTATATCAAATAAGAATATTGGTTATATTTTGGAATCAAGGGGTTTGCTCCCATGTAGTTTCAGATTCGAGCCCTGTGATTGTTAATATGATAACCATTAGAGGCTTACATGATCGTTAACTTCAGGACCCGTGAGATTAGTCGAGATGCGCGCAAGTTGGCCCGAACATCTACATTAATTTAAAAAAAATTGGTTATATATATAAAGAATCTCATGTCCAAGTATATTAAAGAATCTCGACCACACCGTTCACATCAAGATCGTATAAATCAATGCAATTGGAGCTCACATCATCATTTAATGAACGATATTCAAAATGTGTGGTTGACTAATTATCAAATTAAGTAATTTTGATTATTAAAATGATAAGCTTACAAACTTTGGGAGAATAATATCGGAGACCAAATGAAATTCAAACAAGTTAACTAGACGTACGTGTGCTTGTATAATACGAAAATGACACAATATAATATAAGGTTTTAAGACTAGCTAGACAATTAATTACTCGATCAATTTTCTTAGTTAAAATCGTGTTGCAGCCTCCAAGATTGTACTAGTAAATAATTCAAGTATCACTACTTACTTCCTTGCCTTTTTGACTTGCATGGGAATTTGACTCAATTGAGCAAACCTTAACCTACCATGCCATGGAAATCATATGTTATTTATCCTGCGCAGTCTATGGAGAAATGCATGGACATTGTATGCCATTTGGGATTTTTCTTGGTTTGACTGTGTTTCATTGGCAGCTCGTATGGTAATCCTCTCTTGTTTCAAGTGATTATCATGAAATGTTTAATAAAGTTGAAGAGGTATGAATATTTAGAAGGAAAAGTATAGATGGTTAGGTTTATTATATATATATATATATATAGTTTTTGGTGTATTAGGCTTGGTCGAGATTGGAAAGATTTGCATCAC
>Ga0307510_10005405_pt1 | contig 15211 bp, 21 predicted proteins | sample 12_EM_MG_FD_207224 | JGI IMG/M metagenome (GOLD analysis project Ga0307510, IMG submission 207224) | Populus trichocarpa ectomycorrhiza microbial communities from riparian zone in the Pacific Northwest, United States - 12_EM | ecosystem: Host-associated > Plants > Roots > Unclassified | place...
TCACAGTTTATCCTGGGTTTTGCTACACAAAACGAATTTTGCTACACAAAACGAATTTTGCTACACAAAACGAATTTTGCTACACAAAACGAATTTTGCTGACAGTGTTGGGCGACTGGTGGTTTGGGGGTTCCACGACCTCAACTGGGGTGGTGGGTCATGCCGGTCATGTAGCGGTGGCTCCAACTGGGGTGCTGACGTGGCAGTTCCCTGGAGGATGACGAGGTGGCAGCTGCTCAGGAAGGTTTTCCTGGGTAGACTATAGGGGCATCGCAGTTGGGAAACATGCTGGTGTGGGGTCTTTGCCGAAGGTCGTTGGGTTTAGCCTCAACTCAAGGGTTGTGAGGGGGCGGTTAGGTGTTTGTTGTGTTGGGGAGGTCACTCAGGACAGGATCTCATCATCAGTTTGCTCTGTTCTGACAATGTGAGGGGCGGATGGTGTATCCTTTGTTGAATCCTTGCCCCAACTATTTGTCGTGGGAAAAACTGGCCTGGTGTTCGCGGTTCAAGGAGCCCGTGCACAGTTGTCGACTGACAATTATAATCAAAGGAAGAGCTCGATTCACGTGCGTATCCTGATGTGGATGGAACCAATAACATTCGAAAAAACACACAAAAACGTCACAGTAACGGGCGAAACTAATTGTTACTCAAGATATGATATTCAAAGAGTAAGAGTAGTAAAGTTGTTGAAGACTAACAGGTTTACCGTATCCGTGGGAATCTCTTTAAGTATGCCTTCGCTCGCGAGACCGATCAGCGCTGCTTTGAGGTCAGCGGGACTGAGCGGTTGGACGTCATCCGGGCCCGTGACGGCTTCAATGAGGCGGGGTGGAGGAAGGAAGCGAGAAACCCAGTGGGGCATCACACTGTACACGGACTCATAGAGACTGGTGAAAGACCCGCTGAAAGGACGCTGTGCGTTGAGCCCCGTAGGAACGAGGGAGGATGTAGAAGGGTCAAAAGTGGAGTGTGGATAGATGGAAAGGAGATACGCCAGGAGACCAGCGGTATGGGGGGATGCCATGGAAGTGCCGGAGATAGTGTTGATGGCTGAATCAGATCCAATCCAGGTGGATAGGATATTGAGGCCGGGGGCAAAGACGTCGACGCAAGGCCCGAAATTGGAGAAGTAGGCACGCTCATCACCGAGCGTGGACGCCCCAACGGTGACGGCCTTCTCAGCAGCAGCTGGAGAGAAAGTGCACGCGTCACGATTGTCATTGCCTGCGGCAACAGCGAAGTGGAGGCCAGCATCGACAGCGCCGTTAACTGTCTCATCAAGAGCGCGGGATTTTCCGCCACCTAGAGACATGTTAGCAACAGAACCCTTGTGCTTCGTCTTTCCGGTTGCCTTGACTTCAGCGGCCGCAAGGGCAGCCTTCTTGACCGCAGAATCAGTAGCAAAAAGGACGCCAGCGATGACATCGGACATGGATCCGCTGCCATTTGATCCAAGAACTTTGACGGCGATGACATTGGCAGACTTGGCTACGCCATATTTGCGTGAAGCGATGGTGCCAGCGCAGTGGGTTCCATGGCCATTGTTGTCTTCATCAAAGTCATTCAAGGGGATAGTCTTGCCCCATAATGCACGTCCTTCGAACTCTTGGTGGTTGATGTTGATGCCAGTGTCAATGACATAGACATCAACACCCTCGCCGCCACTATGAGAATATTCATACTTGGTGAAAGTGCCGAAGGTGAGCCTTGGGCGGTGGCTAATACGCGCGAGACCCTGAAGAAAAGATTGCGTGGCTATGAGTCATACTCATGGCGAATGAGCATATTTGCTGACGTACCCAGGGGGCAGAAGTCTGGATCTCGTGGGTCCTGACAATTTGGTCGCGCTCAACATAGTCCACTTCGGGCATTTCGCGAATCCTTTGGAGAACTCGGTCCGTGAACTTGCCAGCGTACCCCTTGATATGGCTATCGAACACGTGACGGATCCCGCCATTACCGTCCAAGTGGGGGTCCTCGGCATGTGCCACCTCGAGGAAGTTGTAATGGTTATCAAGAGCCGCCAGCGGCATGTCCTTCTTCAACATGACGATATACGAGTCACTGATAAGTCCGTGAGGGGCTTCATGCTCTGCCGTGTGAAGGGGGGCAAGGACTAATGGGGTGCCTTGGCGCGCACCATAATAATCGTGGTTGGTGGAGAGAGGTGTAGCCAAGGATGAAGCAATCAAGGAGAGGGAGAAGAGCGACAGAGAAAGTAGGGGTGACATGGTTGTGGTTTGAAACAGGCCCGCTTAGAACAGCGCCCTGGATTTGGATTTGTTAATGTTCCCCAGTTTGGCTCTATTTGTACTGTTGCGCCAAAGACAAGTCAAATACACAGCCACGTATCACCACCACACTGGAGGATAGAGAGTAGAACAACCCTCATTATCACGAGGGCCCAGTTAGGGTCGGTCAAGGTGTACAGCAGCTATGTATGTGTATTTACGCACGATATCCTCAGATGCACCCCATTCAACTTTCGCCAGGGCAAGGTGAGGCCCCCCCAAAATGCCATAGCCTGATCGAGTTATCTCGGATGGACGGCTGCGGGCGGTGGCGGTGTCTCCGTATGAAGACTCCTGTGTCGCCTCGTGACGCCTCACCCGAAATGGATGAGTCGGAGCTTTCTTCTTCCCTATCGATATCGTCGAAGTGGCGTGATCCCGATACAGACAGTAAAAGTGGATGAAGGGGATGAAATGCAACGGACCCGATGGTATCTGCAAATCGTTCAATTCATGACGATATTTCGGAAGTCGGATGGATATTTCTATACCATCGTGCGCGTGATATTTCAGGGAAGGGGCGGTCCAGCAGAGGTCGAGGGGAGCTTCTTCGGCCCCGACCACTGTTGGCGCCGTACCCAACTTAGTCAGGCTAAACATACTGACGTTCCCGTTCTATGCCGAAGATGATCTTAGTCAAGGTTTGCGTCCAGAGGCTCGCTTTACGCTCACTTGGTCACCAACACCCATCAGCTTTCCGCCAAGATCGATGTCAAACCTCATTCTTTGGTTCGTTTCGAGCCTTGAGCCATTGCCATAACGAAACGTCTCCAACGGGGTCATCGTACTGCCACGGAGGTCCCAACTGTGTATCTCATCGCGCCGCCGGAATGAGGCATACAATATGTGTGACTGTAGAGGATTGAATGCGAGCTGCACGGAGAGGTTAATTGATGCATCGACGCCAAGAAGAATTGGAGCCGGAGCCAGACCTGCATGACACTGGCTTTGATATCGCCGACCCATCCCACCGGCTTCTCGCCTGTGTCTTCGTCGAAAAGCGCTATGTTTGCAGAGTTGGCAGAAGACGGCGAGAGGGAGCCCGCCGCATACAGTCGGTATGAGGGGTCATATGAATGGCAAAATGCAAGGGCCGAAACGATTCCTGCATGAAGAATTCGTGATCAGTTCCCCATTACTCCGCGTAGACTCCGATTCAGAGATCCATAACACGACAAGTACCTTTTAGCCCGTCTCTGCTTTTTCTGGACGGTGTCGTCGCGAGCCGTGTGCCTTCACCTGGATAGTTGACATCAAATACCTCGATAGCGTCCTCAAATCCGCAATATAGTCTTTGTCGTGTAGCCATGAGAATCGCGTTCGCATCGCCCACATGATAACCGGACAATGCTTACTTGTCCGCCGAAGGGTTAAAGGATAAACAATGTGGTCCAATCTGTCGTTCGCGATGATCGACGATCTTATAAGACGCCCGTAACTATGCATTGTGATGAGATCGTCATTTTCAATCGCGCAATCGAATTAAACGTTTGAAAAGGTAGCTTACCCGCCCATCTGAGGCGTCGAACAACTGGACAGGCGACTCGCGGACAGACGCGACGAAGCAGAACGATGACGCGTCGCGGGGCGTAGCGCGTGGATACCAGGCGAAATCAAGAATGGGGGCCGCTCGCGAGAATACTCTTGTCTTAGGAGGGTCGAATGGGGCGAGTGCTGGGCATAGAGATAAATAAGATATGGAAGCACACTCAAAAAAAAAAAAGGCTGACCTGGCCGAGGTAGCGCCTCATTTCCTATGTCCTGCGGACTTGGGCACCGTGTGATTCCTCCAATCAGTTTTCGGGACCCACGATGTGGAAAGAAAAAAGCGCACGTGTTGATATATTGCAGACTACGATTCTCACAATGTGCGAGAGCGAGAGATCCATCAGGGCACCTTCGTTTCCGTACCGATGATCGGCGAGTCCGTGAATCCGTGAATCCGGGGCATCAATGAGAAAGAAACAATAAAAGACCCGAAAAGGTGATATTTGGGTTGAACGCACCATTTTGCGGAACGTGCAAAGTTTTCCTGGAAATGTGGGTCTAAAAGTAAATTGGCCTCGTGTGCGAGCGACGGCTGCCTGGAAGTGTCAAAAGTAGGTGGCTCCCAGATACATTGCGATTCCATTCAGACGAGTTGTAGTATGGTACGGTATCGGTGAGAAATAAAACGGCCGAAAGTTCGGTTCCACGTCAGATACTGATATCAATTTTAGTGACACAGGACCAACGTCGTTGCAATTATTCACCGAAAGAGCAGTAGTCACTGATAGAGTGCTGTCATCAAGATGGGGTACAGGCCGCCGCAACACGCGGCACCACTTGGTGACTTGAGTCTGACGAAACACCTTGACGTCATCAGCACCTCTTTTACTACCAGTAGTATTCTATGATCCCCGGGCTGTGATGGCGAATCATCAGGGCGTCTACCAAAATAAATGCACACTGGCAGTTTCAAGTTCATTCTTACAAGTGTCGGGTCTTTCTGCGGAGCGTGGTTGCATATTTTTATTGTTCTTATTTCTTTCTACTGTACCACTACTGTACCACGGTTGAGCGCTGAGCCATGGCATGTGTTTAAAGACGTAATCACTTTCAATCGTAGGTGATTCCTGTCCCTGCCATGTGGCAACACGCGCTCTGCTGCCCCAACACGCCATCACCGGCTATCCATAACCTTCACCAACTAACCTCTCTTTGAACTGAGCCGGACGCTGTCAATCGCTAATCACGATCCACTCTAGATAGCCGTCGTCCACAAGGACAACGTAAACGAACTACCCCATACTAAATAGTGCAGACATGGATTTGGACACAAGATATTACGCACTGCGCTCAGATTCATCAGTATTGCCAACTGGAGATCCATATTGACATTGACGGTCTTTTTCCTCAGCAGTAAGTCAAGGCAGATTGATGCGCCATCATCATATATTCTGCCCTTGGAGCATCGCTAAAGGGCATCAGATGTTATCGTCATCTTTCCATTTCGGATTCCCCTCCCAAGGGTCGTTGCCTATACTTCTTACGATGCACTTGTCAAAATCCGTATCCTCTCCGATACGTCCGAATTCCTTCGACGGCCATATCTACCCGTGAATTTCCTTACGGGGCCAGTATTGGCTGTCGTACTTCTACTAGCCACTGGAGAAATCAACGGCGTGGTGCTGAGGTACGGAATTCTCGGCGCAAATGGCATTGAGCCACTTAACATCATGGGGTTATTTATCTCACTGTGCGTGGTCAAGTCTCCATATCTGACATGCGCGCCTCGTGGCACTTAGTAATGGGAACGCCAGGCGTACCTTGCCATTTCCTTAGATGCGACTGGCCTGTTCCGTTTTCTTGCCTTCTGGGTTGCGAGGAAAGGTGGGACTTCGGGACCAAGGCTATACTTTTACCTCTACTTGTTCTTTTTGGTGTGTGCCACGGTTGTCGGAAATGTAAGTCATAGAGTCCAGCAGAGGGGTTATTTTCCTCACTGACGTGCCCGAAAGGACCCAGTCATCCTGTACGACACTCCGTTCCTGGCCTACCTGACGAGGGCACTGGGGTGAGTCCCATCACCTTCCGGTCTTTTATTAACTTACGTTTCATTACGGGGTTCCGTAGAATCACGCCTCCGACCGCTTGGATATTCTCCCAATTCACAGCGGCCAACATGGGTGTGTGTCAATCACCTATAATCATATTTATTGCGATTTTATCGATTCCGCAGCGTCTGCTGTGTTAATCTCTTCAAATCCTACCAATCTAGTCATATCCGGAGCATTTTCGCTCTCATTTGTCACTTATACCTCGTCTGTGGTCCTCCCATTTGTTGCGGCTGCACTGGTTGTCTACTTGTACCTTGCCATTGTGGTGTTCCGCTCCGTGGAGTCTATACCTTCGAGCATCGAGGTATCGCATAACGACGGAGGTGACGGTGTGGGCATCGACCGCCCGAGCACCGCGCTCATAGACAAGACTGGCGCCGTCTTTGGCAGCATTCTGTTCATCGCGACATTAGGTGCCTTAGTGGGCGTTAGCACGGTTGGTATCCCTGTATGGCAAGTTACAGTACCAGCAGCTACCCTGATGCTGAGCCGCGATTTGTTGCGGGACTGGATGCACCATCGCGCTCACAGGGCCGCTATAGCCAAAGAACGCGGGGTCGAACCCCCACCCTCTGCCAGGGAGCTTCCAATTGAACTCCGGAATCTATCCTTGTCCGCATCTCGCCTGAATTGTGATAACCCCAGATGCAACAGCACTGGCAGGCGTTAATTGGCTCTGTCAACCACCTTGTCAACGTGGACAAACCGTTTCGTGGAAACATTCCCCACTGTCCACGCGGTCTGCTGGCAGCTGCCACTCACCCTAGTGCCGTTTGCATTTTCATCTTAGTCGAAGGCCTAACCGGTCAAGGTTGGGTGCACGTCTTCGGTCGCTGGTGGGACACACGGGTGAATGAAACCGGAGTTGTGGGGGCCGTCGGCGGCATGTTGATCGGGTCGGGATTGTTGTGTAACGTATGTCACTTTTTTGTTCTTACCCCAAGCGACGGCCAACAATCATCACGTCACCACAGATATGTGGTACGAATATATCGGCACGACCATTTTTCTAGCGCGAATGTTACAGGAGTGGGAACATTCCGGGCGGGCTTTTAACACGCGTGACCGGTACGCATCTGTGTACGGCCTTGTGCTGGGGTCGAATTATGGGGCGTTCACACTCACGTTTTCTCGGCGTCGCTGGCCGGACTGTTATGGAGGGACATGCTGCGACGGAAAGGTATCCATGTTAGGCAATATCAGTTTGCAAAGTTGAACGTGGGCACCTTCGCGGTGGCAAGTGTGGTATCAGGGGTTGTGCTGATCGGACAGACAAGACGTCGTGATAGATTCAGGGCTGGGACGGTTACCGTGTACGTACGGCAATTATATACGATATACGAGGGGGTGGCGGATGACAGGGATTAAACGTTGTTGTTAATTAAGGCCGGCCGGTAGGGGCGGGTATCCAAAAAGTCATCTGACTGACTACCAAAGGTGGGTGTCATTATACCAAGTTTGGTGCGAGGGGCCAATGCAGCAACACGGTTTATGCTTTTACTCCGTTGCTTCTTCTCCTTCCCTCCGTCCTTTCTCCCTCCCCCTCCTACTCAACCTACCTTTATCCCTTGGTTATGATCAGGCGTATGACAGACAAACTCGGCCATCTCACGCACGGCCACCAAAAGTATCCACAGCAGCAACAACAGCAACAGCCCCAACTGCAGCAACCAATTCAATCCCTCCATCTTCCCGTAACAACGCATACACACCTCGAGCACCGCGGCTCAATCTCTACACAACGCACCAGCGAAAGCAGCAAACGTGGCGAGAGCGTGGATGAGACACGTCCCATAAACGAATCCAACTTCCCATACCAACGTAGAGCAAAGGGCACGTACCGTCTCGCCGACTTTTTATTCCAACGCACCCTCGGCACGGGCAGTTTTGGGCGGGTCCATCTTGGTATGCCGGCCTCTTGACCCTCTCACGCTCACGCTCACCACCTGACAGTTCGGAGCAAACACAACCTCCGGTTCTATGCCATCAAAGTCCTTCAAAAGGAAAAGATTGTCAAGTCAAAGCAGATCGATCACACAAACAATGAACAGCAGATGCTGCTCGCTGTACAGCACCCGTTCATTATTAATCTGTGGGGCAGTTTCCAAGACGCAACAAACCTTTACATGGTCATGGACTTCGTTCCCGGTGGCGAACTATTCACCCTTCTGAGGAGATCCAACGTACGCCTGTCTCTTTCTCGGCGCCACCACCTTTCACCCCTGAGCCATCTCACGTAGCGCTTCCCTGACCCTGTTGCAAAATTTTACGCCGCCGAGGTGGCGTTGGCGCTTCACCACCTACATAACCTAGACATTGTTTACCGTGATCTCAAACCTGAGAACATCCTCCTCGGTCTCGATGGTCACATCAAGATCGCCGACTTTGGGTTTGCAAAGTACTGCCCAAATACAACATGGACACTTTGCGGGACTCCTGACTACCTCGCGCCAGAGGTAAATCAATTGTTTCACATCGTCGCCATCTGACATCATCCTGATCATCCTTCTCAGGTCATCAATCAGAGTCGCTATAATAAATCCGTGGACTGGTATGCGCTAGGCGTGCTCATCTTTGAGATGCTTACCGGCCTACCACCATTCCACCGGCCGGATGATTCACCCATGGCACTTTATGCCCGCATTCAGAGCGGGCCATCATGCATTCGTTTCCCCGCCATCAATATTCTTGCTAAGGACCTCATCCTCAAGTTCCTGGAGAGCAACCCGTCAAAACGGTACGGAAACCTCCGAAATGGAGCTGGTGATGTGTTCTCCCATCCATGGTTCCGTGAGGTGGATTGGGACAAGTTACGGAATCGTGACATCGTTGCTCCCTATCTACCGAAGGTGACTGGAGAAGGAGATGCGAGCGCGTGAGTCCTGATTGATATTATGTTCTTCCTTGCAGCAACTAATTGGACATGGGCGTAGTTTCGAGCAATACGAGGAAGGTGATGCCGTTGCACAGTACGGTCTACCTACCGAGGACTTGCATGGGATCCACTTCCCTGATTTCGAATACACCGCTGATTGATATGGCGCATATGGCTGGGCTGTTGACATTTCAGGACGTTTATCATTTACGACATTGACCATGAAAGACTTGTATGACTGTTTAATTATTCGCATGTCTCTCTTCGGATACCTTTCGTTTTTGTTCTGTCGAGAAAACTGAAGGTATGAATGACCTTTACGCGGCTATTCGGGATGAGACGTGAGAGCGATGTGTGGCGGTATCGGCATCGTGCTGTTCCGCGGTGAGTCGCGTGTTTGCACCGAACAAATACAACACCTGCTGAGCATCTCGGAAAATGGCGCTCTTTTGCTCAATCTATCCTCACACCCGCGAACGGTCCACGCTTTCTTCCTCTACTCTACTCCAGCGCGTAGGGTTACGCAGGGCATACTTGACAAGCCAACAACTACGTCCTATAGTGCGATATCAGCCGAGATCAAGCGCAGTTGCCTTTCCCGCACCTGCATCGGCATCGCCCTGCTATACGACGAATTCTTCACCACGCAGCGCATTCGCACCCGGACTCCGATATGGTTCATAGGAAGTCATCTTCTGTGTCTGTCGGCAGCCAGAAACATCCGCGAGAGAACCTCCAGGATGGAGAGGGCGCGAGTCAACGAGCGGAAGCTGCAATGCCTGGACAAGTCATGAGCAGTCACGGTAGCGGTGCCGGCGACAGTGGCAGTGACAGTGGTGGAGATACCTCTCAGCGACTCGATGCTGCGCGCACGGCGCTGTTGCGCTCGAAGCAAGCCGAACTAGATGCGATCGAGGATAAGCATGATGATCTGGTGCGTCTGTCTCGCCTTTCGCCCCGCACACTCTTTAGCGGAGAGCGTAGCCGCTCCGCATGCGCGTTTTTGCTCATCGTTTGCGGACTGTATAGTTACGCGAGGCGTTTCATCTGGAGCGGTGGACGACTTTGGTTACGTATGACCCTGCAGTGCGTCCCCTGTTTCCTTTCCTTCTCAATCCCTCCCTGTTCCTTTCCTTCTCTCGTTGGTGGCATTTTCCTGACTGTTTGTGGGGGGGGACAGGTTGCAAAGCAAGACAACTCTAGTGTTTTTCAAGAGGCGCGTGGATATCTTACTTCTAACTCGTTGATAGACATATTCACCTTGATATCCAGTTTAAGTCAAAACACGATCTCATCGGGGGTACGCCCTCGTCCGCGGGACCCTCCCGGAGAACGACTCGGCGTGCGCTCCAAGATCGCGTTGAGAAGTTGAAAGGGGCCTTGCCTGGCCCGTCCGCCATCGCCTCGTCTCCTGTGAAGCCTCCCTCTGGCCCTGCACATGATGATAGTTCTATCTGGAACATATTGGGCTTTCCTAACAAGGGTAAAGGGAAGGATCGTAATCCCAGTTCCCCCAAAACTATGAAAGGGAAGGCGCTTGCTACATCCCCCGATATCGGGACCAGTCTTACCACGATGCACGAACCTCTATCCACCCCCGTTGCAGGTGCAGGTTCTAGGGTAACTCGTCAGACTACGTCACGTGCGTCCCTCTCCAAAATGCCACCTCCAAACTTCTCCAGTCCTGTCCAACAAGAAAGGGGATCGCCGGCGGCAGCCAAAGTGCGTCGAAGACAGAGCCTTGACGCGACATCTGACGTCCTCCTTGCGACTCCTCGTAAGCGGCGAAAAACAGATTCCAACACTTCTGACTCGCGAAACGCCCCGCTCACCCGCTCCTCAGCAAAGACCCCACGCTCTCCTCTCCCCAATTCGACCTCTCCTCCCCCCACGAGAAAAGCCACACTGAATGGTGTTCACCAGACTCCTACTCCTTCAACCAAAACGTCGCCTGAACTCCTCGCTGACACGGCGAAGGGGTTGGCGCCACCTGTCTCAACAACACCGATCAGGAGAATAAGACTCATTGTTCGCCGTCCCGAACCCGTCTACACCCATCCTAAACAGAGGCCTGCCCCTCCAAATTTCGATAAATCCGTAACGTCAGCTCTCGCCTCATACACTCGACTTGAAAACGATGACGTCGAAGAACGTGCCCTAGAGGAAGCGTCACGCGAGCGTGCCGTGCTTCTTGAACGCGTGTTCGCCCTGCGTCAACAGGACCGCATGCTCCTGTCTGCTGAGGATGCCAGTCGTGCCCTCCAAGACAGGCCGACGCATCCACGGACACTCGGCGCGGACCCGTGGGGTCACGTGCTCAATGCCGTGCGCACGCGGTGCCATCAGCGAGAAACGAGCGGACAGGAAATCGCGGCCACCATCGCAGCCAAGGTGCGCACGTATTGGGACGTGCAAAACGCGAAGGAGGGCAGGGTGAAGCTGCAGCAGGAGAAGCAGTTGCGTGTCCTGGCCAAGGCGACGCTGAAGCTTGTCATCACCGAATGGAAAAAAGCCGTATTTGTCAGTGATTTTCTTTGGCACTCAGCAGGGTCGTAGAAACACAGACTGATGAGAGTATTTTTTTTTTCTCGATGGCAGCACATACGAGAGCAGCAACGGCTTAAGCGCGAAGAGGAGCAAACGCGCAAGGGCCGGGAACACCTCGATGCACTGTTGGATCAGTCTGGGCAGATCTTGGAAACGCAGCATCTTGACCTGTCGCGCGGTACTCGTTCGCGCAGCCGATCCAGCAGCGTATCTGCCTCTCTCCGTGACATGGACGACGAAGAAGAATTGGCCACAGAGGAGGACGTGGCGTCTGACGATGATGCAAGCAGTGTTCGGGACGACTCCAATCCCGATGAAGAGGAACAGTCGGACGAAGCCGAGTATGCGCTCCTATCAGCTGTCGGTGAGGACAGCGATGATGAGGACGAGGAAGTGGATGTTTCCGCCGCCGCTTTACTCGGGCCCGATCCGCCTGCCGTCTTGCGCGATAGTCCTACGCGCCATTCTGAGGACCCAGAGGGTGACGTTGAGATGATCGGACAAGAAGAGGATGAAATTCCACCCACCGACGAGACTTCCGCGGCTCTATTTGACGATGGTCCGTCGCCGCATTCCGACATGGTGGCGACGCCATCGAGCGAGCCTTTACTAGGTTCTCCACGCTCTCTTGTCCCAACACCACGCCCAATCGTCTTGAGTCCGCCACCGGACTTGTCGCCTCATGCCCTGCCACCTACGACGCATCCATTCAGTGATGTCCTCCTCTCCGTCAAGGAGGACTTTCATGCGGTGCGCAAAATGTCAACGATGGAGTCCCAAGAAGCCGATGTGGCCGCGGACTCTTTGACCCCTGACCGTGATCTGCTTGCTCATGAAGCAAACCTTGCAGAAGAGAACCCAGAGCCAAATGGGGATTTTACAATTTCAGAATCTCAAGAACTCTCGTCAACACCACCGCCCGATAGTGAAAGGGGGAAACCCGATGTCCTGATCAACGGTGCGAGTCAATCTGTACCTGATGCAGAAAGTGGTTCTCCCCTTGTGGACGATGAAGACGCTGCGTCGGCTATCGAGGATGAGTCCGAGGAAGGCACCCGCATCCCGCGATACCTCAAGCCATATGCCGTAGCGCCTGTTGAGTGGGATCCCGCCGCGGCGATCAAGCCCCCTGCGCTACTTCGTGGAATATTGCGACCGTACCAGCAGACCGGGCTAGAATGGCTCGTCAGCATCCATAATAGGAATCTCAACTGCATCCTAGCAGACGAGATGGGGCTCGGGTGTGTGTTTTCTCTCTCTTTCCTCGATCGTTTGCTAACTCGTTTCCAGAAAGACAATCCAGACCATCGCTCTGCTGGCTCATCTGGCATGCGAGAGGGGCATCTGGGGTCCGCATTTGATCGTCGTACCGACTAGCGTGCTCATGAACTGGGAGATGGAATTCAAGAAATTTCTTCCAGGGTTCAAGGTCCTCGCTTACTACGGCACGTCCAAGAGACGGAAGGAGCTGCGTCAGGGCTGGTACGACAAGTTCCACTTCAATGTCTGCATTACGTCGTACGCGCTTGCCAGCCGCGATGCGCATGTCTTCAAGCGAAAGCCGTGGTACTATATGATCTTGGATGAGGCGCATATGATCAAGAACTTCAAATCTCAACGATGGAACATCCTGCTGATGTTCCGCTCGTTCCGTCGGCTACTTCTTACTGGTACTCCTTTGCAGAATAATCTGACGGAGCTATGGGCATTGCTCAAGTTTCTGATGTCTGGAACTGACTTTGCGGATCGCAAGGAATTTGCAGAGTGGTTCGCAAGTAAGGGACAGCGGTGCTATGAACTCCTGCTCAATGTATGCTGATTGAATCTCAACAGATCCGTTGGAACAGGCAATTGAGATGGGCACCACCCTGGACGACGAGACCCAGAAGCGCGTTGCCAAACTTCACATGGTCTTGCGCCCTTATCTGCTTCGGCGCCTCAAGCGCGACGTCGAGAAGGAGCTTCCTAGAAAGTTTGAGCACCTCGTGCTCTGTCCGCTTTCCAAACGCCAACGATTTCTCTATGATGAGTTCATGTCCCGCTCACAGACTCGAAATGACTTGGCGTCCGGCGTGTACCAAAAGATTGCCAACATCCTCATGCAGCTTCGCAAAGTTTGCAACCATCCGGATCTATTTGAAGTGCGACCCATTGTCACGTCATTCGCGATGGGCCGTTCTGCCATCGCCGACTTCGAGATCAAGGAATTGCTCGTCCGAAGACGTTTGCTGCAGGAACAGGACGAGGACATGCTAAACCTTGACGTTCTCGGCTTACGATTCGTAGATCGTCAAAACACTTCGCTGATCGCGAGCGTTGAGACACGGCGACTAGACGCAACATCCTCTCTACCTTTTGTCTCGGAGTTGCCTGGAGAGCCCCCGCCTTATGACGTTCGTTCTATTGAGGGCTACAAGAAGTACCGCGCGTACAAGGAACAAGCAGCATCCGTCGCACGTTGGACGCATATCGGCTACCTTAATCGTCTCCGTTGCGGCGGTTCCCCCGTCTACAGTAGCGAGCTGATTGCAAAGTCTCGGCAATGCAGCCGCCCCTTGTTGCCCACATCAGTTCGAGATCCTTTGGCGCATCACCTGGATACCGTCCTTGCGATTCGCACGGCCATCAAGTCACACGAGGCACGCTCCAACGAGATGGCATCAACTGTCAATACGTTCGCCTGTATCACTCCGCCTGTGGTTGCGCACGATCTGTCTCGGCGGATCCTAGCTGGAGTGGAGGAGCCAATCCTTGCTCTATCCTCTGACGTGCAATTCGACGCGATCCTTCACCAGCCAAGCGTGAAACGGCAAATTGCCTTCCCGGACCTTTCATTGCTGCAGTACGATTGCGGCAAGCTCCAGGAACTCGCGCTCCTCCTACGGGAGCGCAAAGCTGGCAGCCATCGCGTCCTGATCTTCACACAGATGACACGTATCTTGGATATTCTGGAACAGTTCTTGAATTTCCATGGCTACCTGTATCTTCGCTTGGATGGCGCCACGCGAATTGAGGATCGACAATATATCACGGAGCGCTACAATGCCGATGCCCGCATCTTCTGCTTTATTGCCTCGTCTCGCTCAGGTGGCGTTGGTATCAAGTGAGTAATACATTACCCGGGGATTAGACTTGATACTAAGTCACAAAATCACTCTCAGTTTGACCGGTGCCGACACAGTCATTTTCTATGACAGCGATTTCAACCCCCAAATGGACAGGCAGTGCGAGGATCGGTAAGATGCCGCGTCCTTTCTTGTAGTTTGTCGATCCGTGCTGACGACAAGTCGTGATCGACAGAGCGCATCGCATCGGACAGATCCGCGACGTGCACATCTACCGCTTCATCTCGCAACATACGGTAGAAGAAGCGATGCTGCGCAAGGCAAATCAGAAGCGTTCGTTAGACGATCTGGTCATCCAGAGGGGCGAGTTTAATTGGCGTTCGCTGTTTCGCGGCACGGAAGGCGACACCATCACGCGCGTGCTGGAAGATTTCGCCGATCAGGAAGACGCCCGTGCGGCGCGTATCGCGGCACAGGAAGCGGGCGAACTGGAGGGGGCCGATGCCGCGGACTTTGGCGAGGACGCCGGCGGAGCGGTTGGTCAACGCGAGACAATTCCGAGCGTCGTCCCTGAAGACGTCCCGATTGGGTCGCCATCAGGTCGTCCTGAAGATGGCGAGGTCGAGGAAGAAGAGCCGGCGGAGGAAGGTGGAGAGGACGAGGAGGATGAGGGTGGCACCACTGTCGACTACATGTTGGCTTTTGTGCGGCATGATTATGACTTCTTCAGAGATTGGCGCTTATAGAATGTTGTCGGTTTACCCTCTACCAGACCTCATGTATTAACAATGTTACAGACATGGTTCATCTACGACTCATTTAATGTCTCAC
>Ga0307510_10005406_pt1 | contig 15210 bp, 13 predicted proteins | sample 12_EM_MG_FD_207224 | JGI IMG/M metagenome (GOLD analysis project Ga0307510, IMG submission 207224) | Populus trichocarpa ectomycorrhiza microbial communities from riparian zone in the Pacific Northwest, United States - 12_EM | ecosystem: Host-associated > Plants > Roots > Unclassified | place...
GATTGACCGCCAAGCGCATGGTATTCAAAAGGTTTTCTCCACCATCTCCTTTGTTGCGACTTTACCGATTGAGGATGCTTGGCAGTCTTGGCTCATCTGGTTGCTGCAATGCGGCTCCACTCATTGTTGAGCCGCAAGCGAATTCTGTGTCTACAGGAGCTGCAAATTATTCGTTTACCGCACCGCGATGTCTCCTATCTTCCCGCCAATTTTCGCCCCGCTTGAATCACTCCCAAACAACTACCAACTGTTGCACGACTACTAGTTAATCCAGCGTGCTCTGATGCTCTCGACAATAGCTCGCCGTACTGGTTCTCCGCTGTTGGGTGCCCAATTGTCACACGCGTTGTGAGGCTCTGGGCCAAGACACAAAGTGCGCAACCCTCCACTTTGACTCCTCTACCCGTTGAGCCGCATATAATGGATATTAATTATTACTCTTATCATAGATAACTGCTTCCGCCGGGGAATCCCAGGGACCTGTTGGTTCGCAATGAACCCCTCCGCTCGAATGATCAGCCGTTCACTGCGACACTTCCGTCCAAAAACAATGCTACCGATATGCTGTACTGTACTCGTACTCCATTGACCTCCTTACCCCAGCGCATGCCTTCACAACCATCGCGGCACAATAGTATCACACGGCAGCTACGTTCGCTAATTGAGCCAGTATCGCCATCCCACACGACACTAATGCACATATTTCCCGGGATTTTATCATTTTTGGCACGGCAGTACCCGTAACGATTGATGTGGACTTTTTCGCATGTGGCGCAAGCGTGCTAGCACTTGAGCAGTACCCTGGGGGGCGTCCGTATCTAGCGCGGGAAAGGCGCGGGGATGCAAAAGTAAATTGGATTTAAGTTTAACTAAAAAATGCTAGAAACGGACTAAAGTTGCAATTCTGGGATGTCGAAATCAGTCTTCTCAAAGTTTCCTTCAAATGCGATTGGGAGCGCAGCACCGGTGGCGGTTGAGCTAAATGTATTATTTGATAGTAGATAGAGTAAACCTTTCCACTGCGCAGATTCTTCGGGGAAGGAAGGTTCAATTTGCCCTCTCACTCGCTAGCTTAGAATCGAGAGTGAACCTATTCCAAATACTGGTAAGAATTGGGTTTGACGAAAATTTATTCCGTAGCTTCCCAACCGGCATACCCGTATTGGAGTCCCCAGCAATTCACGACTCAGCCCACGCTCTGGTAAATTTTTATTACGTGTGCTAGTAAGCATTAATGAAGCCCCGCCACACAAACACCACCTCTGCCAGCCAAGGATAAGCTTAATTTAACAAGCCAACAGAATTGCGCATACGGGTTAATAAGATCGAATAAGCCTTGAGAGCCGATCTTCTCAGGAGCTTTTACCTCGAACTCCGGCGATTGCTAGGCTAAAGAAGGCAGTGGATACTCTGAGCTTTTACGGTACCGCACACCGCAAGCTTTCGAATGAGAGGGACCGGAGACCAGGGGTTCTTCCCTCCTCTCAAGCGGAAACCAGATCCGCGATCTACTAGCGGATACCCAAATTGTTAGAAAGTTATATAGATAGCGTGCGCCTGAATTCTAACCTTGTTCTGGGGGCTCAATGGCGAAGGCGGGGGTACCCTAACTACTAGTACTCGTACACAAATGAGGATGGAAAACAGTGTAGTATCCAAAGAGCAGGTGTCATCACAGAGGGAAGGGTGACCAATCAGCCTTGCTGCAGGTACCGTAGGGGAACGACCCCCTATTTTCCTCTAGTGTCGTTTACGAGGATCTTTCAGGGTGCCGATGTTTACGGGCATCAAGGGTAATGACCGTCACCATACGGTAGTAACCGTCGCTACGGAGGGGTACCGCATTGCATAACCGAGAGTGGACACCCCATCCAGCACGGAAAGAAAGATAGCGGAAATCCACCGGAGCATAGGCTAGTTTCGTCGGTATGCAGCTGGGCGGATGGGCGCTCTGGGCTTTTATTCCACTTGCCCAGGCTACATGGGGTGCGAGGAGAGTGCCACCGAAAGCGAGTGATTAATTGTGTTTAGAGTTGTTGCCTTGGATTTTATTGGGGCCCTAGCCCATCCGTAGGGTAGCGGCGGATTCCGTTTGACGCTCACCAAAATCAAGCTTTGTTTAACCAGAGTTCGGGCTAAGGGATCTATTGACCGATGTGCGTGTAAGTCATCCTAGACCTCCTGAACACTCAGGGCATGGGTTTTTCAGGGGGGGGGGTGGGCTCACAGGGACTCACTCGAACCCGCGGTTTCAGGAGTCTTGGCGCTTGGCTGAGGCCCCCAATGACCTTGCGACATGACGTTGAACCAATCCATCCCCCACTTACAGAATGTGGCAAAAAAAAAAAGGTCAGAAAACGGAGATTGGGCTTCTGGGGCTTTGATTGGAGCGTTCGGTGCGCTAGAGCCAACTGAGCCACCGTGTTTCTGACCTTTTCATTTCCACATCCCCGATTCCTTCTACAAATAATTATTTCACCACAAGCTCTAGCGAACAAGGCCAGCCGGAAGAGGCGCAAAATAGATTTGGATCGCCGGCCATCAGACCTCGATTCCCTCTTGCAATTACCGTACCGTCCTTCGGCGGTCGTTGCCCACCTGGGATAGTGAGCGGTGCTGTGGCACGGTTTGAGACACGATCTCCGAGCGGCTTCCTCCTGGTGTAACTCCCTCCCCTGGGTGTCAAAACGGGGAGCTCCAATGATTGGCATTCATTGTGCGGAGTATTCCTTAGCTAGCTTTCTGCTTTGGGCGGAACAAGCAGTAGAGTGCCTTTATTAATTAATTGGTGATCTGGGCTTAATTTGAGGACGAATTACTCCTTGAACAATGGGGGCTCTATTTGTATAGTACTAGCATCGGGGAAACATTGAGGATTAAGGTGGCGGGCACATGATTGAGAGTGTAATTTTGAGACTCGATGGGAATTGAGGATAAGATGGGAGTTGTTCGAGCTTTATTTTTGGCGTGTTGCGGTTACTGAGTTAAGTTGATAGGTTTCGTAGGGGGAGCGAGCCAGTAGAACGGAAACATCCGCCTCAATCCCGCGTCTGTGCTCACCTTCCAAAGGCTAGTCCCGACCAAACATCCCGTGGGACATATTTTTGGGTTGAAGGCCGCTGATCAAGGCTTGTGGCTGACGGGGGGAAATTGCCACCCTGTCGATCCCTCTCGGCTCCAACATTGAACCTATCGTGACAACCAACGCTTAAGCTCACAACAGCGGTCAGGGTATCCCAGCCCCAAAGGTGGGCAAACCCACTCAAACCTTGGCTATGGAAAAATGTCGGTTAGTACGATAGGCAAGTGGGCAAAAAGGGGGAGAGAAGGCTCTTATAAGGATGGACTCGTCCAGTTTGCTTTGTTCCTCACTCGCTTGTCAGTCGCTCCCTCGCTCCTCACAACTTGCCTAGCTTCGGCAGCACATTCTTTACGATATAGTCTCTTTTAATTCCTTGTTTCTTATTACAATGTATACTAAATCCACACTTTTCGCGCTTGTGGCCTCCGGCCTTGCGGCAGCTATTCCAGTCCCTCCCAAACAACTATCGATAGCGGCCACCTCTTTGTCAACAGGGCATACGCACAAGACCCCAACCGCTAATATTCCGGGGTACAGTCCTACCGGCGGTGAAATAGTTGCCACAGTTACTGTGCCGGGACATGAGCAGAATACGCCGAATGTTGCTGCTACTTCTACGACCAGCTACGGGAATGGTTTGGTGCTCCCGAGTGATCCCTCGATTTCCCATCCGACCGACCCGCATAGTTTGACTGTGCATCCGGATGTGGCCGCCCCAACTCATGTCGAGACACCTTATCCGGATTCGATTTCACTTACCCATATTGGAAAGCCACTTCCTACGGAGGTGAATGCTCACCCTGGCGCCTCCGTCAGCTCGACCGATGTCTATACTTCTACAGAAGTTCGTCAGGAGGTTGTCGTCTCCACACCAGCTCCACCGGTCGCCACCCCTACTTCTTATCCTCCCAAGGAGGGAGAAGCTAGTGTTCCGGCAGTTGAAAAACCGGAGGTCCCAACTATCACTGGTTCTTCGGGGCTATTACACACCAGTGTCCCATACGCTGAGCATCCGGAGGTCAAGGAGCCGGGTACTAGCGCTCCTTCTGGCAACATACCGAAAGTCGGGGAGCCTACCACCTATCTCCCTTCGGTTGAGCATCCTGAGATTCCCACCCCTAGCACTACCATTCAGCACCTAGATACCAAGCCCACTGAGACCCCCAAGATTCCCAGCACCGAGGCTCCTTCGGCCGAGTTTCCGGGGGTTGAGAAGCCTAGCCCATCTGTCGAGTATCCGGGGGTGAAGCCTAGCACTAGTGTCCCATCTGTGGGGTACCTCGATGTCAAGCCAACAGATATCACCCTTCCTTCTGGAAGTGAAGCGCCCGGGGCTTCTATTACTTATATCCCCTCCCCCACTCTTCCCGCAGAAGTCCAGAAACCCAGTACCAACACTCCATCGGTTGAATACCCCGAGATTAAGTCCACCACAGTCATCCCCGAGGTATCTGCTCCAACTGTCACCGAAGTCAAAAAACCTGAGGACGGGAATGGCCCCTCAGTTGATCACCCGTCAGTTCCAGATATCACCAAGGTCGGGGGTGTCGACCACATTGGCGACAATGGGCACGGGGATGCCCCTTCAGTCACTCACCCCCCCACCCCGGATGTGACGAAGACCAAGGACCAGGAGCACAAAGTTCCGGATGTGTCTCTGCCCACCCCATCATCCACCACCACTTCAGTTCCCGAATTCCACAAGGTCCACCACCCATCCGGAACCCCTGACGTCGGCAATATCAAGGGCAAGACCGAAGGGGGCCCTCAGAGCCCAAATACCAGTGGCGTTCCCACCCCCGAAACCGATGACGTGAAGGGTAAAGGCAAGGGATCTGGCGAGCACGAGGTTGAGGAGGATGGCGAATGGGAGATCGAGCACACTCATGGAACCTGGGGGGCTGAGACAGAAGGTGATCATGAGGGCGTTGAGGTGGAAGTTGAGCATGACGGGGATGACTAGGTGTTTCCGGATTTTTAGCTTGTCGGGATAATTCATGTTGGCATTTTTTTATATCTTGGAAAGTAGATCAAAAATTTCAGTTCGCTGGGAGTTGATATGTAATTTTCTGTATTTATTATTACTAGTTCGGTGGTTAGGACTTTTTCTCTCTTTTATCCCCCGATTCATTCGTCTTCGTTGTGATTGTACATATATACATACCCTTTCGGTAGTCCTCCATTTTCTTCCACCTGAGTGACTTTCTGTGATGATATTCTATCCCTTTGCTCTCGTGATACAACTCCCTTTTCTTTTTCTTTTTTCTATCCATTTCCAAAGCTTTGGATTGCGTTGAAGGCGCTACATTCCGCTCGGATATTGAAAGAAAGAAGCCGGGCCAGCCACTTTTTTGCTTGGTCGGGTGTTGGAGTCGGTTCAGCACCTGTTGAACACAGCGTTTGGGAAGTGATAAAAACCCGGAATAGGGCGCCGGAGGAGTAACTGATATTCCTGGATTAATGGCGAGAGTTTTTTTTCCTCCGGTGGGTGGGCGTGTGTTTCAATCCAAGTCTCTCCTTCTAATCAACTTATCATAATCAGTCACTGTCTTCATCATCTCCGCTTAATAATTCAAACCTTATGTCTCCACTTAAGCTCCACCCTGCTGCGCAAGACCCTCACCGTCAATCATTACCCCCGCGGCGATTATTTTCAGATGCTTTAAGAGACGCGATGAAGCTTTTAGTTCGCATTCTGTGCCAATGCTCTCATAACCTGTTGGTTGCGCTGCTTTATTTTCATTACTAGGGGTACAAATGGGTAACTTAGGGGTATAGTATAGAAGAATGGCCCTGCCTAGGTTCTGGACTGATAACGTTGTCGTGGACGCTTCAGCAATATACTCGGATACCCCCCCCCATTGATTTCCCCTTCACCGCCGGAGCCTAGCTCACCTCCCCTTACGCTCCGTAGCCCCCTCCTTCTTGGAAACCATGAACATGCTTGCTCTCACAACAGTTCCTTTATTGTTCGCATAGCTTCTGGGTGCGCGCTTATTTGCAGCATCGGAAACGCGGCTTGGCTCTGGGCGCGTGTTTGGGCTTTCGGGAAAGGATTTCGGATGCGGGAATGCGCGAGAGTTTTGGAACGATGCAGTCGCTGGGAAAGCTGAGCGGGAACGCAGTGAATGGGGTTGGAAGCCCGGAGGCTAGGGTAGTGGGAGTTTGGTTTTTTTTCCTTTTGTTAGCCTGGGGGTGAGCAAGGGGGGGGGGGCTTGGATGGGATAGCATGGCAATGTGTGGTGGCCGCTCATGGAGGGATAGGAGGTCTTTGGGGTTGATATATACTTGTCCCAGGCAAGAAGTACCCGCAAACAGGGGGGGTCTATTTTGTATGAGCGCTCAGACGCGCACAGATGTTTTGCCATATATTTTTTTAATCCCTGTTTGCGGGTACTTGTACTTGTTGCCTGGGACAAGTACTGCTGCCTTTGCCGTTAGCTGGTTGTTGTGATGAGTTAGCTGTTTTTGAATCAAGTGAAATTGCGCGCTCCTACGTGTGCGATCGTTTTCGGGTGGGGACTCTTGGCGTTTTGCAGTCCCCCTTTCGTTTCGTTTCAACCAAACGAAACGCCAAGAGTCCTCACGAAAAGCGATCGCACAGCTCACGGGGGGGGGTTCTCTTCTTTCGTCGGCGCTCTCAATCTCACTACATCAACTAATTAGCGGTAAATATAGGAATATATGTCAACTACAACAGGGTCCTCTTATCCTTCCATGGACCACCACACATGTCCAGGTCTCCCCTTCCTTCTGCGTTCTCATGCTAACAAGGGGGAGACACTGTTAATACCCCCCAGGTACATAGCCCTCGTGCGTCCGACACTTTCACGCTTTCCTTACAGCTTTCCCGGCGGATGCACCGATCCGATACTCAAGCGCATTCCTGCACCCGAAATGCTTTCCTGAAAGTCAAAGCACTTCCGAAGTCAATGCGCGTTCCCGAAGCCATAAACAAGCGCGTTCCTAGAGACTATCCGGACAACAAAGCGACTATTATGAGAGCAAGCCGAGCAGTATCTCACTTCCAACAACCTAGACGTCCTGGAACAATTCTCTCTTATTCTATCATACTCGGAAGTGTTCAAAGTTGGGAGGCGTGAGTTTTGGCTTTGTAGATATTTGGGTGGGATTACGATAGTAGAAATGGGTTTCGGGTCATAGGGCATGCTCGGGGAGGGTACGGGTGGGTGTGGAGAGAGCTTTGGTGGGTCTGGATCGGCGCGGAATCGCGTAGGAGCGGGTGACTGGGGTGACATATGGGGAGCTTGTGCCAGTTTATGGGGCCCGGTGACCTGCGCTTTCCTCTTTCCTATATCTCCTTCCCTTCATTCGCCTTCGATCAGTTTCGGTGTCTCGTTTGGGTATTACTGTGTAGCTTATCGCTTTATCGTTGGACCGCTCGTTCTCCTCTCTTCCATTTTGTATAGACTATTGTTTAGAATGCGAATTTGTTGTGGCTCCAGGTTTGTCGGGGGTCTTCTATTCACGTTGCGTTAAAGATGTTCATCGTTCCCGTGGGCATAAGCCAAATAGTTTCCTCAAATACTTGCATAAGAAACGAAATCACTTGTGTCTCTCTACTAATTGCCACCTGGATCGCTCACACCCGGCCAATTGTTTACCCCTCTGCCTCTCTGTACTGCGGTAGGGAGGGAAGGAGTGGAGTAGCGAAGATGATGGCTAGGAAAGGTAGCAAAGGGAACTCACCGTCTGCATCCTACCAGCTACTAAATGCTCGGGGGAGCAGGCGGTGATTCATATCTGCCACTTTTGCTAATTATCCGAACATTAGTGAGGATTTGGGCGGACGGATGAAGTGTGGAGTGAGGGTTAGGAAGGGGTGTGGACTTGGGGGCTAAAGGGTAACTAGAATACCATCTCCGTAGGGGGTATACGATGCGGAATAGCGATAGGTAATTGAGGTCCATCCGTAGCGCTGGAGCGGCCTTCTGGGCTACCAAGTGTCTAGGGTATGTATACGGAATCTGTTTTAACACATTTTCCGCAGGCGGAACATATAATACTAAAGAATCGCAGGACTAGAATAAGAGTAGTGATGAAGCTATGGGAGATGCTAATAGTACTTGACGTTTTTACAAATAGGAAAAGAGAAAGAGAGATAAGGAAAGATTAGACCCTTAGTACTTGTACTATATGACGAAGGAAACCCATTTGCTAATGTTTTGGTGACTTGCTCTTGTGTGCGGCTGCATAAATTTGGACTTAGGAAGGGTTGGCCCCACGAACCCGATATGTATCACCTAGATATGCGCTGGGGAGAAGGTGGTGAAGAAAGAACAAAACTGCGATGAGGAAACACGCATTGATCGCTATCCTAAGGGAAACCGGTGGTATTGGAGGGACGGAATATCTGCGCTCCAAGAATAACTCCACAACTCGCTCATGCTTCCTTGAGGCAGCCCATAAAAGTGGCGTTCGGCCACTGGAATCCGCCGGGTCAGGATCGACACCCTTTCGTTGCAAAAGTATCTTTACTACCCCCCATGTCCGCCCCAGCCGCCCACGAAAGTAGTGTCCGGCCACTGGAATCTACCGGGTTAGGGTTGACATCCGTTCGCTCGAAAAGTGTTTTTAATACCCCCTCATGTCCGCTCCCAGCCGCCCGCGAGAGTGGCGTTTGGCCATATATGCGGTCTGCCTGGTTGGGATTGACGTCCTCTCGTTCTAAAAGCATCTTTACTACCCCCTCATGCCCGCTCTTAGCCGCCCACGAGAGTGGCGATCGGCCATATATGGTGCCTGCATCGGGATTGACGTCCTCTCGTTCTAAAAGCATCTTTACTACCCCCTCATGCCCGATCGCAGCCGCCCACGAGAGTGGCGTTTGGCCATATTTGGTGTCTGCATGGTTGGGATACACGTCCTCTCGTCCTAAAAGCATCCTTACTACTCCTGCGTGCCCGCTCTCAGCCGCCAACGAGAGTGGCGTTCGGCCATATATGTGTCTTCCTGGTTGGGATTGACATCCTCTCGTTCTAAAAGCATCTTTACCACCCCCTCATGCCCTTTGGCAGATGACCAGGTGAGAGCCGTCATCCCGATGCAATCGTCTGCATTAACATCCCTTTCTCTCATCTCCAATACAGGAGAAACTATCTCTGTGATCCCGAAAAATGCTGCTCCGTGGAGCCCTGTAAATCCCACAGGTCCTTCCTCCCTGTCAGAATACTGGGCCCTGTCTGTGTCCTGATTATGGTGCAATAACAGTAGCTGAGCAGATATATGTTCATCGAATCTATCGAGAAGCCTTAGTGCAAGTGTTTTGACATTTTCCGTCATTCCCCGTCTTGCGTGCTCTCCCCAGTAAACAGAAGCATATTCCAGAAGGAGCATTGTTGCGGGGACTCGGTCAAGAGTTGGCGAAAGATCCCGGACGGATCCGAAATTGAGATATGTCAAGCAGACCTCGGCAATCATTGAGTGAGGACTATAGAATAGGGTCGGATTAGAAGAGAGATGCTCCTGGAGTGTAAAGTGCACTAGTCGGACTGTGGATAAAGAGGCCTCGAGCGTGACAAGACCTAGACAAGATGCTACGAGTGTCTGTACCGTGGGAACGTTTTCCGGATCCAGATCTGGAGATCCTATCTCCACTCCCAAGGCATGATAGAGCTCCTCGGCTCGTAATGGTCGTTTCGAATATAACACCCACATGAGGACCTTCATCCCGAGCACCGATCTATATGCCTTCTGGGCTTTCAATCGCGTTAGAATTGTTGTGTAGACATCACCCAAGCTGTTCCCATGTGTCATCTTGTCGAGTTTCCTTTTTCTAAGACCAATTGTCACCTCGCCTAGAATAATGCCCATATTGAGCGAAACAAGGAGGAATCTACACATGATCGTTGGTAAGTATATTGTACATCATTAATAGAGTGGAAATGCTGGATGCTCCTACGCACATATCCGACATCTTTTCCGGAATCATTCTTACAATATCCGCCCGTAAATTACTATTCATCGCCTCCGGCTCTTGATCTCTCTCTAACATCATCTCTAGATAATTCCGGATATCATCCGGGTTAGGGCGGATGGGTATCACAACTGCCTGAGTAAAATATCTTCGAACAGCTTCCCCGACATGGGGCCTCCCGGTGAGGAATATTCTCGTATTAGGGGACTCCCGAACAACGTCCCTCAGAGATTCGAGAAGCTCCAGCAGGCGCTTTGGTAAACACTCGTCCAAGGCATCAATACAGATGAAAACCTGGGGGAGCGATGCAATAGTAATCCTCAACAGTCCCATCAGCATCGCAAGCTGCGGCCCTCTACCGCCATACCCTCCCCCCCCGTGTTCAAACGCCTCGCGGAGATACTCAGGGGTGTCCCCTCCGCCTACTAGCTGCTTTAGGATGGCACCAAGAGTGTTGGTGATCGTCTGCTGTTGCTGGGAATGGAAGTCGCAGTAGAAGCCTGCGACCGCGATACCTTCCTTCCCTGCCTCATCGCGTAGGGTGTCAATCACTAAGGAGCTAGAATTTCCGGCCGTCAGTGGAATTCACCTCTCAAAGAGTCCTACCTCTTACCTTAGATATGTCTTGCCCACACCCGGATTCCCGGGGCAAAACAGGACAGCCTTATCCGCTCCACCCGCACCACTCCTCCGCTCCCGAAACTCTTTTGTTTCCAAAGCCCAATCTCCGATGCCGTCGAATCGCTCGGCGCGCACATCTTGATGTCTATTATTCGGCTGTAGTGGAGAGAGCCAAGTACGCCTAATATAAACATCCATAAGGGACTTAAATTGATTCGCGTCGAAAATAGATTTAGGTATTACGTCGCCGGAGTGGAAATTTCCGTCGCCCATGTTGACCGATATTTGCGCCATAATATACTCTCGGAAATTTCTGGCAAAGTGGAAATACTAGAGCGACTTATACGGCGATGGAGAGAGCTTATGAACTTTCTGTGAGTAGAACTGAAGGAAAGAGGGGAAGATAAGGCTTGTTGCGCGACAATCTCCGCCTAATCATGTCCATGCCAAGGAAATACAACGGCGGTGGAGGCTTTGAGAAAGTCTGGTTACTATCACTACTGTAACTTAGGCTTTGCAGTACCCGAGTATGGATAACCAGAAGACACGATATTCCACTCCAGCATAGCTTAGTGCGCCGTAGTCCACTATATAATGCCCTACTGACATAAGCACTGTGCGCCAGGCTCATACTTTATTGTAGGATATCTATAAACGGCGTAATGGTCCAACGCTCGAACTAGAATCGGGCTAGCCAATAAGGTAGGCAAGAACAGTAATTAGAAACTTTATTCGCTCGTCATCAAACTAACCAAAACATGAGTACGGTGTATGAGGTAACGAAATCATCTTAATCACCCCATCGCCCCCCATACTTGTCGATTCCTCTCCATGTATGACCCCGTTTGCCTGCGTACTTCTGTGATGGGGGTAAAGGAAAGACACGGCTATAAACGTTCTCTGTCAATCCTTCCAACTCTAGAACAAACGAAATCGCTAAAGAGATTGAGTAAACTTCCATCTGTAGTCAACTAAATTACCGGTACAACAACTCTCCGCTTGAGGCCCTACACATATCCTTGTTCGTCATCCCGGACAACTAACTGCTTCCGCCAACTTTAACATTAGCGACCCTGTATAATCTCTACTACTGTAGTGATTCAAGGATTAACAACTGATGCTCTGGCAAATATTCGCCAAGTAGAGTACGTCAACACATATAAACGTTCGCTTTGTGGTTGTGGTGGTCCGGGGTATTTTAAATACCTGAAACTTGTAGTCCCTTAGACTACCTCTGGTATCATTTTTCTGGTTTCCAAAACACTGGACTACTGCTTCAGGAATTTCTTCCAATCCGCTAGTAATCTTTTGCAGGAGGGGAGTAGAGCATATTCATTGGTGGCTTCTCATTCTGGGGAGCAAAGTCAAAGTAAAAAAACAGGAAACGGCAGACCTCTTTGCACAACCTATCTACGACTGGTAAGCTATCATCTCAGTTTGTCAGCAATACCATTATTTGATTTGTGGCAATGATACTCGTACCTGTGGCTCAAATGGAGGCACTTGCGCCAATATTTTAAACTCCATCATCGGGGGTGGTGCAGTTAAAGGCATTTGGAATAATGAAAGTGTTATCGGTATTGTTAAAAGCTCACAACATTTTTCAATTTTGACGCTGCAAATATTATTGGGGGAAGTGTTAATTAACTTGGGGTCTGTCAACATGGTTGGTTGAAGTTGGAGGAAGAGCGATCGAAGGTAAAGCCAAGTGACTAGCTGACAGTATTCCGGCAATTGGATCTGGAATTCGTCATACAAGCAGTGGAGACGGTTCATGTCAATGGCTGCTGGTAGGTTATGATCAGGCTCACATCCGCTTGTAGGAGACCTAGGTTAACTGCACTATGGCTGTAATCTCTATCTATGATACTATTGTGGCGCATATAGCCTAAACCCTTGCCCCAGCGGTTCTGGCCCTGCGTGAGCCACCATCCCAACCAATTGTTTTTGGCAGACCACGCGTACAAGACTTCAACTATAGTACCATATGGTAGTGGGACTCCGGGGTACTGAAACGATAACTTCCGTCCGGGCAGATACTATCTTCCAGTGGGTGATACGAACCTAAGAGTAAACTGAAGAACAAACCGACGGAGGAAAACACGGAAATGATATCACGATCTAGAAACCAAACAGTACCAAGGTGGGCAATCGCCGCTCACACACTGAGTAGAGTTAAAGAAACTAAAGACAATGAAAAAACCCCCAGTGGGGGAAAGAAAAATCTCTATCGACCAAACACAAGGTCCGCGCTTTTTCTGTTTTCGTTGTTGTTCCTTCGTCCGTTCTCCCTTGTGTTCCTGTGACCGTTGCCTCCTCCACTTCCACCAAACCCTACGATCCTTGCCCTCTGTTACTAATCCCTGCCCCCTTGCTCCGCCCATCTAACACCTAGCTATGTAAACTTTGTGCTATGAACGTAAAATACAGGAAACATTTTCGTAATATCGGTAGGCTTACTTCGAACCCCACAGTACTGCCTTACCGGCTGTAAAATAACTGCTATAGTTACTGGACCGGGGCGACAAAAGAATACACCGATTGTTGCTGCAACTTCTGTGACAGGCTACGGACATGGTTTGGTGCTCCCGGGTGATCCCTCGGCTACCCATCCGACCAACCCGCATGGTTTAACCGTGCGTCCAGGTGTGGCCGCCCCAACTCATGTCGAGACACCCTATCCGGACTTGATTTCACTTACACATATTGGAAAGCCACTTCCTACGGAGGCGAACGCTCACCCTGGTGCCTCCGTCAGTTCGACTGATGTCTATACTTTACAGAAGTTCGTCAGGAGGTTGCCGTGTCCACACCTGCCCCACCGGTCGCCACCCCTACCGCTTATCCTGCCAGAGAGGGAGAAGCTAGTTTTCCAGCAGTCGAAAAACCGGAGGTCCCAATTATCACTAGTTCTTCAGGATTATTACATACCGGTGCCCCATACGCTGAACGAAAGTCGGGGAGCCTACCACCTATGTCCTCTCGGTTGAGCATCCTGAGATTTCCACCCCTAGCACTACCATTCAGCACCCAGATATTAGGCCCACTGAGACTCCCAAGGTTCCCAGCACCGGGACTTCACCCCGAAGCCAAGCCAACAGATATCAACCTTCCTTCTGGGAGTGAAGCGCCCAAGGCTTCTATTACTTATATCCCCTCCCCCACTTTTCCCGCGGAAGTCCAGAAACCCAGTACAAACACACAAACGGTCGAACATCCCGAGATTAAGTCCACCAGAGTCATCCCTGAGGCCTCTGCTCCAACTGTCACTGAAGTCAAAAAACCTGAGCACGGCAATGAGCACGGCAATGGCCCCTCAGTTGATCACCCGTCTGTTCCAGATATCACCAATGTCGGGGGTGTCGACCACACTGGCGACAACGGAGATGCCCCTTCAGTCAGTCATCCCTCCACCCCGGATGTGACAGAGACCAAGGACCAAGGGTACAAAGTTCCGGATGTGGCTCAGCCTACCCCATCATACACCACCACCTCAGTTCCCGGATTCCACAAGGTCCACCACCCATTCGGAACCCCCGACCTCGGCAATATCAAGGGCAAGACCGAAGGGGGCCCTCCGAGCCCAAATACCAGTGGCGTTCGCACCCCTAAAACCGACGACATGAAGGGTAAAGGCAAGGAATCTGGTGAGTACGAGATTGAGGGTGATGGCGAATGGGGGGTTGAGCACACTCGCGGACCCTGGGGAGCAGAGACAGAAGGTGATCATGAGGGCGTTAAGGTGGAAGTTGAGCATGACGGGGATGACTAGGTGTTTCCGGATTTTTAGCTTGTCAAGATAATTCATGTTGGCATTTTTTTATTTTGGAAAGAAGACCAAAAGTTTTAGTTCGCTGGGAGTTGATATGTAATTTTCTGTATTTATTATTATTAGTTCGGTGGTTAGGCCCTTTTTCTTTTTCCCCGACTCATGTCTTTGTGACTGTACATATATATATGATACATGCCCTTTCTTTAGTCCATTTTTGGCCAGTTTCTTCCATCCGAGTGACTTTCTGTGATGATATTCAATCCCTTGCTCTCGTGATACAACCCCCTTATTTTTTTTCATTTTTTCATTCGTTTTCAAAGCTTTGAATCGTGTTGAAGGTGCTACACTCTGCTTATGGCTCCGCCTTGCTGCTACTGCGAACAGCGCTGTTGGGGGGGGGAATCGGATACAAGCAGGAGGATTAGCAAAGCAGGCTAAGGTAGATAGGTATCATAGTTTTCTTCTTCGAAAAATTGAGGGGCGTGATACCAGCGGAGCCATGGTGTCTCGCCGTTGGAATTTTGGTTATTGGGAAATTTCCTGTCTGAAGAAGGCCGTAGTTAAAATTTGCTGGGGGGGGTGGGTATCTGCCGGTTCCGGCGCTCCGGTGGTTAGGGAACTACTAATTTGAGACATGGAGGAAGCCTCGTTGAGTGGAGGTAGCTGAGTATTGAGAAAAAGAAGCCTGGCTAGTCGCTTTTTGCTGGGTTGGGTGTCGGGGATAGTTAAGCACCTCTCGGGCAAGGTATTTGGGGTGATAAAAACCCGGAATAGGGCGCCGGGGGAGTAACTGACATT
>Ga0307510_10005407_pt1 | contig 15208 bp, 16 predicted proteins | sample 12_EM_MG_FD_207224 | JGI IMG/M metagenome (GOLD analysis project Ga0307510, IMG submission 207224) | Populus trichocarpa ectomycorrhiza microbial communities from riparian zone in the Pacific Northwest, United States - 12_EM | ecosystem: Host-associated > Plants > Roots > Unclassified | place...
AGTCTGAAGGTCATGACTGTGGATTCGTATAATCCCATGGGTGTCTTGAAGGCCGTTTTCCATTCATCGCCTTCACGTACTCGGATATTGTTATATCCCCATCGTACGTCTAACTTGGTGAAGAATCACGCTCCCAATAGTTTGTCGACGAGTTCGGGAATCAGTGGGATTGGAGCTGCATTCTTGACAGTAATCGCATTCAGAGGGCGATAGTCTTGTACTGGTCGTAGTTTGCCATCCTTCTTGTCGATGAAGAAGAAGGAGCATGCGTGGGGTGCTTCGGATCGACGGAGTGTGCCTCTTTTTAGGCCATCTTCGATGTATTCTTTGAGGGCGACTTTCTCGATAGGTGTAAGACGATAAACTGTGGTTTTCTTCATTTCCATGCCTGGGATGAGGTCTATCTTGTGATCCCACAGCTGGTGCTTAGGTAGTTGCTGTGCTTCCTCATCTGAGAAGACTTTGCTGTATTGACGGAATTCGGGGGGTATTTCGACGTTCTTTGGTTGTTCTGCTTTAGCAAGAGTAGTTGACACTGTAGTTCGAGCGACTACTGGTTTGGGGTAATTAAGGGCATGCCATGCCGCAGACATGTAAGACACTGTGGGTGAAACCACCGGTTCTGTGTGGATAGGAGCGTGTTGTGACGCTGTTGTGGGAGGTACTGTGGACGTAACCACCGGTCTATTTCGTGGGGAGGCATGCCGTGACGCTAACTTGGAGGGCACTGTGGACGTAACCACCGGTCCATTTCGTGGGGAAGCATGCTGTGATGCTGTCATGGATTGTAGAAAAGCATGCCGTGACGCTGTCTTGGATTGTAGAAAAGCGTGCCGTGACGCTGCCTTGGGAGGCACTGTGGATGTAACCACCGGTCCTGTTCTTCGTGTATTCGACATTGTGGATGTAACCACCGATTCGTTTGTAGCCATATTGTGCTGCGACGCAACTATGCTTGTCTTGGGGGGTGACATCGTGGGCGAAACCACTGATTCACGTATCATGTCATTAAATTCTCCATGAAGATGGGCCATAATGCACTGTGTTGGATCTATGCCCTGGTAGTTGGATTCGAGGAGGTCATCATAGTGGGCTTCCAATTCTTCTGTTGGAAGGAGCTGCACAAGTTCCGACGTTTCGTCTGGATAATTTGGGTAACAAGATGTGGGGCAGCGGTCGAGGCGTAAATTGTTCTTTGCCCAGTCTATCTGGGGGTTGTGTGCCCTGAACCAGTTGGTTCCTAGGAGTATGTCATGCCATCCGATATTGGTTACGGCCATTTCTGTGGTTTCCTTGTGTTCTTTGCCCATCTCCATTCACAGGATGGCAGTATGGCGGATTGGTCCTTGCTTATTCAAGGTACCGTCGACATTTCTTGGGTAAATGGGTCTTGCTAGGGGATTTGTGGGGATCTTGTGTGCATTGATAAACGAGATATTACAGTAGACGCCTTCGGCTCCACTGTCAAGTATTGCATGAGCATCAATTTTTCTCCTGTGGCATACGATTCAAACTTTAACCTGAATTGACGGGGAACATATATTTCGAATTGTATCTATTGGTACATGGGGAGTCTTGGGAACTTGGAGATTTCAGAGATTGCTAGAATTACAACGGGATGGTGGTACAACTCTCACTGACGATGCAACAGGAGAGTGCGCTAAAAAGACGAGTGATTGATGTGGGCCACATCAATGTCCAGGAGGTCTGTATTGAAGACGGACAGGGTCTTGAGGGTGGCGTCCATGATGTCCATGTCAGTGATAGGTGCAAAACGATTGGTAGACAGCTTGTTTGCTTCCACGCTATCATGGATACTCATTTTATCCATGTTGTCTTCTGGGATAGAGTCCATTTGACGTAACGAGGTCCCGGGGCGTTTGCCTAAGTTGCAATTGGTGGTGACGTGTCCTGGTTTGCTGCAGTACATGCAGAGTTTCTCTTTGAAGCAGCATTCCCTTTCTTTGGGGGAGAGCTTTCCTCGACGAAATGAGGTTCCACAACTACGTCCTCGAAATTGACCACGTCTGTGTGTTGCATTTATTTCCGTGGTAGGCTCTTCTTCTTCAATCGCTCGAATTCGAGGGGTAAAACGACCTCTTCCGCGACCTCCTCCTGTGGAGGGTGTATAGGACTTTGGCGTAAACATGCAGAAGGAACGATCCAGGTCGCGAGCTTTGTCGATGAGATCTGGGAGTGTGGCTGGCTGGGGTGATAGGGCAACTAGTTTCTGTTGGAGTGCCAAGTTAATGCATCGTTGGAATGCATACATCTTGGTATTGTCATCGACGCCTGATCGTTGAGCGTGGTGGGTCCAATCTTGGTACCAGTCATTAAATTCTTGGTTGCCCATGTATGTATCATGCATCCCTTTAATAGCTTCTTGTTGAACTTGGGGGGGGATGAATTGCTTCTGGAAAGCAGTCTGAAATTGGGTCCATGTCCCATAATTGGTTGGATTGGCTGCTAAAGCGTCAGCGATGCGGTTGCTGGCCCAATCTCCTCCACAAGTACCAGCTTTGAAATTAGTTAATGCTGCTGGTACTTTCTTGTCGTCAGTATTGTAGACTGTGTTGTTCATTGTATAATAGTTGGCCAGGGTGTTCCAAAAGGCTTGGGCCTTTGTTGGGTTCCCATCATAGGGATCAGGGGTACTTCCCAAGAGTTTGGGAGTCGCAACGTTTCCTGCCATGATAACTGGGGGTGGGGGTGGTGCTGGGGGACTAGGTGGTCTCTGTGGTGGGCCTGTTCTTCCTGAACGTGGCCGGTGAGGAGGGATCTGTGATGTGGCTCCAACTAGATCCAAATTTCCTGAGACACTGGTATGATGACTATGGGGAGTAGGGGGCAGTGGTTGTTCGATTCTTGGTAATGCGTTATATGGTCCTTGTAGGACTTCTTGGATATGATGTGTTACTGGTACCGTAAAAGGGTTTGGAAGTGGGGTTGGGGTTCTATAAACTTGGGGAGAGGGAATGGGCTGGGGTCGTCGGTCGACAAAGTTCTGGGTGCGATGGAGTCTATGTCTTCCTCTTTCGTTAGAGGGTATGAAGTGTCCTTGTTCCTGGGCTGGGGCTGAGTGATTTCTCCGGCTACGTGGACTGGCCAGGTTGTTGGTTGTAATGGAGACCTTCTATAGGTCCTGTTCTGAAGAATCGGGGGTCCCAGAGGTGGATTCCGAGTGGGGTGGGTGGGGTTCCGGGGTAACGACTATTGCAATGACAAAGGTCGATTCCGCAGAAACAAAGATCCGGGTCGTCGTTTGAAAAGGTGATCTCTTGGGCACACCGATATACTGACTCAGGTGTACTTGGGGGACTGGATTGAGGGGTACCAACCAGAGTGGGGGGTAAGGTACTGTCCACGCTGTCGTGATACGATGAATTGAGCATGAGAAGATCTGGTTCCAAGAGGATACACTGGAAACGTTCCAGGTATTCAGTGTCTCTTCCCTGGGTATTTGGCTCAGTGATGGGAAGGGTAAAACCGGAAGGGGGGTCGATAAGACTTGTGTGTGGGTGAGAAGGTCTGTGGTCCAGGCGCGGTTGTTCCACTGATAGGTAAGGATGCGTTCGTTGCTATAAATGAATTGGTACAGGTTAGTTGAAGTGAATTCTCTGCTTGGGTTTGTCTGGAGTCGAATTTCGTTAAATTCCACTTCAACTTTGGTTTCTGACATGAAAAATCTAGATAGAAATCTAATTCTGTGTCTGGCTTGGATTTGCGTGATAATTTCCGGCCTGTGTAACAGGACGAAGTAGTGCCAGAGGAAGGTTTTGTTGTAGAACAAGGAGATCTGAGTGGCTGGGGATTGGTCGAAGTTATGAGCGCCAGAGAGTTGCCAATATGCAGTGCAATGTCTTGCTGCGTTAAGGATGTCGACAAGTTGGTAATCAATGTAATAATAAAAGCATTGAGCACTGAAAAGACAACCAAAAGGGAGGATGTCTAAGAGATCTTGAGGAACCAAGTGATGTTCGCTCCAATATGTAAGTTGGACTTGTTCCTGGAGATTGGCAATTCTTAAGTAAGTTTGTCTTAAGATTTCTTCACAAAAATTCGCCACTTAAGACAAACAAAAGGGGAGGACAAGTTAAAAACCTTTGATTATAAACACCAAATACAAGTCCTTTGTAACTTACTTAAAAGTATTACAAAGGGTTCACGGAGGGTGGTGTAATAAAATCAAAAGGTTTAGCGGGAACTCACGGGGTGGGTACAAAACACAAGAACTGAGGGTCTGTATGTAATAAGTCCATAATACGAGTGCTTCGATTGACAAAAAGAATCCCCTGTTCAGTGAAACGTAAGTGTCCACAGAGGATAGCTGTACGACCGTCTAGGAAGTCGTACACGACGAGGGGGACAAGGGCTCCTTCAAAGTGAGCGAGCCAAAGGGGAGGGAAACGAGAAAAGACAAACTTAATCAAGTCCAAAAAGGTGGTCTTGATATAGCCGAAGGGGAAGTTGGGGGACCACGGGTGCTTGCCTACTTTGGCACAAATGTGGACTGGGGGAAGGGCGCCATCGGAGTGGACTTGGATGGAGTGGTGAGCGTCGGCGCGGAAGGGGGTGACGAAGTACGGGGGTGTGGTGGTGTCGAGGTCTTGGGCCTGGGGGATGTAGTCAAGGAACCGGCTGTTGACGAGTTCCTCTGATGAAAACCAGACGTGACGGTCCTGCTCGTAGTGGACTGTGTACTGATGAGGGTGACCGTTGGCAGGGAGGCAAGGCGGGGTGGCGAAGAGGTACTCGAAGGGGGCGACATTGACTGTCGGGTAAAATACCGGGACAGGAAGAGGAGTGGGCGATGGCAGGGCGGGGGAAGTGACGGTGGCGATGGGTGCGGTGACAATGGGCGGGGGGATGTTCTCAAGGGGGATGTCCTCGAGTGAAATGTGGTTGATAATGTCACTGACGAACTGAAGGTGGCTCCAACTATCTTGGGTGAGCGGGGGAAGGAGGGCGTCAAGTTCGGCTTGGGCGAGACGGACAACGTAGGCGGCGGTTTCCTCTCTGAGTTGTTCGAGGTCAAACTCAGCGGCGGCGCGAAGTGCTTCCGCAGTGGGCTCAGGAGTAGGTGGTGATGGCGAGCAGACCACATAGGGGTCGAGATCAATGGGGGTGGGTTCAAGGATGTCCGGGTTGACAAGGGTGATGCTGGTGTCAGCAAACAAGGTGGAGTACCGTGGGGACTGTGGGCTGTACTCGTCGTAGGGACCAGGGCCGGTGGGTTCAAGGAAGGGGAAGCCAGGGACGATGAACTCGGGGCTGGCGGCAACGGTGGGTGACCAGGGGACGACGGGGGATGATGTGGAGCTGGGGGGGTACTGAAGACGGGGGCTTCCGGGACTTGGGTAATTCCAAGTATTGTGGGGACTGTTGAGGACGTTGTTGATGACCTCAAGGGTGGCGGCGGAGTTCTCCTGGTAGATGGCGTTCAAGTCGGACCAGGAGGCGACGGAGAGGGAAGGTGAGGACACTTCCAAACAGTCAGCTTCAACTTTAAGAGACTGTTCTAATGTCGGGAACTCACTACTTTATGGGTAGCAAGACTTGACGACGGCACGGAGTTGAAGGTGACTGATCCAAAGGAGCAGCAAGGAGATGTTGAGGAGGAAGAGACAGAAGGCAAGGAGAGGCGGGACGGAGTAGACGGCGGAAGACAACAGGCGAGCTGCTGACAATGAGGGAGCTTTGAAAGGCTCCAGTGTGGGGATTGACAAGAGAACAGTCTAAGGACTGTTCACCTAAATTCATAGGTCTTATATACTAATACAGGGTGGTCTGTGCGCAGTTTAGGGTAGGTACAATTACAGGTAACGGGGACTGTGCAGTCGATGCGCAGTAACTGTGGATTACATTATACATCTCAATTAGGGTCTAGCCCTAATGAGTCGCGTCTTCGTTGATCAAGTCGTGTCGCGTCTTCGTTGATTGTTTAGTAGACGTGTCTTGTTGATCGTTCCCACAATCTGCCACATGTTGATCAACGGGTTAGATGCGCGTCCAAAGCGTGTCTGGTCAGGTGACTTTGTTGATGACCAATTCCTTGATAGGTCATGTGTTATCTTCCCAGGGTCACGGGGTCGTAGGTTCCCAGGGTCATGTGCTGATAAGTCACGTGATGTACAAATGGCGGAGGGGTCACGTGATGAGTCACATGCAGGGTCATGTGATATGTTCCCACGGTCACGTGGTGCTGAAGTTACAGGTTTGTAGCTGAGACTGGGGGGTGCGAGTACCACTCGCGACAATCAAGGCGGAATGCCCTAACTATGGCAGCTAGTTTTGGGCTTGAGGAAAATCCTTTGGCATAAGGGATTCGATAATGCTCAGCTTGGTATCTTTATCAAGCAAGCCCATGTGGTCTTTTAAGAAGCCAGAGATGTCGTCTGGGGTCATATCAATGGGGTCTTGGTTTTGAACTGCGGGGGTGTTGTTGTTAGCAGTTTTGCCACCTTTGGCACGGTCCGCTATTTTCTTGCAACAGACATGGGCTTGGTGTCCTCTGATTTCGCAATAGAAACATTTGTTTTCGTTCATGAGTTGCTGCTTTTTGACGTTGGAATGTGTTTGTCCCATTCTGTTGGCGTCGACATCCATGGCATATCCTCCTTGAGAGGTGGTGCATGGTCCAGAAGTTCTGTTTCTTCTGTACTGGTTGCTTTTCCCTTGGCCTGGTTTTAATCCGAAAGCTCTGTACAGTCCTTGTTTTTGCTGGCTATATTGAGTGGCAGCCAGCCATTTCTGGTGTGACATTCTGGCCTGTTCTTCCTATTTTTTAAAGGTCCATGGGACGTCTGCATTTGGATTAAAGTCGGGGGAATGTATGACTGCCCTGGTAAGTGGCTGGTTCATGCTGTGTTTGAGGGTTTCGATAGTTCCCTTGTCATCTAGGGAAACTCCTGCTTCGTGAGCAAATTGTTTGAATTTAGCGAAGAAGTCGTCAAGGCTTTCTCCTTGCTTGAGTTTGCATAGTTTCTGATAGGCTTCCTCCTTTTGGTTTTGGTTGGTAAAGGCGTTTTTGAATCTTTCTATGAAGCTGTCCCAGAGATCTTCATCTGTCTCCTGAGTTCCATCATCTATCGCTTCCTGGAGTTTGTGCATTTGTTCCTCTTTCCAGGCATCTACTAGGGAACCATCCATATAGGTGAGGAGGGTGACGACCCTGGAAAAGGGTTTCTTCATAGTGTCATTGTGTCGGTTAATTGCTTTCCAGAGATCGAAGTTGTTTATAAACTTTCTGGTTGTGCTTCTATCTCCAGTGAAGATGGGTGGTGGGTTCCCTTTAAGAGCACCATTGGCAGGGCTAGTGATGACATTGATTCTCTGTGCTTCCTGTCTGCTTTGTCCAGTAGCGACATTAATTTCTTCCTGTTGTGCTGCCATTGTGGTTTGGATAGATAACTGGGGGAGAACAGTGGCAGCTGGGGTAGTATCAAGAGGGATTTCAATGCCTTCTTGGACTGCTGCTTCGATTTGGGGAAGAATAGGGGTTTGTTCTGTGAACGGGTTACTTCCTTGGAGGGTTGCGATGTGATGAATTCCTCCTGCAAGTATTTCTTCGTGTGGTGATTGCTCGATGGCGGTGTGGAGCGTTGGGCTATAGTGATCTGGGTTCACGTAGTGCAGGTGCTGAGGGTCTGTTTCTTTCCAAAAACCGAGTTTTGAGGTGTGAAGTATTCCTCCTTGGTTTGTATACCACTGGTTATCTTTCCAGAGGATTTTTACCCAAAAGTCGTTGTCTTCTACTTTGATGAATTCAACAACTCCATGTGATTTCTTTGGGAGATCGATGTAGTATCTGGTGTCTTTATGTCCGGCTCTGTGATATTCAAAGTATGCTTCTCCTTTGACGTGTGCTGGGAGATCATCTTGTTGTCTCCTGTGAACTCTCTTGTTTTGTTCAAGAGTTCCAATGAGTACTACTGCCGCCAGGGTGTAACTGGTGTTGTCCTATGTTTCAAGGACATTTTGAGGAAAGCCTGACTTATGTTAAGGCCTATTGAACCTTAAGGCGCGATGTGCGCAAAGGTGAAATATGCAGCAGTGACGAAGTTATAAGGGTCATAATTCCCTTAATAACTTAAGTGCTTTGGAAGGTGATAAAAGCGAGAAGGTCGTTAAGACCAATGTCTGGGTGAAGATAAAGAGGAAAGGGAAGTAACTTCAAGGACTTGAAGATTACTTCAAAGAAGGATAAAAGGGAAATGTTTGTTCAAGCAACAAGGACAGAGAACGCAATAGATTGCAAACTAAGTCAGGCTTAAGGCCCAACTCTAGGATATAAGTCCAGCTTATATACAAAAGGGCAGCTACCTGACTAAGTGTACAAAAGTAGAGAACAATGGAGTCACAGACAATAAGTGTCACAGAACAATGGGGTTATGAACAATGGTGGTCACAGACTACCATAAAGAGAGAACAATAGGAAACGTACAAAAGGAGGGAACAATGGAGTTCCCGACAAGGTGGCTCTGTTGTACAGGTAAGCGGTCATGTGAGTCGAGATCATGTGATTGTATAAGTACATAACAGACAAGAAAGAAAGAAAAATGTGGGCCAAGTGCCCAGGAGCATAACACCACAAGGGGTAAAATCCCTCTCACAACCAGGGCACCGCACTTGGGCGGGTAGCATGGCATTCATGGTTGGGGTGAGGGTAACGAGAAAGGGGACGCTGAAATGGTGGTTAGAGTTAGAAGGGGGAAAAATTGTCTACAAATGAAATTGGTTAGCCAGTAGTGACATGAAGATAAAAAGGAACATGCCTCTTGTACAAACCCCATCCCCATTCCTGTCTTTTCTTGCCATAAATCACACTTGTTTTACTCACTCACTTTGCTTCAACAATGCCACTTCGCGCATGCTGTGTACAGCCAAGGGCTGCCACCAATTTAGCCAGGTGAGAACGATCTCCATTTCATAGTGACACATCGGCTCAGAGGTACTGAACTGAGGCAGTGCTGGCAGGGCAAATAACAATATGTCTATGACAAGTAATGGTCCTGAAAGTAAGTCGATCTGCCATCTGGGATGTCATTAGACACGTCTGACACACTATAAAGCTTGCAGTAAACATACCTTTGCCTCTACTCAAGCCAGTACCCCCCAAAATTCCACCATATTATCAACCTGCAATGGCCAACCCCAAGCGAAGAGAACACGGAATAATGGTGTGTGCATTGAGGCCATATGTTAAGGGCCAAGGACCCTAAGGTGCGACGTGCATGGGTTTGTATAATGGCGGCGGGACTTGTACTTCAAGGGATCGCAGGTAGTGAACACTGGCCCTTGAATGCGCTGGTATGACGGGTCTGCACGCGTGCAAGACACTAGTGGTGATAATTAAAGATGTAGAAGAGAGTCTCGACGATGTTCGAGACGACTTGGAAGGGATGCGGGCGAAAACTGAAAGCGCGGTGGAAGCTACAACACTTGGGATTAAACCAAGTCAGGCTTAAGGCCCAACTCTAGGAAAACACAAGGGTTTATATACATGTGAGGGAACTGTATGACTCGAGCCTAATACGATAGGTACTTATACTAGTAACGAGTCATGGCTCAAAAGATGGAGTCATATACTGCGGAACTGACTCACGCGTGAAAGTAACAAGGAGGGAGTCAGTATGAGTCGCAAAACGAGGCTATGAAGAAAGTATAGTAAGCGGGCCGAGAATCCGGAAGTGAGGCTGAGGTAAGCGAATAGAGACGAGTCAGGGAGGGATAAGGTCATGTGAGGTCAGGTGAGGGAGTATCAGGTGATGCACAGGTGACTTGGGAGCAGGTGATATAGGACAGGTGACTTTGAGGAGCAGGTGACTGAAATGGCATGTGACTGGTCATGTGGTTGGTCAGGTGACTAGTCAGGTGATTGGTCATGTGATCGAGATGGATGGGTGGTTGGTCACATGATGGGAAAGGCTTAGTAAGCAGGTAAAAAATGAAAAATGCACCCTGCGTAAGCCCAAGAATGTAACACCATAGGGAATCGAGCTGATGATACAAGGTCCAGTATGAGGTCCTCCTGTTCAGCCAGATGTGATGGATCAGAATTCACCAGCTCAGGCTCAGCAAGGGCAGCCTACCATCGGCAAGCATGTTGGCGTGATGGGCAATGATATCGACTTGTTGAATTGGAGTTGCATTGCCACCTTACCAATCACATTTGTTTACTGTCACCTGACTTCTTGTTGTGAAAATTTTCAGCATCATCTTTCTACCCTGGCCGCGACAGCACCCTCCCCTCCACAACCATTCTTGACAATCGTGCCCATACCCGCTTTGACATTGCCAGAGAAGCTGGCCAACTTTGTGGATATGATGGCAATGATAGTGACCTAGAGACTGTAGATGATTGGTTTGACAAGCCATCTAACGATGCCCCTTAGAATCCCCCCAAAATGTCCAACGCGATGGCCCTTGAGGTATGTTCCCTTCTCTTTTGGCAACACTACACTCAAGAATGTTTTAGATACCATCATGGCACGGGTCTACTGGATCAATCGCAAGCCTCCCTTGTGCGACACAGGCTAGCAATGACACCACATCATCTGTGTCTGGCACCTCTGCACCCGACGCTACCCTGAGGCACCAGGCCAACTATCAATGGTCATTGGATACTGATGTTGTCTTCTTTCCAGGGACCAACAAAATCATGCTCACTACTCAGTCGCCGTTGATGCAGTCTATCTTTCAAGATGCCTTTGAGCATCTTCAAGCATCTCTACTCTTCATTCATGCTTTCCCAGACCCGGCTCTAACTCGTTCTATGATATCTGAAGTGCTTGGTGTTGCGACCCAGGCCCACTTGCCAAGGGCAGCGAATATTAGGCATCGTCTTGAGTTGGATCCAGAATACCTGGCCAAGATGTGTCATCTGGTGGGTCCTGCTCTTATTACTCACTTTGAATATCCATTGACTGATGCGTTGTAGCCATGTGGGTGGATTCCCCTTTTTTGAGGGGAGGTGAAGGAGCATTGTGCTAATATGATACACCCTAGCCTCATCTTGCTTGGATTGGAGACCACTGTTGCAGCAGTGGTCGAGAGGCAGTTGGCTGACTATCGTTACACCTTCCCACTGACACAGGTAAGTTTTCACTTCTCAGCACTACACAACTCAAAGTTCTGTCAGGGCGACCCACTCAAAGCTGTTCCGCGGCGCACGCGTCCCTACCGCAATCCCCGGATCATTTCGGTTATCAAGGAGTTATATTTTGGTCCAGGAACTTCGTCCTATGCCTATCGATTTGAAGAGTACGTTGGTTCTTCCTCTCTCTTTGATGCGACAGGCCTGCACTGAAATATTCATATAGTCACTTCCCGACGTTCATGGGTGTCGATGGGGTATTGAAGCGGGAGGTCCCGATACCGATGGTGGCCTTAGTGGCCACGGCGGTGAGTGCTGTCATATCAATGTAACCCTATTTTGACTGGCCTTTGTAGCTCTATGCCGCCATTCACGAATGGCGTTCGGGACGGCATCACCCATCGGATTTCTCGGCAAATTCATACCTCGATGTCTATCAGGGTCACATTGACACTTTCCACTATATTCAAGAGCATCGTACGGGTGCATTTCACCTCATGATGTCGGACATATATGCTCAGGCAAGGTGTGTGTCGAGTTTCATCAATTCGCCGTCATCACTAATATATTATTACATTTTTAGTGCGGGGGAGGAGGCTACTGCAGTTCCGATTGCGGTCATTGACCTTGAGGAATTGGAGGAGTAGAAGGGTCCCGATTGCAGTTCCAACATACTGCTTTTCTTCAAGTCCTATTGTATGTCGTCCATCTAGTCTTGCTTCACACATCTACTGACTTAAATCAGTCAACAATAGGTCTCTATACCAGTTGTCTCTTTTGTCACTTGTTGCGTTGTTCTAGTCATCTCTTATCTCTCTATGTGACTTGGGGTTGATACTACCCATGGACATATAATGGCCCGCGTTTGCGTACCGTTGTGGTATTGTGGCCGACAAGTTAGTTACATAAAAAAATATTATTTATTGTCGCGAAAATTTGTGTGAAATTGGTGTGAACACACTTTTAAGAATTATTCAACAATGTCGCGCGGAAAGTACAATAATTTAGCGATAATTTATCAATAACCAAGACTTGGTTACTGGCGGCAAGCTAGCGAGTGATAATATAATTTACTGCTAAACTAGTCTTGATTACCGCTAACCAATCCAAATTATCACGGGATGGGTTTCCTGATGTGTCTGGGTAGCCTAGGCCTCTCCTTTCGTCCAGGTAAAGTTGGATGCGGCCCACCACAGAAAAAAGGAAATGACGAGAAGTAGAGCGGAGAACAACGTGTTCTGGACGTATGGTAACGTTATGATGGCATGTACACGTGTTGTTAATTTTTTATAACTGTATATTTAAAGAAATCAATCACGGCTCTCGTGAGATGGCACGTCATATTGCATGAAGGATTCGCGGTTTCCTTGTGCGTCAGTCAGATCCGTAAATGTACCGTGACACGAATTACTGTAAGGTGGGATTGCGCGTTGGGCCCAGAAATGAGCACCTAGCACCTCAGCGCACCTCAGATCTGGGCCTCATGATCCGAACACCAACTTGGCTAATTAGTTTGGCAAAGTACAAATACCCATAGATATACACAACGGACAGGAATGGTACTGTCATGTCTCGCGTGTAAGCGTGTAGGCAAGGCCTGGCTTATGACGGGGTGGCGCCTATCGGATATACTTTAACTGTCGAGGGGGATGGTCAGGAAAAAATGCTAGATGTCCGCAGGAACGAAAGGGTGACCCACCCGAAGGGAACTTTCGTTACCAGCATCCTACAGCTACGGGGTGACCAGAGGAATGGCGCATAGAAAGAAATGCCTTGATGGCTTCGTCGAAAGATGCTGGTGTCTCAAATCCCTCGAGGAAAAGATTATTGAGCGTGGGTAATGCATTTGTCCCACCGTCCCCAGTGAGATCTTCCAGCACAGATGCGACGAATGGGCACAACATCTTGAATACATACAGACTTTTGACGGAAACAAACGGGACGAGAAGTTGCAGCCATCGTGGGTCGTCTGGGGCTTCATACCACCCTAGTTCGTTCCGAGCCTTCCCGCGTAGTTCAAGCTGTTCCACTTGAGAGGGGATAGTCAAGAGTTGTTCATATAGTCGCATCATGGACGAAAGTGGCCAATCTGGCTCGGGCACCCTGCATGTAATATCCAATCCGGGATTAGCGGGGGATTTAAAGATAGCCCGGACTTCATAAGGCAAAAGGAACACCTCAGCCTGAATGAATGTCTTGAGCCTGTCCGTACGATCGATGAACGTGTGGAGTTGCAAAATGTCGGGAACGGCGCCCAGGGAGAACGTTATGTGGAGGCTGTTGAGCATGGGGGCATCAATTCGGGCGATGAAATCCAGCAAGTACTCGCTAGCACCGTGGAACCCAAATTTGGTGAGAGAGGGCAGGAGAGCGTGTGTCAAGGAAGGGGGGTCCGTTTGGAGAGCCTGAGGGCGAGATTCAGGGGAGGTAAATCCGATGGTGAGGTGTTTGAGGTTGTGCAAAGGAAGGAGGAAGGCGACCATCGCTTCAGGTGGAATGTACCCAGCATGTGGTATACCAAAAAGGTAAAGAGTGCGAAAGTGGCTTGCAGACAGAACAAGGTTTGGTAATGCTGGAAATGCGGTACCTTCTAAAAAGAATGATTGTAGACATGGGGCAGATCCACCCAAGAACGAGTCGGGAAGCTCCGCAGTGACGTCTGGCAGATCAGCGCTGAGGGTTTGAACAGAAAGATCAGTCAAAACTGGAAATGGCTCATCCATCGCGTCAGCAATTTGGTCCACTTCCCTCGAGGTCATACTATACAAGTCGATCTGGGATATGCGATTGCGTCGTTGCAGCGCCGCGAAGATGTTGTGAATGCCCTGAGCACCCTCCCTACACCACGGATCATAAGTTACGTAAATGGGAAAGGGTGGCCAGATGTCCAATAACTTCCACGTAGGTGTTCTTCTGTCGCATTCAATCCGCAGGTCCAGACGCCGGGGTGATGCCAAAACGATGTATCGCCATCTTTGACATAAGTGCAAGAGCTTTTGCCACTTCCACATTCCGTCAGGCCGGGATACAAGGTTTCTGTAGGAATCGAATATATCTAGGAGGACATCGTCCTGGAGCATGTCGATTGTCACATCAGGCTTGCCTATCACGGATTGCTGACCAGCAGGGGTTGCTGACCCTCGAGGGGGAAATGGACTCGCTTGATCTCGTTTGTCGCCAGACATGGCGATGCTGGGAAATAAACATTAGGTTATTGGGAGCTGAGAACAACGAGTCTTGGGCATACTTGTGAGAGCTCATTGGTGAGTGTAAGGCCGGTATACGCGCTAGCCTCGGAAACGAGCCACGCACTGGCAAGCCACGCCCTCTCTGAGTTGAAGCCTGCCTTCTCAAACTTTCTCAAACCGCCAGACTGCGGACCACGTGACGTTCTCCCGGACGGTGTTCTTCGTCGTCCAGTCTCGTCCTGCATGCCGAGCCTCGGACCTGCTCGCCCCCTTGTCTCGCCTTTGCCTCACCTCCAAATTCTTCTCTCCCCCCTCGTTACTATCCGATCAACGCTTTTCTTGTATCATAACAAGACTCGCCCCTCATCGCGCCCCAATCCTCATCGCTGAAGACCCGTAGATCACCCAAGACCGTCGACCGACCTCACAAGCACCCGCCGCACCCGCACCATCTCGCGTCGCTCACGGCCCATTGCAAGTTGGGCCAAGGTCCAGACCTCATCGACATTTAGAAAGGGACTTTACTGTATATAGGTGCATCCAGGCTACTTTTTCCGTGCGTTCCCGATCTTTTTTTGATACGTTCACTCTTCACCCCACGCCTTCCTCTGGCTAACTTCGTAGAATACTTGTCTCGTATTGTCTCAGCCTTGCGTATAAATACCTCCGCATTTAGCCTCGTCAAATGGCAAGGCAACTGCGGTGCCCTTTCTCCTCTCTTCGTGTGTTTTTGCCCGATCATCTGAAAATTTCCCGAGCCTGCCGCACCGACGCTCGTCCTTCCCTGTCTTCCGCTTCGTGTTTTCCCTCGCCGTTCTCATTCGCTTCAGCCGACCGCCTTTGCTTCGCCAACATCGACCACCTTCGCTCGCCTGCCACCGTCCTTGAACAAGGTCGACAGCTGTCTCGTCATCGGCGCAGGAGG
>Ga0307510_10005408_pt1 | contig 15205 bp, 11 predicted proteins | sample 12_EM_MG_FD_207224 | JGI IMG/M metagenome (GOLD analysis project Ga0307510, IMG submission 207224) | Populus trichocarpa ectomycorrhiza microbial communities from riparian zone in the Pacific Northwest, United States - 12_EM | ecosystem: Host-associated > Plants > Roots > Unclassified | place...
GCCAAAAGGGATGATAGGAAGGCTATCGATTCAGTAGTGGTGCAGCCCCCGGGCCCGCAGCGGCCTTTGTAGCAGTTTGGTTGGGAGACGGGTTGATATATGACCGGCCAGGTTTGATGTCCGGTTGCACTGGGGGCCATGGTAGCTTGGAGGGCAAGGTTTAGGCAGACGTCTACCAGGCCTCCGGAAACATAGCCTCTCCCGGCTGTGTTCAGAGTTAGAACTCTCACCTCCCGGGGCATCTTCTCCTGCACGCTCTCTGGTATATCGGGGTTGTTTCCCGGTGGGAATGTGAATTCTAGCCTTTCGGGGGTGAAGTCGCACTCCACGAACTCCTCTTCCACTTCTCCTTCCTGCACTGCGGGACTACCTAGGATCTTCGAGAGTTCCATGGCGGCACCGCAGTCTGCGGGTGTATGATCGAATGTTAGTCCTATTTTACCATCACCCTCTCCTCCCTCGCCATAGCCGAAGGAGACGATGCTAAAAGTTACGTCCGCGTGCCTGTTCGGGCTGTACCTGCCGTGGCGGACTTCGTCTAGCAGTCTTGCCAATCCGTCTTCGTCTTCGTCAGGTGACCAGGCAGCGGATGCGGGGTCAAGGGCAATGCTAATAGCGGAATTATACAGCTTTTTAAAAGCCGGTAAGTTTGGTGCGTGGGCGAGTAGCTGGGAGTGAAGTTGGGACCAGAATGTGCGGCCGCAGCGCCACGATAGGAGGGCTACGTTTGCTTCCCTGTCGTCCTTGGGCGGGGAGGCGGGGAGGGAGGTGATGTAGTCGAGTTGTCGCCGGATGTCCGACTCCCGGACTGGCTTCCTGTTTTGTATGATGCGGAGGGTATGTGCCCTTCCGTTGCGCCATGCGATTGCGTTCACGTTCCCCTCGTTGTAACCCTCCCCACCACAATTGCATACCGGTACCCCTGATAGCGGAGGTTTGACATTCTCCCACGGCCCAGCTAGTACATCGGTTACCTCCCCCGGAAGCCTGAACCCCCGCCAATACCTTCTGACCTGCCACCCTATGTCCTCTTTTTCTTCCTCCCCCTCCCCCTCTAGCTGACAGCCCCACACCGCGGCCCTCGACAGAAGTCCTCCCAACCCTCCTCCTCTTTTGCCCTCGACCACCGTCGCCAAGCGGATTGTATTACTCAGAACCCCCCTCTCTCCCAAGGTTATTTCCTCGAACCATTCATTGGACCAGTTCTTACACTCTATCGGGATTTCCGCGGCAGCAGCCGTTATTACGGAACATACATGTGGAGATGACAGGGCCTTGGTGAATTGCTCATGGAGCGAAGGCGGGATAAATGGAGCTGCTTGCAAAGAGAGGTGCAGCGGGAGGAGTGACTGGGTCGTTGATGGATGAGGGAAAGGGGGACGGAGGTCTGGCATTTTGTATGCTGGATATGGGATGGCGGGGGGGGGGGGGGGGTAGGAGAGAAGAAGGCGGCTTTTATAGAGCACCGGTCAGGTGTTGGAAGTGCGTACTTTACTTTTGTAGCATCGTGCCTTATGACTCGGCTTGACGTGCTGCCATCAGCTTATTTATTAGAGTCATTTCACTCTGGGTTGAAAAAACGTCGAGTCGAAAGGACTTTGTGTGTGTGTGTGTGTGTGTGTGTGTGTAACGCCATTTTGCATATGGCTGACGTCCAACTCGAAAACTTGGCACTCGAAAATGGCTTTTCAACCCGGTGGTTGAATGTCTTCAGGACCTCTATCGTAAAGACTCGTGAAACCCCCCCACCATACGTCGTATCTCCGTTAGCCCGGGTTGGTTTAGTCCGACGAGTTCAGCAGGGTCGCGAATATAGCCGCGACCTCGTCATAAGGAACGCCAAGACTGCAGGGCTTCTTATTCGTCATGGACGGGTTCTGGAAGAAATTCCTTATATAGCGGGGACTATTTGCACTGTATGGGAGTAAGTAAGTAGGATAGAGTTCTATTCGTAATATAGTAGCGAGGTTCCCCCGTATATAGGGGGTTCCGTTGTAGCGAGGTGCGAGTGTTGACTATTATATACCAATTAACTTGATGAGATCTAACAAGTGCGGCGGTGATCTTTTACCGTGTCGGGAACACTCAGGAGCCTTTGTCTCAGGATCCGGAGATGACTATATACCCGTACTAATTACTCGCACGGCCGAATTGAAGCCCGACACTTTGTATGGGAATTGCCAACCTAAGTGTCCGTCTTCAGCTCGGTCGCGCGAGCACAAGGCTGAGGGCGATGCCGGTATCGCAGTGGATTTCTTCGGTTCTTACGGTACCGGTTTACTTCACTCCGAATTGCTCCAACCCTAACCCTACGAAACATCCTTACCCCACCACATTACCGGTAACTTCACCCACTGGTGACACGATATCTTACTCTTATCGTCATCCTGAATCACTCGGCAGGCCGAACTTGGTAGGACTGAGAAATAATGTGTGAATAAATTTCGCTGGGGATTACAAAATGAAGTTCTATAAAAACTAGAGAGCAGAAAGCAGAAAGCATACCAGCGAGAAAGGGAAGAGAGGAAATAGGAGGTTTAGATCGAAGGAGCTTTTGAAAGAAGGAAAGAAGAAAGAAATGGATAAATATAAATATAAATGTAAATGTAAATGTAAATGTAAATGCAAAAGGGAAAACGCCCCCCTCATGCCTCCAACGCCGCTGATACCAGATGCTATGATGTTATGAATGATGGTGATGAAGATGATGGTAGAAGAAAGGGGGGGGGAGGAAACAGAAGCAAATGCAAATGCAAAGCAAGCAGGCAAGCAAGAAAAAAAACGGCACGCTATGATAAAGCAAGGCGCTATGATAGAGGAAGGGAAAAAAAGTTTCAACCAGCAGTAATAGCCCTCCTCTCCCTCTCACGCTCACACCTCCTCCCCTGTGAGCCTTTACCAAAGCACATCTTCCCCATCATCGCCGCCAACCTCTCCGCCATAATCACATCCTCCTGGCTCTCCCACATAGCGCCCGAGTGCACCCAATCCCACACGGTATTCCCAGAACAATCCTTGACGTACGGGTCAGCACCATACTCGAGCAAAAGCTTAGCACAAGGTTCATTATGCCTCTCGATGGCAATGTGCAACGCCGTATCACCAAAGTAATCCGGGGCATTAATATCTGCGCCACTATCCAGCAACAGCTTGACCATCTCCTTCCTGCCAAAGCGAGTGGCATGGTGTAAAGGCGTATCCCCCGATCCGTTCCGCGGGTTACGCTTGGCACCCTTTTCCAGAAAGAGTTTAGCAATGGCGACGAGGTTCGCGCTCGTCTGCTGCACGACCAGGTGCAGCGGTGTGACCTTGTGCTCGTTCTGCACGTCCGGGTCCGCTCCCCGGTCCAGGAGGAACCGGGCAATTGCCTCAGAGGAATTGCGTGTGCCGATGGCGACGAGGTGCAGTACTGTGTAGCCGTGCGTTGCCCGCGCATGTATGTTGGCACCCTTGTCTAGGAGGACGCGCAGGACGTCGAGGTGCTCGTACCAGACGGCTTTGTGTAGCGCTGTCTTCTTATCCTCCGAGTGCGCCATATCGATGTCCGCGCCCATGTCTAGGAGCAGGCGGACGAGTGGTTCGTGGCCGCGCCAGGCGGCCCACAGGAGCGCTGGGATGCCGTTCTTGTCTTCGTTCGCTCGTAGGTGTAGGTGCGGCGTTAGGAGGGAGGCTAGGCGTCTGTTCGTCAGGATCAGGGCGGAGAGTGACTTGACGTCCGGGAGGTTCTCGGCTATCAGGAGTATGAGCTCGTTCGGGAAATTGAGCAATGGCATGATCTTGCGCGGGTTGAATGGTTTTTTCTTCATCTCGGATTATGAGTTATGTCGTAAGGAGTATTGGGTTTGTGTTGTCGTCACACTGGTGAGTGTCGTTGCTGAACCCCAGCTTTGATCACGTACAATAGCTTCTTTCCCCCTACTTCGGGGATGAAGGTAGGACGGGAAGTGTATTTAAGTACTACCACAGAGGGAAAAAGGGTTTAAGGGAGGGAGAAGTGGGGGAGGGGGGCTGGTGGGGGGTGGTGGAGTTTTTAATAATCAATTGACTTGATTTCTTTTTTCATTTCTTTTCATTTCTTTTCTATCCCTCTTCCCCCTTCCCTTCCTCTTCCTTTTTTCTTTCCTTTTTCCCCCCTCTCTTCCTCTCCCTATTGAGTGTCGGTAGATTCTCACCTAACCCTGGTAACAGCCGCGTGCAGAACTGTAATAAGGTGACTGTGGCTTTCCCTCTTGAGAACGGTATGACGTTGGGCCAACAAACTTGGGAATGCTTATCGGAAACTGGGGACACAACGAACGGCCAGAGTATCGGGTTCTGGTCAGCGTCGACAAAAGAAATAAGGAAATAAGAATAAGAATAAAAATAAAAAAAAGTCAAAAAACAGGAATGAGAGAGGGAGGGAAGGAAAAGGGTCTGCATTCACACTTTCTCCATCACAGGAAAGGCTGCGAAAAAACAAAAACGATGAAATTGCGACCCGGACATCGGACTGGACGGCTCGGTTTCAGGAGGAAGGGAAGAGGAACTCAACAACAAAAACACGCGTCATAGATCTTTTGAAGAGGCAAAAGAGTAAGAGTAAAAATAAAAACAAAGACGGTGGATAGGACTGAAATATCCACACATCACAGACATGATAATATCTGGACCCCTTTTGACAGACAGACAGTGAAGGGAATAAATAAACAGCCATAATGCAAAAGGATAAAAATAAAAACAAAATAAAAATAAAATAAGAACAAGACGGATAAATCGATGAAACTCAATGTTCACAGCAAGTCTACGTGGTTATGTGAATAGTGAACTCCCCTCCCCCTCTCCCCCCCGACGAGCGTTTCATCGATGGGGGAAAAACAGCAACCCACGTAGAATAGTAAATTACCCCGCCGAGGGACGTAGTGCTCGTACGATAGCAAAGGAATGGGAGGGGGAAACGTTCAACTTTGCCGACTCTGTTGGTGTGATATGAGAACTACACCTCATCATTCCCAGAAAGGATCGTTCCAAACAGAACGGGTGTTTGAGAGCAAAGGCCTTGATTCGCTTGATTCTTCCATCCCATAGGATGGACTCCTCATCTCCACGCTTTCTTGTATTGCGAATACCCGGGTAGACATTGTGTTCCGGGCTGGAACGGTGAGTCTGATTTCGTCGAAGCCTTGTGTACTAGTACACAGACTGGCAATGTGTGATGGTGGATAAGGTCAAAGAAGGAAGACGCGACGAACGGTAGTTTCGTTTCACCTGATCACGTGGATGTCGTAACGATTTCCAGCGTTGTTGCCAAGAGTTGTGGCCCGGCCTGGTCTATATGGGGAATGCAACGTTAGTCGACGGGAGGGGCGGGCCGGTATCGATAGGACTGGTAAGAAAGAGAAGAAGCACCATCTTCACCTTCACGACGTATCAGTAGTACCGGTGACTTAAGGGGAGGAAGAAAGAGGAAGAAGAAAAAAAGAGGAGTCAACAATGATAAATAAGCACAGCCAAAAACCTGGCTTTTTAGTACCGAACGATCCTTCAGCCTCGCAGGACAGCTACAGAAACCCCTCCCCAACCCCTTTCCTCCCTCCAGCGAGCTCACTATCCGTCCATCCATCCGGAAACCACCAAAAGGAACGGGACACTGCAGAGACTTATATACCGCACCAAGACCCTCCCCCCACCACCACCACCAACAACTGCCGCCAGGACAATAAACCCCGCAGCACTCGTCATGACCTATATTTACACCAACTCACCACCCAACGCTCTGTCCATTTATCTACGCATCTGTTCTGCGGGTAAAGAGGCCAACTTGGGCATCGAATAGGGACCATTCCCAACACTAGGGAAAGTGCGATCGCAGACATTGTGGTATGTGTATTTTTATATATACATATATATATGGAGGGTCTGTTAAGTTAGTACCACCGTGCTCAAGTACAACCAGCACAGCAAGGCAAGAGAGGGAGGTGGGCCACGCTGTCCATCCGTGTCCTGCTTTTTGCTATTGTGGTGAGTCATTTATCACCCGATGGGGAGTTTTGTTATATCAAGAAGGAGTGGGTGATAAGCGATAACGTATCGTCTTTGGTTTATCATTTTGTTAGAAATGGAGGTGGAGGATGTTTGATGGCAATTGAACTGTACGAGCAGTGAATGGAAGAGAGATGGTGGGGCAACCTGAGTGTATTAAAGCTTATCTAGGTAGGTCCTCGCTTCCTTATCTGAGCCACATTTTGAGAAGAAGAAAAAAATGACGGGAAAAAAAGGACCTATGGATAGCCCCAACATTTTCTATGGAGAATGCCAAACCTATACTATCGAAATTATTATACAAACCGAGCCCCTTAACGGAGTTGAGGACAACTACCAAAGCGTGGCAAAGCTAATCGCGCGAGTGATCACTCGTGATGAATGCTCAGCAAAGAGAGAAACGTGTATACAGGTAATGGCATAGCCAACTCTGCTGACCAGCCATTTTCCATTCATTGACTGCATTACCCTCCCCAACCAAACCTGGCCCCGCCACAAGCACACCTACCAGGATAATACTATTAAACAATAACCAAGAAAGAAATAAAACTCCTTGAGATTGCCCCGGCAAATCCCACCCCGGGAATTCACTCGTGCAGGCAAATCAAGCAGAGACAAGTAGAAAGGGTACTAGGGAAGGAGAGGCAAGGGAAAAGAGGGCTCAGGAAAGGGTGAGTGTCCAACTTTTGTTCTTATACCAGTCAACCAAACAAACTGCAAACAATAAACACACAAATGAAGCAAAAACAGGTGCCGAAATTGATCAAAAGGTTCCGTCATCTTCGTCATCGTATACTTCCACTCCCTGTAATATTCGGAGTGCGCACTCGAGTCGACGTCTGTATTCCTCCCGCATGTCTTCGCGGCGCTCCATTTCCATTTTACAGCAGAAACTTCCGAGGCCTTCTATCATTCGCTCTATCAGGTCTCTATCCCCTTCGTCGAGCTTCAGTTCGATCTCACTGACGTTGTCCGCGTTGGTGACTAGCACCGAATCGATCGATTCTGAAGCGCCGATCGCGATGGAAGATTTGCGTTTTTGGGATTTCTGTGTCTCTGGGGCTGGAAGATATATCGAAGAGTTGCTTAGTGAGTTTGTCATCGCTGAGGGTTTTGCTTTCGAAAAGGCTACGTTGGCAGAGGATGGAGAGCGGGGCGTATGTGGCGCACTATGATAGCCATCATCGCGGGGTGAAGAAGCAGCTGGGGCTAACCATTCCGGAGCGATGACAGGCGGACTTGGTTCAGTCGGGTGCCGTGGTGCCGGGGGTGGAACTTCGGCTGCCGTTTCGAAGGATTCGATCGAGCCGTGACTATCGCTCCTCCTCATTATCGAAGGGGATGTCGGAGAGGACTTGATGGGCTCAATTACGGCTGTTGCAGTTGAGTTTGTTCCGTCGCTGCCGTACGACATGGGTCTTGTTATAGTGCCGTTGCTTCCAGCATATACCCCGTTCCCATAGAACAAGGAATCATATGAAAATGCATCTTCCCTGTCTTCATGCCGTTCTTCAAATGGTGAGGCTGAGTTGCGAAATGGTCTTGGACGGGGAGTCCCACTTCTGCTAGAGTAGTCATCTGGTATGTCATCTTCGTGATCAATCGTTCGCCAATTCTCATTCCCCCTGTGGGTCCTCTCCTGCTTAATATCATCTAAGGTTGGAGTGACGCTGTCATGTGACTCGTAGGGATTTGGCGTAGACCTGAGACTACTTACGCTCCGTCGCTTCATTGAGTCCGAGCGAGTTTGTTGCTGCAGTGAAGTAATTTTCCCTCTCAGGTCCTTCATCTGATCTCTCAACACCCTCATCTGCTGGGTGCTTTTCGACCTCGACATTTCCGACTGCGGCCTCTCAATCTCGGATGGATATTCATTCACGTCCTCGATTGTCCCTAACCCATCACCGTTCCTCCCAGAACTCCTCCCATTCGCGGAATTATGTGAAGGATACGATCTAGGGACTGCACTTTCGCTCGCTGTCCTACCATGTGATGCGCTGTTATTAAACTTGAACCTCTGTGAATGCAAGCTTGGCGACTGCCTAGGTAGCGCGGCGACCGATTCTAGTTGCTCTGTAAAGCTGGTGGGTGTAGTGGACGGCGAAAGGATGAGAGATGATCTTGCACGGGAAATGTTTTGCCCGCACAAATCCAACTTTTTTTTCGCATTGGCCAAAATCCTCTCCGCTTTCCACGATAAGTCGGATCTATCCTCCCCTTCGTAGACACTCCCTTCATACATGCTCTCTCCGTAGATACTCGCATCATCACCGACCTCCGAAGCATTGTCGAAGCCAAAGCCCTCTATCTCTATCGTGCCGTCCGAGAGAAATGAGGCAACAGAAACCGAGCGCACTGTGGGTAGAGGACGTAAGTGATTCGGGGAAGGTGAACGTGGAGGTGCAGGCGAATGTTCTGAAATATCGGGCAATAAGGAGGGCGTTCTCATGGACGATAACGAACGCCGGGGAGGTGCGAATCGGGAGGGGTTGGTTGCTACCCCAGTGCTAAGGGAGTAGGGTGTGTTTGTATGCATATTGGGTAAGAGGAAAAAAAGGGACGAACGAGAAAAAAGGGTAAAGAACGTATAGCGGGAATCGCAAGAAAAGATGTAAAAAAAAAACAAGGGAATGGGGCAGTGGCAAAGGGGCGAAGAGATGGAATGGAGGGGGAAGAGGAATGCGTGGGTAGGGGAGAAGGAAGAAGGGATGGGGGAAGGGTCAAGGAGATGGGAGGAGCGAATGTGGGTGTAGGTGTGTGTGGTCAAGATGTTGGCAGGGGGACGAGAATTGCGGGAGAGGGAGGCGAGGCCGTGGGTGGAACGGTGCGAGTACAGTACAGCACAGTTCCACGGAATAGCCAGCGGAGTGAACAAACGTTTGTGTGTGGGCAGGGGAGGGGGGAAGAAATGAGGAGAAAAAAATGAAAAGAAAAAAACGAGAAAAAAAACGAAAAAATGGAAAAACGAAAATAAGAATACCATACAAGTATGGTAGACCGTATATTCCTAGCTAGCTGTCGGAGCTGGTGCGTTCTTGCATGCTGCACTGTGGGTACGGTACCAGTTGGCAGAAAGTACGGTAGCTCCTGTGTCACCACATATTATGAGAGTGGCTTATCCGCCCTTCAATCAGCTTGCAGGAGGCAAATCCGGGGACAGGGCAATCCTCTTCTATTTGAGCCCTCTGATCATATCATTCGTTTAGAGTAGCTCTCCGCCACCTCATCCAAGGCTCTTTCCCTCTCCCTACTCCCCTCCGTCATCGGAATTGAGACTGAACTGTAAATGTGTAGGTATTAGTATTATAGCCTCAGGCAACGGGACAGAGCGATAGGAGGCGGCTCACTCACTGGCCGTATCTGGGACAAGCGAGAACAACAATTCATTCAAGGACAACCCAACCACCTGGCGCTTATTGCCCCCCCACAAAAGATTGGAGCTGGCGAATGGAAGCTATGACTTCGGGATGCTTCGGAAATCACCGCAGGAGAGACAAGCCTGGGCATCCCATTTCACAATTATTGCGGACGTATCGCGTGGTAGAGATGCTCTAAATCTCAAACGCGGGATCTATATCATGAAGCGAGAAGGTCAAGTTGTTTCCTCTATCCTCGTGATAGATTTCTCGTTACTAATCCATTTAGCCTACTAAGGCCCTTCTCATGTGATGGCCAACGGCCGATCAAAGCTCGGCTTACCATACCTGTACTCGAGTACGGCACGAAAATATATCCTATTCTAGTCTCCCTTCATCGCATCTTTAATGGCAGAGTCGTCTCTTTTGCTCTTATTGGTGGCGCTACTGTCGGTTATCGACACGGCCCATAGTGGTTTATATCAAGGACTGGGATATTCCCGATATCCTGGGCCATACTGTATGGTTGCCATGATAATAACAATTTCCTGGATAAAACCGCTCTAACTCAGGATCCCAGCACTGTCTGTTCAACATCCTGGTGCCGGGATCGGGGGCAACCCTTCCGAGTGTTGTGCTTCGAATACGAGATTTAATTGGGAATACCGCTTGGCGGGTTATGAACTGTTTATTGAATTGCGGGGCACAGATAGTGGTGACAGGTGGTAGGCGGATGACGGGATTCTATGCGGGGGCTCTAAGACAGGGTGATGCTCGCTATCGATTGTGAGGAATGATATAAAATATTGTCTGGAAATGTTGGTCCAAATTTTTAGTGGTAGAATGGAGGGTTGAAATGGCTAACGGTGCGTTGAATTGGTATTCTACTCAGTATAATAATTATGCGGTATTATCTTGCATAATTATAGGGGCGGCATCCTAGTCACAATGTCCGATCCGAACCCCATACGCGATTCTTTAAACGCAAAGTTCCATCGATCATCAATCATCTATTTTGATAGGTGCGGGCCGCTTTCAAAGTGCAGCACGGCGAGAGTGATGGACGTTGGTTGGAGACATCGTGGGGTTCCTAGATTCAAGATCCCTCAAACCTCTCCTGGCATCTATACCTCCCCACAAATCACCCGGCATCGGAAGCCCCGTGGTCATCATTGGAACCCCCTTGCACACTATCGCTGGCCCCTAGTCCACTGACTAGGTACTATAAATCAACCATTTATAGCTTCTGCTATGGCGTATAGGGGATGCTATCTCTAACTTATCCCGTATTCCATTAACTTCGGGGCAATTGGCCTTCTGAATGATGCTTGTATTTGCCTCTCCAGGGCTGATGGGGAAAACACTGGTGGAATCTCTCATGATGCTGCGTTTGAGGCACGGCCCTCGAGGGCACTGGAGTGTAACTTAAACTGGCACTGGAGCTCCCGGTCTGCTCTTTTCTTTTTGCTAATGAGGAGAGGTTCCTAAAGCGCGTTGGGTTCGCTTTGTTACGGCACCACACTCGTATTATGGGAGGTGGGCGAGGATTGGGAGTATTTGCACCTGCCTTTGGCTTTGGGACTGACTGAGTCTGAGATCGGCACTTCGTCTTCCGGATTCATCGCACATCACTCGCTATATGGCAAGAGGTAGTCCACTCAGAGGTAATAGTGATGCTAGACTTAAATATGGGGTGAGATAGCCGAACGAAGTCACTATAGAGCGAATGCCTTATGCGCCTATTATCAATGCCGTTTAACTAGCAGCCTAAAAGTCAAAATCCCGCCAAGTATGCGACCATCCGACGCAAAATAGGTCTCACTAGGTGGGAGGTACGAAAGGTTGCTGCTGGGGAACCATTGAAGCAAGCTCATCGGCTCCATCACATTTGACTCTTTCTGGGTCTTGCCAATGGGCGCTGTTTTTAATATGGACGGTACGGAAAGACTGGTACGGATAATAATTCGGAGGGGAGATTGGTTGCGTTCAATAGGGTGTGATTGCGAAAATCCCTAAACCTCTTTTAGAACTAGCTTGCATTGTACCTTTTCGCAGAGGTCAGATTTGGCTGCGGGAGGGTCTGCGCGGCTGTCTTTCGCTATTTGCCTAAAGTGCGGAGGCTTGGGGTCTCACTTTCTGGTTGGCTCGGCTGCCCTTAGCTCATGTCCGAACTTTTAAGGGAGATATGGTAGTGGCAACGGGAAGTGTTGGGATGAGGGTGAGGACGATGGGGGCCCCGAAATATACAACTGGGGTGGTGCTATAGCTTTTAGTGTATAGCTGTAATAAATAGCCACACTTGGGATGGGAAATGACTGCCCTCAATGGCCGCAGTGGCACGCATATACACCGGCGGGGGGACACGCAAGCTATGAAAAGTACTCCCCTACTTGTTTTTCCTTCCTCCTTGTTCTTTCCGCGCCCAAGTCTTCCTCCCGGTTCTTAACTTTCTTCAAGATTTCCTTTCTATACATTCAATTCAATCAATCATGAACTTCTTCACCACTTGATACAAACTCTGTGTCTTCACTTTAGCCGCTACACTCCGCTACGTAAAACACTCATCGCCGATCATTACCGCTGCGTTGGTTATTTTCAATAGCAACTCCTGGTCGGCACCGAGTGATACTGTGAGTATACCGTTGTTGAGAGGTATCGCGAGAGTGTAGACCGGCACGAACAGAAATTGGGTTGAGGTCTAGGTGCTTGTTGTTTATGGGGGAGGAGAGAAAAGGAGCGATGCATGGAGATAGGCTCAGACACAAGTGGATAGCTCATGCAGTCATAGATTGTCACTCGTGACCCAGTTGCTAGTGGAGTACTAACACGATCCAACAATTGTAATGCCAGAACCGAGGACAAACCAACAGTGAACTGGTATAACGAAACTAAGGATATTAGAGACCAGTCCCCTGCATTTTTTGGCAACATTGCATGAAACGAAATGCTTGTCTCGTAAGATGATTTTAGCTACTTTATCTGGTCTAGGAAAAGGAATAAGTTCGGGACACTGCCATTACAATAGCCACTCTTTTTTCTTCTTGGGCGTTCTTGGGGGCAATAAGATTCTGCGGGATTATGCTTATCTAGGGGCATTATATCGGCGGTGCTCTCTAGGTAGGAATATGGTTCCCTTCGCTTAAGTTCGAGGGGAGTCGCTGTATGTGGGTTGAGATAACTATGATGGGAGTGGGTATTTTATACACTCTCATTCAAGCACCCGGTGTACGCCTTGTCTGCGTTGAATAGATGGATATGAGTCTTGGGCCTGCATGGTGCTAGATTAGAGGGGAGATAGTATGGGTCGTATCGATCTGGTAACCCTTCAGTTTTTCTACTATGATGTATGCTTGGAATTCGCGATTGCTTCGACTCCTAGCTCTTATTTCTCAAAGATTATATGACATTCAGCATTATACCTCGGTTCTTAAGCCACGGATTCAATCGTATCCTACCATGCGAAGAAATACGGTCATTAGAAAAAAGTCTTTGAGGATCGGATTTTCTCCCTGCCCCCCCCCCACAGCACAGCAATCTCTGACAGGCTGAGGTTCCATTTCACCTGCATTTCTGTCTGGTGGCTGTGACTAGACGGATCCACTATATGGAACAGTCTCGCCCTAGCCCCTTCCTCGATCTAGTAGCAGCACTCCTATATAAAGAACACTCTTTTCATACTTAGTAAATAGAGTTACAGGTAGCTTACCATAGCTTTAGTGGAGGGGAGTTCGCCTCGCCACTGTCTAAATTTATCAGGATATCCCGCAACGCGAATTTTACATGAATCTGGGGGAACTCAAAGAGAGTGGTGGGTAAATTTCTAGTTTCCTTTTGTCTATTTCTGAGGCTGGGCAAGCAAATCGGTCGGAGAGCCAAGGATCACCTAAAAAGCGTGTAACGGGGAAAAGACAAAAAGGTCACAAGAGGCTAAGCATAATAGAACATAGGGAACCAAAGAAAAGGTGAAAAAACAACGTAGTGGGGATATATCAAAAGGAGATAAGGCAAAGGTGGTTGGGAAAGACGAGAGATAGAAAAACAGGGCGATACGGAAGATACAGAAAGACAGAAAGCGAAATATCGGGTCAAAGGACGAAGGGAGAAGTGGTGGTCCAAAAATCTCCCAAGGAAAAAAAGGAGAAGAAGAAAGATCTCTTCGAAATTTCCTCTTCACTCCACCCCCCTCCTACCCTCCCAGGGACCAAAATTCAACACCCTCCCAAAAGTCCCCCAAAACTGGCGGAGACCCCCGTTCTCATTCCATTTCCGGCTTCTGATTCATATAAAATAACGGCTCTTGTTGCTGACCCTGCGAAAATTGCTCGTATTCGGTAGCCATCATGGGAGAACCTGAGCCAGCGTTGGAGGTACTGGACCGCGGACTCGTCATCGTGGTTGCGGGCCTGCGTCCACTCGGCTTCCCGATAGGATCTCCGTGTGCACTACGCAGGTGTTGGACTAAATTATCCTTTCGTTTGAACCCGGATTTGCCTACCCGCTCACAGCCTTGGTGTGGGCAGTCTAAGGGTGCAAAGGGCCCCTCGTTTTTATGTACTGAGTTCTCGTGACGCTTGAGTTCTGCCGAGCGGCCGAATATTTTTCCACAATTATTTTCGGTGCACCGGTAGGTTTTTTTAGTTCTATGAGGGAGGGGGTTTGCAATTAGAATGGGCTCTTCAATAAAAATGGTTTTTTGGCATGGTTATTACTTTCTTGTGGGCCTTTCCCCTCTTTTCTTCTTTTTGGGATGGAAAAGAAGAGAAGGGGGAAAAAAAAATGAAAGTTATAGAGACTATTGCGAAGGGGTCTTTTCTTCTTGTGATCTGGAACTTACTTTGTCACTTTTGAGTTGTTGGGATTCCCCTCTGGGTTGGAGTACTTTCTCTGGCTGTAGATGCCCGCCGGGCTACTGGGACTGGGGGCCGGTGAACTTACTGACCGCCCGCGGCCGCCCCTGGTGCTGCTCGGTCCGGCAAGGGCTTTCTCGGAACCATACGAGGATAGGTGATGGTTGAGCACCTGCTGTGCTAGGAAGGGTTTTTCTGGGGAGAGTTCTGGGAAGAGTTGTTCCACGGAGGGCGGTGGGTATTGCGCTAGGGCGGGTTCTGGGAAGAGTCCTGGCGGATCAACAGACACTCGTGGCTGATCCTGATTATGTGCGCTAACTCTCTCTAGAGGACCTGCGCTAGCCCAATTGCTTTCCGAAATTACCCTAGAAAATGGCGGATTTTCTACCGGTCGCGGATCTATAAGACTGGAAGACTCTTGTAGCTGACCCTGCCAAAATTGGTATCCGATAGCCATCTGCGCAGAACCTACGCTGGTGCTAGAGGCACAGGACCGTGGACTCATCCTCGTGGTTGCGGACCTGCGTTCACTCTTCTTCCCGATAAAATCTCCGTGTACACCACGCAGGTGTTGGACTAAATTATCCTTTCGTTTGAATCCGGATTTGCCTGCCCGCTCACAGCCTTCATGTGGGCAGTTAAAGAGCTCGACAGCGGGCCAGTTTGTATGCACAGAGTTCTTGTGGAGCGTGAGCTCTGCTGAGCGGCCGAATGTTTTTCCGCAATTATTTTCGGTGCACTGGTAAGTTTTTTTGGTTCTATGAGGGAGGGTTTGCAGTCAGAATGTGTTCTTGAATGGAGATGGTTTTTTTTGGCATGGTCGTTTCTTCCTTTCTTGTGAGCTTTTTTCCTCTTTTCTTCTTTTTGGGATGGGAAAGAAGAGAAGGGGGAAAAAGCATGAGAGATATAGAGACCATTGCGATGGGGTGTTTTTTCTTGTGATCTAGAGCTTACTTTGAGATTCTTGAGTCATTGGAATCCCCA
>Ga0307510_10005409_pt1 | contig 15204 bp, 12 predicted proteins | sample 12_EM_MG_FD_207224 | JGI IMG/M metagenome (GOLD analysis project Ga0307510, IMG submission 207224) | Populus trichocarpa ectomycorrhiza microbial communities from riparian zone in the Pacific Northwest, United States - 12_EM | ecosystem: Host-associated > Plants > Roots > Unclassified | place...
TAGAAAAAATAGAAAAATATGTGTATGAATGAATAAAAATAATATAAATTTACTGGTTTATTCACCAACGCCAGAGTCGGGAATAAAATACTGGTTTAAATTTATATTATTTTTATTCGTTATATTTCACTGGCGTCAGATTTAGGAATATTATAAGCAAATTATCATAGCATAAACTAATAAACATCTAGCAATTTAAGACAAAACCAGCAATGCAGTCTGCCTCAGGCAGAACGTTTAAGGGGTGATAATATCTTTCCTTTTACGTAACCAATCCCGAGCTATAGAATCTCTGATGACCAGTTAGGGTTCCTAGTGACCGTAATACTAGGTGGCGACTTCTTAAACAAGACATTTTTCCTTAAAAGAACCAGATGCCGGAAATATGTTCTCTTTCCATACGTCAAGAATTATTTTGTGGGTTGCCGCGATGTCGGGTGCGACACTCTCTAAGCCAAACAAATCGTCTTTCTCATCATCATCATGTTTATTTTCATCATCGTCGTCGTCGTTATCATCATCATCGTGTTTATTTTCATCATCGTCGTCGTCGTTATCATCATCTGTATTGTTTCCATTACCAGCACCGCTATTGCATCCAAAACACTACTAGTTCTTGTACCACCAAAACCATTTGAAGCATACTGAACAACATTATTCATAACATTGTCATACTCGTCATCAAATAGATCATTAAATTAATTCGCATCCATATCTACAAAACAACAAATTTTTTCACGGATGAAATTGCCATAAATACAATTAGATGGAGAAATTTGTTTTGAATATTAAAATTTCATGTCGACCTGAACTGAAACCAAAACAAAAATTTTAAAGCATTCCCAAATTATCGTAGATCTTTTAGTAATAATTAATGAATACAATATTGCGTGCAACACAAGCATATTTATATATGAGCTTTTAATTACATAAATGGTTTTAATTGAACATATTTTATGGTATCTAAGATTTACTATGAATTCAATGAAAATGAGATCAATTAATTAAGATGGAATGAGGATGTAAAAAGGACTTGAAGAACATAAGGCCATGATTGTACATAAAAGAGATTTTATATATAACTTGAAAACCGGCAACTAACCTTCACAAAAGCATGCAATTCAAGTGCAAATTTGTTATATGTTGGCAACTTAAATGAATGTGTTTTAATTGACAACGTGCTTTAAATAGGTAACTAATGACATGAAGAAATCAATGTAAACATGCTAACCTTTAATAATAATTCAAACCAACTTTACACCTACAATTGAAAACTCCAAAAGCAAACAGTCAACATGTTAACAACTATTCAAACTAAATTCTCAACATCCAATTCTAGATTGCAACAGGAAAGAGAATAAATGTTAACAGTCATTCAAACCACATTCAACACCTAAAATTGCAGCTTCCAACAGGAAGCATTCCCACATAATTTTACACCTTCCAACAGGAACCATTATCCAATAGACACTAAGAAAATGTAATACATCAACATAGTATACGTTACAACATATTATTTGAAAAAAAAACACCAATGATTAATCCTGTACATTGAATCTCATACTCAGCAGCAAACATTACATTTTAAAAGTAACCATATTATAATAACACAGTAGCAGCAACAACATTGACGTGCAAATCAGCATATCGAAGCAAAGTTTTGCTTTTATAACTGTCAAAACACATAACACCAAAATATATTTATGACAATTCAAACAAGAAAATTATATTCATGGAGCATTAAAATACAATGACAAAATTAGTGTAATATCCTATCCAACAACTCTTGACTTCAAATATAAAATTAATATAATACTGCAAAACACATATGACAACATAATAAACTTCAATTGCTGAGAAATAATATAGAAATAATTGTAAGTACATAATAATAGATTTACACTTACATCAAGGTTTACATTTGATCTCCTCTCGAACATTAATTTTAGCCATTGAAATTTTCTTTCCTTTTCTCAAATTGCTGCCCATATTTCCCTCCTGCTTCTAACCATTAAAAACTCAGTTGCAAAACAATAAAACTCACAGCCGAAAACCACTTTCTCAATGGAGTGAAAATCCTTAATGACCTCTTCTATGCTACATTCTTTTTTAGCCCAACCACTTGATGTGCATTCACTCCTAGTAGATACACTATCAACCAATTGATTAAAACGCGAAAACAGTTGCGCTCCCATTCCCGAACCTTTTTTTTCCCACTCTTTTGTGTACTTTGTTGAACACCTTTTCTCTTCCCATACTACTACTAGGATTGCTACTACTATTGGCAAAATTTACACCAACAACCATATTATTGACATCCTCTACAAAATTTGGTAAAGTATCCTCCTCTGAATCACCACTACCTCCTCTAAATGTGGATCCTCATTAGATGCATTCTTTCTCCTTTCATCTAAACCATCATCATCAGAATTCAAACCCTGTGATGGAGCCCAAGCATACTGACTGGTAGTCACAATGTTTGTAAACATGATATCATATTTACAACACAATGCGAGATCGATACCAGAATGCTTAAACTTTCTAGCTCCTTGTATCTCCTGCAACAAGGGAAAATGAAGATATAAATGAATCATAATGATTGTAAGAACAAACAATAAAATAGTTTATAGTAATTGTACACATACTGGAAAAAAAAAACAAACCTTGATTATAGATTTCCACAACTCTAAAAAATAACAATTAAAAGAAACCCATGCAAATTTACAAAAAGAGAGTTACAGAATAAGAAAACCAAAGCATAAAGTATATAATCAAGTTCATTTATTCATAAGATGATGATTGATCCCACATAAAAGCAGCACACAATTCATAATATTACAAACAAAAAAAATCTAAACCTTAAAAAATGAAACTTAGAAAATGCAAATATTGACATATATAGTGGCAGTGCATTAAGAAATACATAAGGACATGGCTATAATTTTTTCCTGGTTAGATATAAACATTAAAACAAGTAACTAAAAAAAAAACAAAGATACTGAGTCATGTAGTGTAGGATGTACCGAAATAGAGATCTGGTGTTTGTTGTGTTTTTCAAAAGACAAATTTTTAAGCCCTCTTTGGTTCTTGACAGAAAACAGAACGCCAAACAAAATGCCTTAACACAGATCGGGAGTTTGTTGTTCTTTCCAAGAGATAAAAATATTAGATCTTTGGTTCCTGAATCAAAATAGAACGAAACAAATTAGAAAAAAAGAAGAAGAAGAAGGATATGATTATTGTAAATATTAGGAATTTGAGTTACCAGAAGTTTTTTAAATAAATTCACAAGAAAATTACCTTGAAAATCATAATAATTTTAGCGTGTCTTCAACCATTTCTGGGTTATGAAAAAGCACCATCACTGCGAAAAGACTTGAAGAAGGCAGCAGATCTGGTGTATGGTTTAAGTTTAGGATATGGATTTAAGTTGGAAATGGGTAGTTGTTTTTAGCCCGAATGATCTGTTGACAGACTTCAATTATTCCCAAAGGTTTTTGGATCTCCAATCGGCTACAAAAAAAAAAAGAGTGTGTGAGGTCTGTTAAAGATTGGAATGAGAGAGAAGAATAATGGAGAGAGTAGGGAAAGAACGATGAGAGGAGAAGACCGAAACATGTTATTTTCAACAATATAAAATTAAAAAAGTGTGGAAACTGCGTTGCTATATTTTGTGTTCAGCAAACAATTCATAAAAGCAATTTGAGTTGCTTTTGACTAGCCTGTGGTTAAAACACAGGTTATTGCGGGTTCCAATAGTTAAAAAGTATGGTTTGTAGCTAACTAAACATCTAAAAATTATGGTTTAATCTGAACATGAAAGATAACACGTAAACAAACACTTTCTTATTCTATTTTATGATTATAAAGTAACTGTAACTATTTAATATCATTCATGTTTATTTAAATATTGAATTTTTATTCTATTCCTAAATCAATGCAACAAGAAAAATTACAACGAATATATTAGACAATGCCACCCGTCAACTTCCATCATATAAGTGTTACAAGCAGGGGAGGAAAAACTACCGCGAGCAGTAAGAAAAGAAGGATCTATAAACGGCACCGTTTTACCGAACGACAGGACAAATGGTCTCGTGATGGTGGTGTCGATGTGATCGATCTGCATCACGGCTTCCAATTTTTAATCATGTATTCTGAAAAGCCCAATTGCGCACTAAATCGCTACTTCTCCCTGTAATTCAAAATCAATCCTCTCTTCACGGACCACCACCACTCCTACTCCGACAACAACAGCCTTGTCACTGCTCAGGGAATCTCCTTACCTTTCTTTTCTGGCCCATTCCTGGTCAGCTCTCTTGTCTCGTCTCTCTGTCTCTTCTCCTCGCATCATTTCCTATTTCTCCCTTTTTTAACTGTCTGCGCTTAAAAGTTCTCGTGCCATCTTTTTCTTTCGCTGTACTTTCCAATTAGTAGGTTTGGTGTTAGTGTTTTTTAAGGTTTGTGTGTATGTTATTTCGTCGAATAATCAATTTGAACTTTCGCTTATTGGTAATGAAACCCTGGTGCTGATTTTTAGTACGAGGTAAAGGTATCTCGGGGTTGTTTTTTTTATTTTTTTCTAGTAACAGGACATGTGGGTGCATGGAACCAGCTTGAAGGTTTTTATTTATTTTTAATCCAATTCAAGATTTTGAGTTTCTGGGAACCAATAAATGTTTCAGTTTTTCTCTCTTTCTTTACCTTCTCTGTTTTTTTTCTTAAAAAAATAAAATTAAAGCTTCTGATTTTTGGGGACTGACGATTATTTCCTTTAAGTTTCTGGACTTTTGGAGTATTTGGTAAATGAAATCTTTGGTTGCTTGTGTTAAGGTCGTCAAGGATAGTTGGATTGCAACAGCTAGCGTATAATTAATTAGCTGTTTTTATGAAGCTGAACACTCACGGATACCCACTCGTTTCTCAGGGAAGTAGGATTATTCGATCACTATCTGACCACATGAAGTGAGAGAACTGGTCAAACATTTGTGGAGTTTGCCCGGAAATGGAGAATTCACCTACAACAATCGGCTCAAAAGGTTTGATAAAGCAGCATGAATTTGTAAGGGTTATAATTCAAAGCCTTTATTCTTTGGGCTATAGAAAGTCAGGTTCTTGTCTTGAATCGGAATCTGGGGTTTCATACAAATCTATGAATCTTGAGTTGCTGGAATCACAAATATTGGAAGGAGATTGGGATGGCTGCATAAATACCCTTTGTGCTATTCAGGAGTTGGCGGATGAAACGAGAGCATCGGTGTTGTTTCTGGTGTTTAAGCAGTGTTTGTTAGAATATTTAATTGGTGGCGATGATACTTTAGCTCTTTCTGTTTTGCGGAACCAGGTTCCTGCATTACGAATGGGCAAGGAGAATGTCCATAATCTTGCTTATAGTATAATTTGCTTGAAGGAGATGGAATTGAGTAAGGCAGATGACAATGTCATCCACGGCCAGCGGAAAAACCTGCTCACAGAGTTGGGAACATTGCTTCCTCCACCAACTGTGCTGCCTGAAAGAAGGTTAGAACATCTGGTTGAAACTGCTATTACAGCCCAAATTGATTCATGTGATTATCACAATTCAGTTGAGCCAATTTCACTTTATGAGGACCATAACTGCTCAAGAGACCAGTTTCCCACAGAGACCATACAGGTGTGCTTCTTACTGCCTTTTAAATTATTACTGCTTAAAAATGTTAAAAAGAAGCAAAACTAAAAATAATTGACTTTCTGAATAGAACATGGAAATGCTAATTGCTTTAACTTATTGGATGTTCTTAAATGCTGAATACCTGTGTGCATTAAGATTACTCGTTATTTCTTAATTGAGCATTCAGATGGCTTATGTTGGTACAAAGTCCAAAAACTTGTAAGTTGGCAATGTTGATGCTAAATACACATTATAACGAAAGAATAATGGACAAGTCACTTTCAACTTACAGCATGATAATATAACACTATTTAATGTCTTAACCCTATTGAGGTTGGCAGCATAACATTCATGAAAAATTCTGTGAAACGATGAAGGATAACATTGTTTCATCTTCGTACTTCTGTTTTAGAGATGCAGGAATGAAAATGCAATTCTTTTTTGAACATTGTTGCTTTTGAGACTCGCTTGGTGCTTATCTAGCTGTCTTTATATTGAATTATAGAGTAAGAATCTTGTTAAGAGAAGCTGGATAACTGAAAGTTAATTTTAGAATATATGAGAAAGTCACATGGAACTTGTGATGCAAGGTTACAACTTTTAGCAACTCTGTGCGCAGTCATGCATACATATAAATTGAACCTAGTTCTCTGTTGCCTTCCTCATGGTCCACAAAATTCATGAAGTGTACTCTTTTAGCATTGTTTGCGGTAGAAAGAACTGAGCAAGATCCTTTGGGTAGAAACAGAGTAAGAATTTTGCTGGAATAAACCATACAAATGAAAGCTAGTTTTAGGATTGTCTGGGAAGCAGATGAGTTATGTTATTAAGCTTGTCATGAGATCTACCTCCTCTCTATTGGCCTTTGGTTTTTTCTTATCAACCTGCAAATGTTTATTTATTTATTCTTATGCATACCCTTATTAAATGTTTGAAAATAACTGTTGCAGAGCAACTGAGCTTGAGACTAAACAAAAACTAATTTTAGAATTGACCTGAGAGCACCAGATTATCTGTCTTGGTGAGATTGTCATTTGAACGAACCTGCAAATACCATTTTTCATATTTAACAGAACAACATATGCACACTTGTTGTCTTTGTTTTGCAGACGTTGACTGAGCATGAGAATGAAGTTTGGTTTGTTCAATTCTCTAATAATGGGGAGTACTTAGCTTCTTCTTCAAGTGACTGCACAGCCATCATATGGAAGGTACTCTTTGATGCTTTATCCTGTGGGCTTGCTTATCACAAGTGTCAAACAAAATAGGGTACTACTTTCTTGATCCAAGTCTGTCTTCGAGAATTGGTATGACAAATTGTTATTGTGGTTGGCAATGTGCGGGGAGCTGTATTCTGCTACTTTGCAACTTAGGGAGATTTGTTTTGGGGGGATGAAAAACACAGGGAGTTGTGTGCGGGTAATCATTATTCAAGGTTCCACATCTCGATTTTTCCAGGAAATTTTTCATTTGGAATGGTGAATGAAAAAAAGAGGAAAAGGAAATGTTCAAAAGCTATGTATGGCTGGTTAACTTTGAGGACCAGCAGACATTAAGTTCCTTGCTGTTGTTGTTAGTTGAGTTTGAAAGTTAGTGATAGCTGATACTTTTATATTCACTTGTTTTAGATTAATTTAAATTTCCAGCTCTTGATGTACAAAGTAGTACTGGACGGAGTGATTTGTATTTGAGATAAATTATGCACCAAGTCATTTGGCTAGCTATGACTTTATTTGGAAATTTAGACTTGATGTTCTAGTCTCTCAGAGGAGCTTAAATGAATTTTACTATATGATAATACAAAATATTTCAATTGCTTGTTGATGCTGGTATCATGGAATTGCCTTTAAAAAGAAAAATTATATTTCAAGTGGAATAGTTGATTACTGAAATAATAAGCTCTTCTAAAAATATGCAAGGGCCAGCTGATAGCGACTAACATAATGTTATTTATGTGGAGCTAAATGAAAGATTTTGCCCCATTGTTGTGCTGATTTAGATAATTGAAAATTTTAGAAAACAAGAGAATTGAGTATTGTTGCAATAAATGTGATAATTTCACAATGTTGGGATCTTGGATTTTAAGCTTTACCATAGGCCTTACAGCTACTAGGATTTGATTACTGTTTCTATGCACTATATTAAATTGTGTGAGAGTTAGTTTCTAAGAAAGTCTGAATAGGTCCCAGCTAAGTAGTTGCCTTTAGTGGAAATAGTATCTTGCTCTATTCATTGACCTTGTCATGACTATTCAATTACAGTTTTGTGAAGTCCCTCAATGTTCATATATTTTATTAATCTAAAGCTTTATATTTACATGTGTGTGCTGCATTGAGTTGATTTTGAGTTTGTGCTTAGAACTTTATTTACAAGTTCTTCTGGGTGAAAAATGAAGATGCGTACCAATTTGAAAGTGGGAGGCTGTCATTTAATTTTGCAATTCTGATGCCAGGTACTGGAAGATGGGAGGCTGTCATTTAAACACATGCTAAGAAGCCATCTAACCCCGGTATCCTTTGTAGCATGGAGCCCTGATGATACAAAGTTGCTAACGTGTGGAAATGTGGAAGTTCTCAAGTTGTGGGATGTGGAAACAGGTACATGCAAGCATACTTTTGGGGATCATGGCTTCGTTGTCAGTTCATGTGCTTGGTTTCCCGACTCAAAGCGATTTGTGTGTGGCAGTTCTGACCCTGAAAAAGGCATCTGCATGTGGGACTGTGATGGCAACGAGATAAAAGCATGGAGGGGCACAAGGATGCCTAAGGTTTTGGATCTTGCTGTCACACCAGATGGGGAAAATCTGATCAGTGTAATGTCAGATTTAGAAATTCGGATATTAAATGTCAGGACAAATGCTGAACAGGTCATCCCAGAAGAGCAACCAATTACTTCCCTTTCAGTTTCCGCTGATAGCAAGTTCTTTATTGTCAATCTTAATAGCCAAGAGATTCATTTGTGGGATGTTGCGGGAAAATGGAAGAAACCATTGAAATATATAGGCCACCAGCAACACAAGTATGTGATAAGATCCTGCTTTGGTGGATTGGATAGCTCATTCATTGCCAGTGGTAGCGAGAATTCACAGGTATGGCCTTTTTCTCCATGGCCTAGCTTTTTGTGAAACAAATAATCCATGTCCATGCATATTACTAGTGATTATATTTGTTTTTATCTTATAGGGGTGATTTATTTTGTCTTTCTCATTTATATCCTCATAGCATGCAGATTCACTTTCTGATGTTAAGCAGATGGAAGCATCACTAACCTGTTTGTTCATTTCTGGTCTGCTGTTATTTAGTGAAGTTAATTTAGTCTGAAATTATGTTGTTACTTCTTAGCAGGTTTACATCTGGAATCGGCGGAACTCAAGGCCAATCGAGGTTTTGTCTGGCCATTTAATGACAGTGAACTGTGTCTGCTGGAACCCTAAAAGGCATCAAATGCTGGCTTCAGCTAGTGACGACCATACCATCCGTATATGGGGACCAAGCCGATCCAAGAACATACAGCGTTAGAAGAGTGTTTGATCAAGAAGGATACAAACCAGTATTGCAGCCCAAACCTGCATGTGCAATAGTATTTGTTTTCCCCAATTTGTTATTTGTTCGTAGATTTGTAAATAGGTGGAATCCCGGTGCCCCTTTCCAATTTTTGAGCCTTGTAAATCTCCATTCCTTGTAGCTTTTTTTCTCTTGCATATGTGAATTATTTAGATGTTTTGAGCAAGAGTATGTTTAAGAAATAGACGATGCCCTGTATAATGGCCTTTGTACTCTCATGCTATGGTACAAATGTCTTTCTGATCGAGCAGTGATCTTTCTTGGCAGCTGCAGGTGAAAGTTTTTGTTTTGCTTTCCTCACTGGTTCCGTGCTCTATGTTCCTGGTCTTTCTATGGACCATCTATATCATGAATAGGCGCTTGGGCTAGCTTTGTCTCAGCTTTGATGGCTGTGATTTTTGGGTCCAGACATGTGCGTGCTAGAACAATCGAAGCCTCATGAAACCACAGTTCAAAGGAGAAGAACCTGGTAATGTCGCGGGTTTAACAGGTGGGATTTTCTCAACCTGGTACCAAGATTTAGGTTCTGCTTGTCAGTAGGGATGTGGATTGGACGAAGAGTTGATGATGATAAAGAAAGAAAGAAAGAAAGATGAGAGTAAATTCATGTAAAAATTACCAAAAATATATAGGGTGTTTTGGGATATTCACTGTAGCACTAATGAGGATTTATTGTGGATTGTACTAGTAAAATGATGTTTTTATCCTTCATCAAATCAGATTAGAAAATTAAGCTCATATATAAAACAGTCTTTTCTATATAATTCAACTGTCATTCTCGCTTTTCATAGAGGTACAAATGTATTTTCATTTTTTTAATAGTAAAATACCTTCTTTACCCTTAAAAAAATACTAAGATATTTGGTTGTCAAGGGCTTGTTGAGATTTTATGGTTTTTTGCATAGTATAATTACTAGTTTATCCTTTACATCATAATTAATTAAGGCTTGCTTTGAGGGTATTTTTGTATTATCGTTACTAGTTGGATTGCCCGCGCGCTGCTACGAGAAATCTTGCCGTAGCTTTCTTCCCAATTGTAAATTCATGAAACCTAAATCTCATAGCAAGAGAGAAAATGAAGAACTTTCCTAATATGCAAGTAGGATCTAAATTCATTAAAAGGTAATGAATGCAGTGGTTAAACAATAATATATTTAATTAAAAATATTTGTTATCCAAGAACAAAAATACGTTTAATAAATTAAAAAGAGTTGGATATAACAGTGCTAGCAAGAATCAAGTTGAATGTTGTCAAAGGAAGTGAGTTTTAGCAAAAGTTGCAAAACAGTATCCAGCACATGTATGGCATGATCGTCCATAGCTACATGTCCTGTAAATGAAAAATGAATCATCAAAGAGAGAGAATCTAGAGAGAGACGCTCTCCTCCTTCATAGAGTGGATTCCCTCTTGTCTGCTAGTGGCGACTCTTGCTGTTTGATTTTTTTTCTTGGCTTTCCTTGTCCTGTTCCTCTTCTCTTCTCCGTTTCCCTGTTTTCCCTTCACTGATTTCCACCACATCCCGGTTTCCCCCTTCTTTTCATCTTTTCCCGCCTGTTCCTTTTTTTCAAATGGCAAAGAACAAGCGAAAGGCTACTTCTACAGTAGCTCGTAGACAAGACGTTTTGCCTGCTCCTATTGCTGGCCCCAAGGATCATGATCCCGATGGTGATGGTTCAGAGGTTCTTGCCCTCACGGTTGTCACTGCTAGCAGACCCGATGCAGTTCCCTGTGCATCCTATCTAGATCCTTCCCCCTTGCCTTCGTCTCAACCTCGAGATGTGGGTTTTAGTGCTCTCCACCCTGCTTCAGTGATGGTGGTTGCTTCTGTCTCTAAGTCTTTGGATGCGGTTCTAGTGAAAGATTGCTCTGTCGCTTCTGATGACGAGATCCTGGATGAGGATCAGCTGGACTTTAACTTTTCAGATGAAAAGTGTGATGACTCCCCTCAAGCCCCTACTGTGCTCCCTACTAAGAACTTACCTTCCCCTCCCCCTTTGCTACCTGCTGAGCAGATACCTTCCCCCCTTTTGACGAAGAGTGTGATGCCTTCCTCTTTAACTTTTGGCTGTCGAGAGCCTGCACCCTCCTCCGTTGCAGGTAACCCTCTCTCTGCTCCTAGCAATAGTCAATGGCGGGACCTTTTCTTTTCCAATAGATCTACTGTTTCCTATACCAAACTTCAAAACTTCTCACTTAACCATCTCTCCAAAACTTATGCTATATCCCCTGAGGACATTCAACCAAAATTTGAAATTTGGAACTTTTGTGTTGTGGGCTATGTTTCTGGAAAAAGCCCCGGTTACAGAGCTCTGAATAGTATTATCTCCAATGTCTGGAAATGTGAGGCCACCCTTACCATCCATGACTCTGGGTGGCTGGTATACAGATTTAAAACAGAGGAGGACGAGCTTACAGTTCTTCAAGGAGGACCCTATCTTGTGTATGGACGTCCCCTTGTTCTGAGGCCTATGGCGAAATTTTTTCACTTCTCTAGTGAAGAGATGTCGCGGGTACCGGTTTGGGTAAAGTTTCCAAACCTTCCTCTGTGCTGCTGGTCCCCAGTTTGTTTATCAAAGATAACCAGTATTCTTGGGAAGCCTATTTAGTGTGACCAGCTTACCTCAACTCTTTCTCGTATGTCTTATGCACGAGTGTTGGTTGAAATTGATCTCCTAGAGGAACTTCGACACTCAGTGGAGATTTCATTGCCTGAAGGTCTTACTCTGCACCAAAAGGTTGTCTACGAAACTCTGCCCAAGTATTGTAACTTCTGCCATGTCTTTGGCCATACTCGTCTCCTCTGCCCCAAAGCTACTGCTACTATCAAAACTGTACCTTGCAATCAACCCCAGGCTCAGGATGTTCAAGCTGATAAAGGGGCTGTTTTTAGTAGAGTGGGTCCCCAGCCTCCTGTTCCTTCTCCTCCTCCACAGGTGCAATGCCATTCCCAAGACCACGATATTCCAGTGGTTTCTGGGGGGGATGCTGGGTCAGAAGCTGATCATGTTATTACTAATAGTTGGGTTACTGTGCACTCTAGACGAAAATCCAGCAAGCAGCACAAGGGGAAGGTGGTGGCTGTATCTAAGTCAGTGTTTGTTGACAACTCTCCTACTACTCCCTCTCCCCCTGTTTGCACAGGTACAGTTCAGAACTCCCCTATAATAGATACATTGGTGGCAACCCCTTGTGCTGGAGAAGTTCAGGGTTCTTTTCCTTCTCGAACTACACCATTGGTTGTGTATCCTCGTGCTGGTGAGGCCCATAATTTATCCCCTCCCAGAACAAATTCTTTGGTAACTAATACTGGTGATGCTGATATGGCTGGTAAATCTGTGAATGCTCCTATCTTGGATGTGTTTGTTCAGTGTGGGGTCAGGACTCGTAACCAAAAGCAGCGTAGTCGTAGTAGAAGGGTTTCCCCTTCCCCTGCAATACTATGATCATTTACAGCTGGAATATCAGGGGACTTAACAATCCCCTGAAGCAACATGAGGTTGTTAGCCTTATGAAGAAGCATAAGATGGATGTATGTGGGCTGCTTGAAACAAAATTGCTCTCCTCAAGAGTTGGCTCTATGCATAAATTTCGGCTAAGGCATTGGCAGTATTTGTCCAATGCAGATGTTGCATGCACTGCTAGAATTGTGGTTTTTTGGAATCCATCCACAGTAAAGGTTGATTTGTTTGCATCCTCTACGCAAGCTTTACATCTTTCAGTCACCTATTTAATTTCTCAGATTAGCTTTATGGCTACTTTTGTTTATGGCTTCAATATTATCTCTGCAAGACGATCTCTATGGGAGGATTTAAGGCGCTGGAATTCTAGTTGTCCCTGGATGGTTCTTGGTGACTTTAACTCTATGCTTTCCTCTGCAGATAAACACATGGTGCGGCTGTGTTAGGAAGTTAAACTTTAATATTCTCTTTATTTAGTAATAGATAATCAGTGTATATTATCTTCCTATTGTAATGCGTATCTTATAGCTTGACACCCTGTAATGTAGTTTCTCATTCCTGTAATGTAGCTTTTCATTCCTAACTTGTAGGAATGTTTTGCTGTACAAATACATGACCTAATGTCAATAATATTCATTCAAGCAAATTATATCTTTCCTTTATCTTTTCATGGTATCAAAGCCTTGATGACCAAGCGGTCACGAGTTCGAATCTCACCATCCCTATTTATTTGATAAAAATTAAGCACAAGGTAATGTGGATCTGTGCAAGTTTCAAGCCCAAAGGGCTTTCATTTGAGGGGGTGTGTTAGAGAATAATATAAATCATATCCTGGGACCTCACCTAACAGCTTAAGCTTTTGGGTTGAATTGGTTCTTTGACATGGTATCAAAGCAGAGTTGAGATCCTGATTCATCTTGATTCATCGATGTTCATCGCTGCACTCAAGTCACTCGTGTAGCATCTTCCTTTTCCAGCTATCATGTCCACAGATGAAACATCACTAACAATTGACACAGGCAAGGAGATTGTTGTTCCTACCACTTCTGCAGATCTCTCAAAGGCAGGTATCTCAAACCCCTATTTCACTCATCATGCAGATCATCCGGGCTTGGTTTTGGTTTCCAAACCGTTGAACGGAGACAATTATTCCACTTGGAAAAGAGCTATGAATTTGGCCTTAAATTCTAAAAATAAGTTAGGCTTTGTCAATGATTCAATCAAAGCCCCTTCAGAAGAAACTGATCCCGAAGGTTATGCGACCTGGTCTCGATGTAATGATATGGTCCATTCCTGGATCGTCAACGCTCTCAGTCCGGAAATTTCAAATAGTGTGATTTATTATTCTACTACTCATGAGGTTTGGGAAGATCTTCGTGAGCGATTCTCTCAAGGTAATGCACCTCGTATCTTCGAGATTCAGCGAGACATTGCTTATCTCAGACAAGAACAACTCTCCGTTTCTACCTACTACACCAAATTGAAAGGTCTATGGGATGAATTGGCTTCATACAATAATGCAATACACGGGGCACAACAAGATCAGCAAAAATTGATGCAATTTCTAATGGGGCTGAATGACTCTTACAGTGCTATTCGCGGGCAGATTCTCCTGATGAATCCCCTTTCTTCAGTTTGGCAGACGTATTCCTCTGTTTCTCAAGAAGAAAAACAACACCTCCTGAGTTCAACATACGCTGCAATTGACTCCAGTAGCAGTGCAGCTATGGTAGTTCGAAGCAAACCCAACCCAGTCAGACATGAGAGATCCAACCATCCATATGGGTCACAAGAATCACGATCGCAAGAGAGGCAGCCTGAAAATTTCAGGCAAGACAGACGACGACATGGTACAGGCACAGGCAGAGGACGCCCCAATTGCTCACACTGTGGAGAAATGGGACATTGGATCCAAACCTGTTATGAGTTAAATGGCTATCCAGTGGGCCATCCAAAGGCTAAATTTAACTCCGGCTCAAGAGGATTCAACAACAGAACTAAGCCTGCAGTGAATAATGTTGCCGAGTGGTCTTCTAAAATTGATGGCAACCAGATTGTTGGGATTTCAGAGGATCAGTTGAAACAACTTTTGTCGCTTGTTAGTAAAAGTGACGATTCTATCTCTCAGGCCAATGCTGTGATCAAGCCAGGTTTGTCTAACATCGCTTCCCGCAATTGGATCATTGATAGCGGGGCGACGGATCATATTTCTTCGTCATCTAAATTATTTTTCCACAAAAATAAAAGTTGTTCGTTACCTCCTGTAATGTTACCTAGCTGAGACAAAGCTAATATTGTTGCGAAAGGATCGTTGCCTCTGAATTCTGTCTATTATTAGCATAATGTGCTATGTGTTCCTACTTTCAAAGTTGATTTGATATCAGTTAGTCGTCTGACGAGAGGCCTGAATTATTCAATAACCTTTTTCTCTTATTGGTGTATTTTGCAGGATCTGGCTACGAGGAGGATGATTGGTTTGGGTAAACAACGCGATGGTCTATATTATTTGGCGGCACTTGCGACGAAGAATTC
>Ga0307510_10005410_pt1 | contig 15204 bp, 12 predicted proteins | sample 12_EM_MG_FD_207224 | JGI IMG/M metagenome (GOLD analysis project Ga0307510, IMG submission 207224) | Populus trichocarpa ectomycorrhiza microbial communities from riparian zone in the Pacific Northwest, United States - 12_EM | ecosystem: Host-associated > Plants > Roots > Unclassified | place...
TTTTCTAGATCCTCTCTGAATTGTTGGCTTTGAAATCTTTTTGAAATAAACATATAATTAACTTATAATTTTCTCTTTCTTTTTTGGTGGTGCAGACTCTTGATCTTTCTGTGGATTTGAGTGCTGCAAGCGCTGCTGCTGAATAAAGTTCTACATTGCTCAAAGAATTTAGTGGAACAACATTTATTAGATTTTAAATCATTCAATGTCTCTTCCTGTTGAAGACAAAATTAAATAATGTTCTGTATTTTGTTCTAATTTTATTAATCTGTTGTTTTGCAAAACTATGCTAATGTACTTTTAATTGGACAAACAATCTTATTTCACTCTTTATTTTTTTGGTTCGAAACTTCATATATACACAACACTTGGTATGGTTATCATGCAATTGAGCACATGATCTGTAACTTGATGGGAAGATCTGCATTCACAAGCTTGTGCACACCTTTGAATGTGCATATAAAAACGTCAAATCACACCCACCTAGATGTGTCCATGATCTATAGTCTAATTTAGTCGTTATAAATATTAATTTGATGGTAAACTCAAGTAAAATTCGATAAAATTAACTTAAAAAATAATAATAATATCATTTTAAAAAATATAACTAACCTAAAATATCAATAACCTAGTAACTGAAATCTTAAACAAAGTTAGACTCGGTGTCTAAGATATATTTTTTAAAAAATAATCTAAAAGTTTATTGGGTTAATATTTTTTAAAAGATAAAATAAAAATAAAAATTAATTTAAAAAATATTAAATATTAATTTTTTTTATTTAATAATAAAAAAAAATTAAAAAAGAATGTAATAACCTTTCCACCAAAAAGAATTTAATATTGAATTAAAAAAAAGCCCAAGCCCAAGCCCATTAACAATAAACAAACATATTGATCATATCATTAAAATTTGACACAGCCTTTTCCTGTCTCTCTGACTCTAAATTCTCCTTTTCTGTTTCCAAAAATTTATCTTTTGCTCACCTGCTACATATGTCCTCACTGTCAACCTCACAAAAGCAAAAGCTTTCTCAACAAGTATCCCTAAAAAAAGAAAACGAAGAAAAAGCTCCCTACGAGTAAGTCATGGCTCGTTCGAGTCAGAAATTTAGTGTGTTCGAGTTCGACGAAGAAGAAGAAAAAGTCGAGAAGGAGTCTGCGAGGTTCGTCGGCAAATTTCGGATCCAAAAGAGAAGACGAAACGGCAACAACAAGGACGACGACACTTCTCCTCGCACTAAGTATAAGTCTCTTCAGTGCTGTAAGTTTATCTTTCTTTTCTCTCTCTGTTTTTTTTTTTCTAAATTTGTGTTTCTATTTTTTCTTGCCTACTATCATTGCTTTACTCTAGTATAAATGCTTTATTATATGATAGATTTGTGTCTAACTTTGTTTTCTATATTATTTTTTTTAATCTAGTTGGAGGATGTACTGGGGCTGTAAAAATAGAAAGTAGCAATGAACCTATTGATATAGATGATGAACCAATCGATGTTGACTGTGGAGGTAAGGGAATTTTCTGCACAGGGTTCTTTAATTTCTCTATATTCAATGTTACTTGCCCTCATTTGCTTAATAGTTGCAGGAGAGACCAATTCCTTATGCAAGGGAAACAGTAACGAAGTAGTAGATATCGATCCTACCGACGTGGAGGGTCAATGCCAATATTCTGTTTCAGCTCCTGCTTGCATGCCACAAGAAGATTGTTCTGTCAAGGAGATTTCTCGGCTGGATAGGTTATTCAGATTCTCAAATTATGAGGTACGTACTGTGGTCCTGCTTTGCACGGATTGGAAGCCTGTATTCTAAATTGAACAGTGATATACTTCTCCTGCTTTTTATGGAATGGAAGCCTATATTCTAAATTGAGTTTGTTACACGCCATGGTTATTATTCTTTGGGTAAAGTTCTACTGACGGCAAAAAGAATTCGAATAGCATGCTGGCACAGTCTTTTTTCTCTTAGAAACCTCTCCTTTAAATTGTTTTATGAGAAAGCTGGATGTGTAAATTTTGTCCCCTTAGTTATTTGACCAAAATTGTTGCAGAATGAGTCAGTTGGTAGGATTTCGGATAATGATGTTGGGATTGAAATGAGCTCATCCGCTTCTGTCTCTACTCTTGTGGAGAATGCAGGTTCTAATCTTCTGCCCCCCTCATCTTTTTTTGAGTTGATTCTGTATTATCTTCTCCTTGTCATGGTCCTCATGGATGATCTGATGAAATTATTTAAAATATGTGCATTCTTTCATTTCCATCAGGAAACCAAGTGCTAGAGCGTGGTTCTGTTGGACATAAAATTGTAAGTATCCTGTGTTCTTTTTTCCAAAAAAGTATAATTGAACTATTGATATTGGGAGCTGCCTGAAGATTACATTTATGAATGATAAAGGGACAGATGATAATTTTCCACATTTTTTAAGTAAATATGCATGAAGGTGAACTGCAAAAATTGTATGTATTAAGGAATATAATATAGATCTAGATATGCAACTTTACATTGTCTTCATTATAACCTAAAATCTTGTCATTGCATTAGATTTTTTGCCAGCTTACTCTGCTCTGACAAAATGGTTCTTAGGAGTTAAATGGTTCTTTTTCTTCAGTTGTGTGAAGAAACTTCAGTTTTCAAATGAACCCTAGTTTATTCTATTCTGGCCTGTTGGAATGCCTTACTTCTTAACCTATTTGAGATTGGAAATCCTCTGAATCTGCATCTATTTGCTAGATTTTAAATGGCTAATTCTGAGAGTGGTGAGCAAAAACCACTTTTTAAAATTCACACATGTTCTTTTTTAATATAGTCCTCTTTTTTTTCTGTATAAGAAAAACACACTTTCTAAAAGAGATTCCTTCTCTTATCAGTAGTCTTACATCTTTTGTCTTAATTTAATACCAGATGACCATCCATTTTTTCCGCAGCTCGCTTCTCTCCCCACCCCTCTTTTATTTAAGACATACTATGATAGAACTCATGGATCAATGCATTTGTATTGCAGGATTACACAAATAATACAGTTGCTGTTTTCCCTGACTATATCCTGTGTGGCGATGTATATGGTGCAGAGTATTGCTTAACTTTCTCAGGAAGCAGCATCAGAATGGAGGGTTCAACTGCAAATGGGGTCAAGGGAATATTTAATGCTGAGTGGACTCTTGATGATATTATTAGTATTGAGTCAGAATGGTGTGGAATGGTGAGTTATACCACCCATACTTTCTTCTTCGTATGCTTGCTGATTTGAGCAAGTTAAATTTCTTACATCACTGGATGTAGGTTACGACTGCTATGGTTTATATCTGTTTTAAATCAAAGGTTTCTCAAGGAGCTGGAAATACAAATGATACTTCAGGTTTGTACAATTCCAGGAGGATTTTGTTCAAGCTACCTTTTATATTATGTAGATCAGATTCTAGGATGCAAGCAGCATTATATGCAACCTGTTCACAAATTACTATTTACCATGAGGTACCTCCTTGATGATGCCTTATTGTTTCCTGCTTTGACACAATTTTTCTAGAAGTTTATTCAGCTTGCTTGTTGCATATAACTTTTTTTATCTGTACATTCTCAGATAATTCCTTGTAGTTTTTTCCTTAATTCCATGTGATGCATTGTGCCATCATTTTGGTTGCAATAGAAATATGTTATCCTATATCCTTGTTACCAATCAGCTGGCCACACGAACAAACAGTAATAAATTAGATTGGTTTGTATAATATTTGGAGACACAACCCCAACTAGTTTGGGATTGAGGCTTGCTTGTTGCTGTGTTGATTTTGTGCCATTGCCTTTTTTCCATAAGTTTTATATTTGTTGCATGCTGCTCCTTCTTAGAACAATGCCAGCATTCTCTGTATATAGACAGAGGTCTAATTTTTGGCCAATATGAATCAAAATGTGTTGAAGAGATTATTTATTTTTTATGTTTATGTTCGATTTGTTTCGTACTCTTAATGGATTGGCAGACACTATATGGAAAAAATATATACTGCTCGAAATTTATGTCAATAAAGCTCTAATATGTTATGTTTTTCATAAAAAAATGCAAGCAGGTGTTGACAAGTTGAAGTTTTCAGTTTGTGATCCTCTTTGGAATGAAGGAGAGGAAGCAATCAAATCATTGCATGTCAGATACAGGGATAGCTGGAATGTTACTTCTGAGTGAGTTCTCAATCTGGTTGCTAATACCCACCCATCTATATGTGTGTACATGATTATCCCAGATGGGATTCTTGCTTAACTTTTCAGAGATTATTCAGCTGGTTGCTTAGCTTTTTTAATGAATTGGCGATATCAATTTTTATACCCTACCGCATGCTAGCTTGCATTTCTTTTTCAGTTTTAATTTCAAGTTCGTTGTGTCTTTTAGCTTCACTCTATTTTGCATTGGGAACTATTATTCCCAACACAAGGTATTTCTAATAGCCTGTTTCAGTTAGCTTTAATAGTGAGTTTGCTTGATGAGAGGTTCTTTATGTTAATCCTTTTTTTTTTTCCTTTTTTTTTTATGCTACAGCTCTGATTGGAAAAATGATGGAAATGCCTTTTTTGGGCACAATGGGATGGTCATCTCAAAGCCTTATTTTCCTGTGTAAGTCAATGGATAAATGTAAATATTTGCTAATCGAACACCAAATAGGGTATGACAAGCAAGTGTTATTAATGATATCACTGCCCCACTTATTTAATGCACAGATTGTCAACAAATCACAACAAATACAGGCTGAACAAATGGTACTGTCCCACTTATTTAATAATGCACAAACCCAGAGAAAGGATATGCAGGCTAAAGAAACAATAATGCACAAATCAAAAGAAAGGATATACGGGCTGAAAAGGAAACTGTTACAATCCACAGTAACATGAGTCTGAATGAACAGCATTTTCACAACATGATTTAGTTTCTTTGTTAATAAAATGTTCACACACAAAGTATAATGAATCTACTAAAATTCATAATAATAATAAAAAATAACCCACCATTTTGTTCTCTTTTCTTATTTTTTTTATCTCAATTTGCAATGGAAAAATCTAGTATGATCATGATGACATATACAGTTCACTAAAACTAATCATTGTACTATATAAGGATATCAAACTCTTATTGGTCTTATTTTTTTTTTTAGATTTAGAATCTCCAATTCTTATCCTCTTTTATTAATATAAATTTACCAGTAACCTTATCTCTTGCAAACTCAAGCCATTATTGGTGATTTAAGAATCTACGATGCATAAAATTTTTATTTCCTTTTTAATCAATATGTTTTATGTGCTTTTAAAGCTATGATATGATTGAAATTTGTGGCATGGTTTCAATGAAAGGTTTAAAAATAGTATTTAATGTACCAATTCAAATAGAAAAGTTATTTTATGGACTGAAACCCAAATACTCAATGTGGAAATTCTAAACCTTGAATATGATGAGAGGTAGGAATATTTATTAGGGTTAATTGATCTACCTATCTTTATATGATGAACGTGTTTTTTCATATATATTATTTTAAGAATTTTTCACTTTTATATCTACTCTCCTCTAATCGTATTACTTTTAAATCTTCTCAAGTCCTTATCTTGATATGTGATACAAGATAAATTTGGTAGAAATTTTAAGAGAAATCCTGAGCATCATTATCACATTTGCTATTTTATATGGCATGCTCAAATTTTTTGAATTATTTGAATTTCTTCATGCCACCATCTTTGTTTAGGCACTTTTGTATATTCTTGCACCCGAATTGCTTTTCTAGTCCTCATACTTGCCTCTAGTATGGGGTGTGATCCTAATCATAGTTAACTTTCAAGGAAAAAATACTAAGCTCGCACAATGAATGCAAAGGATATGTTTGAGTGTTGTGAAAGGATTGTTAAAGATAGTGTTTCCTCATTTCAAACACATGCGTTTAGGATTAGTAAGCTTTACTTTCCTTCATTGTGGTTAATTTGGACATGCAAAAATGGTTTTTCATAATGATTATAAATTATTATTCATTCAACTAAAACTCAGCTTCAAAGTTATTTTGTAGCATGTGGTATGTTTTTCAGGTTTTTAAGTGTTTGGTCACCTTATTTAAAAATCGCTTGAATTCCTAAAACTCATTTGTTAAAAACAAACATCAATTTGACTTCTGTATTTATACCAATAACTTTGATTTTCCAAAAACCTTTGTTAAAACATAGCTTTTAAGCTTATAAGATCATGCAAAGTTTTTAGAGAAAAAGAAAATACATAAAAGAATTCTTGGCCAAACTTTGATTTTTATTGATTGATAGACAAAATACATCATGTGTAGTACTTCTTTACAATATCAGAGTTTATAGGTTTTGACAGATCACCCCCTTCCATCTTAGTTAAAATTAAGGCTCTTCTAGAAAATGTCTTCTTTACATGGTCCTTCGTAGTTTGGTGCTCATTTACTCTAATCTTCTCTTGATGTTAGCAAGGTTTTCTTCAATACTAGATCTCCCTCTTTAAATACTCTTAGCTTGACCTTCTTGTTGTATGTTTTATCCATTCTACTTTGGTATAACTGATGATGAAAAATGATTGTCAACCTCTTTTCACTAATTAGATTCAACTACACAAATTTTAGTTTTGCCCATTCCAATTCTTCTAGTTTTACATCCATTAGAACCCATAATGATGGAATTTTCACTTTTAAAGGCACCACTATTTCCATTCTATATACTAGAGAGTAGGGGGTTGCACCTGTAGAAGTTCTGACCATGGTGCGGTATGCATAAAATACAAATGGAAGCATCTCATTCCAATCTTTGTCAATGACCACCATTTTCTGGATGATCTTTTTAAGATTTTTGTTGGCTGCCTTAATAGCATTATTCATCTTTGGTCTGTAGGGAGAAAAATTAAGATGTTTAATCTTCCACTTAGTGCAGAGTTCAATAATCAATTTTCCATTAAAATTCTGAGCATTGTCAATTATTAATCTTGCTGGCATGCTATAGTGACAAATCAAATCTTTTTCAATGAACCTCTTGACTACCTTTTATTTTACATGTGCATAAGAGTTAGATTCTATGCATTTAGTAAAGTAATTGATGGCTTCCAAGATGAATCTATGCCTATTGTTGGCTTTCAAATTGATTAGTCCTATAACATTCAATCCCCATATATCAAAATGCCAAGGTGAGGTCATGTTGAACAACGATGTCAGAGGCGTATTTATCCTATCTCCATGTATTTGACATTTATAGCATTTTCTGACATAGTTTACACAGTCCTTCTTAATAGTCAACAAGAAGTACCTAGATTTTTGCATTTGCACAGTCCATCTCCATAGTCAACCAGAAGTACCTAGATCTTTGTATTTGTCTTGCCATCGTATATTCGTTAACATGAGTGGCACATATTCCCTCATGGATTTCCTATAATGCTTGCATAACCTCCTTCTCATTCAAACACCTGATTAAAGTCTCGTCAAACGATATCTTATACAGGACATCTCAATCCAATTAATATTCCATGGTTATTCTCCTCAAAGTTTTTTTCATCTATTTTGGAGACTCTTTGAGGATACTCCCAATATTGGATAAGCCTTTTAATGTCACTATACCATGGTTTTCCATCTGGTGACTCTTCTAGTGAACAATAATGAGCTTAGAGATTTCTGATTTTGATGCTTATTAGTTGGATCCTGCTCCCTATATTGATTTATGTCATCAAAGTTACGATTGCCAAAGCATGAACAAACCGATTCTTATCTCTACTTATGTGAATGAATTTTATCTCTTCAAACTCATTAGTTAACTTTGAGATATAATCTTGATATGTCTTAAACTTCTCATTTTTAGTTTGCCATTCTCCCTTTATTTTGTTGTCGGGCGCGCAACGTTGATAACTTCTTAATATAAGATTGAGGGTCTTTCTGGTATATGAGGCACTATTAATGACGGGTTTTGAAAATATCTTTTGATCTTGTTAACGGCCTCTTGGCAATCACTGTCTCATGCCTTATGATTTTTCTTTCTAAGTAAATGAAAAATCAACCCGCACATTACCATGAGTTGTGATATGAACTGGGATACATAGTCTAAACGCCCAAGAAAACTTTTTACTTTTTTCTCTGTCTTAGGAACCAGCATATAATAGATTGTCTTTACTTTATCAGGATCAACTTATATTCCTTGACTACTTACTATAAAACCCAACAGTTTTCCAGTCTTTACCCTGAACGAGCACTTTGCAGGATTCAATCTTAATTATAATTTTCACAGCCTTTCGAACAATTTTTACAATACTTGCTCGTGATCTTCTTCTTCTTTCTTTGATTTGGAAAGTATATCATCCATATAGACTTTCACTTCTCGATGCATCATGTCATGTAACAAAGTGACCATTGCTCTTTGATACGTGACGCCATCAGTCCTCAATCCGAATGGCATCACTTTATAATAAAAGGTTATCTAAGGTGTGACAAAGGTAGTTTTCTCATTATCTTCCTCTGCCATTCTAATCTAGTTATATCTCGAGAACTCATCCATGAACGACTATGTGGCACTCTTCATAAAATTTTCGACTAAGACGTCTAGGTGGGGTAGAGAAAGTTGTCCTTCAGGTTTGCCTTATTCAAATCTTTGTAATCCACATACACCCTGATCATGCCATCCTTCTTAGGAACTATAACTACATTAGCCACCTATTGAGGATAGTGGAACACATCCAAAAAACATGCATCTCACTATTTTTGTATTTTCATTTTTATTTTAAGTAGCATATTCGACAATCATCTAGTCTTCTGTTTAACCAAGTTACTCCCTTCCACTAAGAAAATTTTGTGTACCACTATGTTAGTGTCTAAACCAAACATATTTGTATAAGTCCAGGCAAAGACATCCGTATATTCAAAAATATTAGGTCATCTCTTTCCTTAGCTGTAATAAAGGTATCAATCTTCAGTTCTTTCTTTTCTTTTAGCTCTTCACTAGCAGGGTTTCAGGTTTTCTCATAATTTTTCATCAACCTAATAAACTCTTTTATTTCCTTTTCTTCCCAGTCTTTGTCACCCATTGCAATTTTATTATCAAAGCTTGGCCAATTATTCTTAATAGCAGGTTATGAATTGATAGAACTTTCAGGGTTCCTGAAAGTGTAAGGTGTGTTCGTGTAAGTGTGTTATTTACATTAAAGATAAAAAAAAAACACAAAGACACATGTTGGACACAAGAAAATACATAATCTCATTAAAATAAAATGAAAAGGCTCATTTGATAAAAAAAAAAATGTCTTGTGGTATTATGAGCTAAATTGCCATTAAGACTAAAAACAGATGAAAACAACAGAACACAATAAGACATTTGAAAAGAAGTAAAACGTTAAAATAAGATAAAAAAAAAACAAAACTTCATTGAACACCATAGGAGCATGCTTCATCTCCCAATTCTGGTATGCTTCTCCTTCAGCTAGTTTCTTTATAAAAGCTTTTATAAGGATGTCGTCGACAACATATAAACAGCTGTGGCAACATCTCATATTCTGTTTTGACCCTTAGTTCTTTAATTTGTTCCTTATCTTCACACTCCAAAGCAATTATATGAAGGTCTGCTTTGTCAGATTTGATGACCTTTGCAAATCTTAGAAAGGTCATTTAGAGTGGCATGATGACGAGTTATTCTTCTTTTAGCTCTCGTTCTTCAATCCTCGCCATTTTGACTTCCCTTTTGATCCTAGAAACCCACTTATAGTCATCTATCTTAGACTTATACTCGAGATCAAATATCTAATTCATACATTTTAGTTTCATCAAATTAACTCGCTCAGACATCCTAGTTTTAGGATCATAGTGGAAAAGAATCTCATACTTCAAAAAGAAACTAGCAGTTATCCTTGCAGCTTCTGAAACTTTTAGCTCTCTCAACACTACACCCTCAAGAACCCATTTAGCATTCACGATTTCAAAAGCATGAATGATTATGTCCTTATAATATTTCACTTTAATGAATGGTACAACCACATTCCTGATTATGGAAACTGTCTCCCTAACCTTGACAATTATTAGCATCTTATTCATAATGTATTTCAGGCATTGGAGTAATAAAAAGGCTACTACTCTAGATACATGGATCCATGGTCTTCTTAATAATATGTTGTAAGATGGATGGATATCCATCACCTGCAATGTTACGAGGAACATTTATGGCCCCATATATAATTCTACTTCCAGGGTCCCAATTATTTGCCTTGGTGAGCCGTCATATGCTCTCGCCATTATGGTACTAGGTATTATATGTGATTCGTCTACAAGTATTTCTTTAAACATGTGCCTTGGAAGCACATTCAATACATAACCATTGTCGACCAACACCTTCCCATTCAGGACATCTCTACATCGCATTGTAATGTACAGTGGATTGTTATGCCTAGTACCATCAGGATCCAAGTCATCTTCAGTAAAGTACAGATAATTCGAAGCATGGATCCTTCCTACTAAGTGTTCTATAATTTCTTGATTGATATCTTGAGACATGTAAGCCTCATTCAACACCTTTTGCAAAGCCTACCTATATGGTTTGGAGCTTAAAATCAATGACAACAATGATATTTTGGTCGGAGTCTTATTAATATACTTAAAAACATTATATTCGTTATGCTTCATCAACTTTAGAAACTCATTGGTCTTTTCTTCAATGAAGGATTTGTTCACTTTGAAGGTCAGGTCAACTACTTCTTTCCTTTTTGCTTTCTTTTGTTTTTATAGCTCTTCGGGGGCAAAGCATCTTTCGCTACGCGTTAGGCCTTTAACTTCTACTTAGAAAATGAGCACTAGCTGCATGCTCTAGAAGGAGTACTTATAGTTGTGTGGTAAGGCATTATAGTTTCCCTTATTTGCCATTGTAGGTTTATATAAGATCAATTTAGGCAACCTGTTTGTGGTAAATTGCACCTGACACACCTTTTTGTTTTTGCTAAGTTCATTTACCACAGATATTTCTCTACTCGTTCCCCCCTCAATTCTAAAAGTTCATTGAATCATCATTTGTATCACCTCATTACAGAAGCATTCACACTGATTGATTATATGTCCTTCACCGTGATACTTATATAAATTCCTACTTGTTGGTCTTTCTTCAAAAATATTTTTCTTGTACCAGACTTTTACCAGCATTTTGTAAATCTTATCTAGAGAAACCTTTTAAATTGTTTGGGTTTTCCATCTCCAATGCATTTACAAATCCATTACCCGAGGTATGATCGGGTAGAGGATTTATATTTATATTTGGGGCCTTCTTAAACATTATCCACCTAGCTTTAATTAACTACAAAAGCTTGTTTTTGAAAGTAGTGCATGTATAGATGTTGTTTCCTACGATGTTGGCACGGTACTCACAAATAAGTTCTGGCTTATACCAGTTAGGGTAGGGTAACTGTAGCAGAGTGAGCGGTATTGGATCCACCTGTTCATTGCTCAATAGTTTATAGTACATCTCATTCAAGGGTAATTTTAGTGAAGGTAATTGTTCTTAGATTCTTTGATAATTTTTCCTTGGAAAACTTTTGGTTTGGTTTTTGACTCGGTTATCTTGAGTCTCAGGTTTTTTGGTAGGAAATAGAGAATTAAAGTTGACATTGACAATCTGTGATGAGAGGGATAGGGTGTTATAGTTTTGAAAATGGTTTTTTTTACCTTCATAGCCCCCCTCAATGTGATCAACATTCTTTTTCTCCCTTCTGAAACCTTTTTTCTCAGTGGGTATGAAACTTTTACCATTCATTATCCCTCCATACACTCTGCTACAACTACAACATTAGTGAATTATTGTGCCAAACTACCTATCATATGCTTATAGTACGATGCCTTAAGAGCATTTACGAATAAGGTAACCATCTATTTGTCTAAAAGTAAAAGATGTACCTGTGCAGTTAGATGCCTTCACCTTTGAGCATACTCTCTCATGTTTTCTTTATCTATTTTCTCTAGATGAGACAAATTGGTTCTATCAAAGGCAATATCCATATTATATTTATACTATTTGATGAAAGCATTCACCAGATCTTTCCATCTTCGAATCTTAGTGTTATTTAATCTCATATACTAGCTTAGTGTTGCCCCACTCAAACTGTCCTAAAAGAAGTGCATTAATAGTTTTCCATTGTGTAATACTTCTGCCATTTTGTTGTAATAAGATTTGAGGTAGATAACAGGATATTGGATTCCAATGTACTTGATAAACAAGGGAATACAAAACGTTTTTAGTACAACCACATTTAGGACTAGATATATTTTCACGGCTTATACAAATCCACTCCCTCGATAGCCCTTATTCTGGATTCCAATGTTGTCATTTTATCTTGATCAATGTCATTAGATGATTTTGTCTTATGAGATTCATTGGCAAATACATCTATAGTTGTATGGTTCGATGCTGGTATTGTTGTTTAACATAAGTGTTGTATTATACTAGGGTTTTTGACCCTGTTTCCCTATCCTTTCCCTGGGCTGAATTGGTGCTTAAGTCTGAGCAAAAGTGGTGGCTCGATTGGACGAGCCTTCATTAGAGGTATTTCTAAGTGTCTGGTTAAGTAAGCTAGCGATGCGAGCCATGTTAACCGTCAATGAGTCCAACTTTTCTTGAAAATGGGCATCATAGTGAGCACATTCTTCATTTTCTATATTTCTATGTCGGAGTTAAGTGTTGTAAACTCTACGAATTTGAGCTTTTTAAGGACTTATATTTCAACTTGTATATGTATGTGATGATTTATAAACAAATGCATGATTAAATGTATGATTGCGATCCATATGCCAATGTATGTTGGTTATAAAGTAGCCTTTATGAACTGATTCATAACTTCCATAGCTCATTGAGCAGGATTTCTAAGTCCAACTGGTTGTTGTAAATGAGCATTTCCTAATTTTTTTTTATGGTTGAATCTCAAAACACATTAGAAAGAAAGATGGGTCATGACTCTCTCATATACAATAAAAGAGTTCATACATTGCTTGAAAATTTCAAGATTCAAAAGCCCTATACATCACTACTCATAAAAAAAAACATCTCCTCTATTAGATATGTTCCTAATAAAAAATGTGATGGCACTCATATGTTCTCGATACTTCATAACATCATTTCCAATCTATATGGCTTGTTGTTGCAACCTTTCAATATGACAAGGTACTTGCTCAATTTTCTTTGTCATCTATCTTATCTTATCATGGAATAAGGTATTATCAATTACCAGTACCCCATTACTAGTTGCTAAAGCCTCATTACTTCTTTTCAGCACTCGTACTATGGTTTCAAACTATGTTTACTTTAACTATTACCCTTTGCAGGTCCTCTCTCTCGATATCAAGCTCAGATATTTTGGAGTTAATTTGAACTTCAAAACTGTTACTATAGTCTTAACATTCTTAATGCTCTTGCTTAGTGCTAAGTAACTCTTCATTCATTGTGAGGTAATGGCTTCTAAACTCTTTCAACTCCTCTTCTCGGATTTCCATTTCAGATTGCAACACCATGATTTATTCCTTCAAAGACTAAACATGTCAAACTCAGCATCTTTCCTAACGCTCCTCTTTTCCTCAGGCTGCGTTGTGTATTGGGACCAAGTTCTTCTTTCCTCTTCCATGTCAATCCTGTCTAACTAGCTTTTCTCTTTTTCAACACCCAAATTCTTTCTAAGGTTTTCTCTTTCTTTCTTCAAAGAATCTAATATTTCCTTATCGGTATTTATCTTGTCTTTGAAAGACCTTTTGACTTTGGCCAACTTTTTTTCTGTTATCACATGCTTGCTAAGCAACCCATCATACCTGGCTATTTGGGTTCTCAACTCATCTTCGATACCCTTGGTTATGTCTTCGACTACCACAACCCTTTTCTTCCATTCTTTACTATCTCATGATCATTTATCAAACCTGTTAACTGTTCATCCTTCTCTTTCAATTGTTGGTTCAAGTAATTCCTCATTTTATCTTCCTCTTCCAACTATTATTTCAAAAGTTGTTGTTGCCCTTTGCTATGGTAGAGTTCAATTGTGCATTTCCTTAGTTGTTTTCTTAACTCTTCCTCGTATCCCTTTTCTTTTTGGTAGTTTCACTTTTGATTCTGAATTTCCAATAATCCTAAAAGGCCCTTTGTTTCTCTAAAATATGTAGTTTTGACTAAATAAAGATTCAGCTCTATTTCCTTATTCTTTATTCACCAATAAAAGTCTTTTCCATTTTTGTCTAATAAGCTCTATTTCTTTGAGGGATGACTCATATATGAATAGACTAGTGAAATCTGTTAATCCCAGAGTTCTTGGTATATATTACATTCCACTTAGTTGTCTTATTACAAGCGCGAGTGCATAATTCATGTATCCAATCATACCAATCAGAGAAACCCATATCTTGCTACCACAACTCATTATACAGACTATGTTGCTCATTCAGGGTGCTTTCCACATGAAGTTGATTTGTGGTAATGCAACATATTTCTCCACCCATGGTTCCTCATCCAAGTTCTTCCAAGTAGTAAAATTTAAAGCATAAAAAGAAAAAATTTAAAGCAGTAAAATTTAAAGCATAAAAAGAAAAAATGTACAGACTAACAGAAAAATAAAACACAGCAACTAGACAAACAAACAAAGCTTGGTCCATGGGAAATCCCTGGTGGAATCGTTATTCTTTTGCTCGTGTGCGACGTCACGCAGATCATTCTTCTGGATCTGGGTTATCGGGATAGTTGTGGGTGGAAATGATAAGGAATTCTTGTCTTTTATCAATAAAAAATAGGAAAAGAAAGTCGTCACCTAGTATTATGATCACTAGAAAGCCTAATGGTATGTAAAAGTCTGGGGAAGGAGACTGGTTATGCAGGAGAAAGACGTATCACCTCTAGTGCACCCTGCCTATGGTAAGTTGTTTTGTTGTTTGCTTGAAGTCTTGTTTATATTCGTTAATCCATCTAAGGTTCGAGAAAAGTCCTTCTTGGGAAGAAAATCCTTATGTCATCATATTAACACCTAGTCATTCTAAAGCCCATAAAAATATGTCTAAGGTTTAAGAAAAGTACTCTGTAGTATGGAGATTCTTATTTTATTAGGTTAAACCCTAATTATCCTAAAGGCCAAGAAATAAAAAAAAGGTTTTTATTTGAAATTTTTGTCAAATCCTAATGGATAATTGCAAACTTGTTATGATACTCATTAATTGATTTTTTTGTTTTTTGTATTTTTTGAAGTATGATGAAAATGTAAATTTT
>Ga0307510_10005412_pt1 | contig 15203 bp, 12 predicted proteins | sample 12_EM_MG_FD_207224 | JGI IMG/M metagenome (GOLD analysis project Ga0307510, IMG submission 207224) | Populus trichocarpa ectomycorrhiza microbial communities from riparian zone in the Pacific Northwest, United States - 12_EM | ecosystem: Host-associated > Plants > Roots > Unclassified | place...
AGACTAGTGTACAATTTTTAAAAAAAAAATATGGGGACCAAAAACCTAGAACTTTCTTGAGATGATGCTTAGAGAACAAATTGAACATCTGTATGCTGCATCCTGTCAGGTCCCAAAGCTTCATCTCTACAGTTAGTAATCCAACCAACAGCCCATCAAAGTTGGAATCGGTCTCTCTCTTCAAAGTCAAATTTTGTATCCCGCAGCTTCCTTGAAATCTAATCATCGCTAATATCAAGTCTCAGTGTTCAAAGTTCGGTGTGGCTATTGACAACAATTTCACGGTGAACATCTCTTCATCTTCATGAGTAACGGGTCTTCAGCTTCTGTAAGAATTTTAATGTCTCGGTATACGAAGGATCAGTGCGGCACACTGGCTTGCATGAATTTATGTGATCTGTCGACTCTAGAACCTGTTTCAGTGTTTTTGTGATAAAAGAGTCAATCGCAAAATTCTACAGAAGTCTAACACGTATAGCATTTTGACAGCATGTTTTGGCCTCTGAAAAAGGCTAGAGCTAGGAAAATTCTGGGAAAAAAGAAGAAGCATTTGAGCCTCCAAGTACGTAGTCATAAAATATGCAATGGTTTGGTAAAACCAACCCCAACCCTTCCAGAAGTCATAGAATCCAATAAACTCATCCACCATCTTAAAAGGTATAAAGTAGAAGGTGAAAGAAGAGTTTCCAGATCACACGTACAATAAGTTCACCAAATCCAGGGTAAGCTGATTCGATTGGCACAATTTCCATCCTCCATATCCCTCAACAATTGGAGTTACCTTGGTCTGCAAAGCAGTGCCCAGCATCCATCAGGCTGTCCATTGATCCGAACACAAGGAGAGGACGAGTATCAAAAAAGAAAGAGAAAGTTCGAATTTATTACCTCACAAAAACTGAGGACTTCAACCATAAAGCTTACCTATGAGTCACAAATACAACAGGACGATTTCCGACGGCGGCATCAACAAGCTGCTCTAACTGCTTGGAGCTGACTTCCTGCGAGTTTTAATCAGAAATCTTATAACAAAGTGGAATACTAAAAGCCCGAAGGAAATGATGTTCACAGCAAACAAGATGTCACTAACATAGCATGATTAGAAACCACGAGTACATTCACAACAAAATGACAATTTTTCACTGATGATATTATATGATCATCCAAGTTATGAATAAAAATATTAGACCCAGTTTTATAAATTGGATTGTCCATCTAATTTGGGAAATTCAAATGTATATGAGCAATGCGAGCATTAACCTTGACATGCGTGTAAATCCTCAATCTTATGTCTTGGACCATTAAACTTGACAAATCTACAAATGTTAGTATATAAAATGACTGAACTGCAAAAACTTCTTTTCCTGAAATTCAAAGTTTGACCTGCATATTTTTAATCTATTTAAAGCCATCGATAGATTGATCACCATTATTCACCAAAATAGTTTGATTAATATTTTTGAATTGTTGATAATCAAACTCCTCAAATCACACCCCTGACATAAAGTCATGCACTAATCCTACCACAATATCAACAAATTGGGTACAAACCTGAACAGGCAGGCTAGCTCCGGACCACTGTGTAAGACTTGTCTGCATTGACATTCAAACAAGAGTTAGACATTGATGAGGCTTGTGATAGAGGAAAAACCCAGTTGAGAGGCTTAAAAAGATGAATACCATTCTTTTGAATCAGGCACTTTTTTATAGAAGTATCGAAATTAAAACAAACCTTGTATTTGAGGGTAAAAAGACGAGCTCGATTGAAGTCTGCTGAAAGCCATTGACCTGGCCAAAATGTTCCTAACTTCCCTGCTTCCTCATCAATCTTCTCAACCAAGCCAGACTTAGTTGAGTGTTTGTCCTCAGCTATGCGCCAATGCTTGTAAGGCCCACCACGCAAACCATGTACAAAGACAACATCTATCTCAGGAACTTCTGAATTAGAGTCCTTGGGAAATTCCTTGCAACCGGATGACCTGGTACAATCATCTAAATCACTATTTCCAATTGAAATGCTGTTGACAGAATCCTCAGTTGAAGAAAATTTATTTTTTTGAATCATCATAACATCTATTTTTTTCACAATGCTTCCAGTGTGGCAAATCTGGATTAACCAAAAAGATCATGTCACCATAACGAGCACAATCACCTTTTCTATTTCGAGCTTCAGTCTCACTACCATCACTATTACCAGTATAATGGTTGCACAGCACATTTGAGAGAGTTGCCCTAGCATAACTCTGTGTTTTAAGGTCACGACAACCTGCGATCCTCCCATAAGCACAATCCTCTAGCCATTTACACCAGGCTTTATCTGCTAGAATAACCTTTTGGAATTTTGAAATCAGTGAAAGAGTAGTCAATAGCCTAGCCGCATGCTTTCGAATGTGAGCTGTCGGAGGAACTCGAACACTAGATGGATCATTACCATCTGCATTGGACGACTCACCAGCAGTATTAGCACTTTGTTCTTGTGGCTCAGGGACCCTAGAAGCATCATAAGTTTCCATCACAGCAAGTTTCTCATAATCATCACTCAACAGAAAGCGCCTTAGCAAACATAACACCCCAAATTCATATATTTTGTCTTGACATAAAGAATCTTCGGAACAGAGCTCTGTCAGTGCTTTGATCCCCTTAAGAGTTGCCAAAGCAGAATCTTCCACATTAAATTTAGGTGCAGAGTCTTTCTTCATGTTCTTAAGTGGTCCAATAAAAGGATCCATGGAAAGAAGATCTGCCAGAGGGAAACTATCAACAGAATCAATGTCTGTTCCTATCTGATTCCCTGCTTGATCCACAGCAGCACCTGCCAATTGATTAGCAGTCTGTGTAGCAAAAGCAATGTTGGACTGATCAATTTGAGTCTGCAAAAGTTAATTGAGCTTGATAAATGCCAGTGCACAAATAGGGAAAATAAAATACATTCTAAAAGACACGAGAAAAAAGGTTCAATTAAATCGACGACATCTATTATATGAAATGAGGGGGGGAAAACATCTCCATACCTTCACTTTGTCCGCTTTAGGCTGAGTTCCTCCTTTACCAAAGGACACCTTGCTCGAAACTAAAACTTCATTTAGCAAAATGGCTAACCAGCCTTGAGAAATTGGAAGGGTAGATGGGCCATGTTCTTCAAAAATGCATGAGAGAATTTTTATAGATGTAGATCGCATAGCAGTGGAAGAAAATTTTGCAAAAACCCAAGATAGCAGAATGCCAGACCACTTCTGACTATCTTCAAGAGATAAGTGAACATCACTGGTAGAAAGCAACTCTAATGCCTTCGCTAATGCTTCTTGTACCTGCTTGTGATTTGTTGTCCGCTTAGCTGTGTCTCTCATGAGCAGAAGACCTTTCTCTATCACTATCTTTCTTGCCTCTGGACTTCTTTCAACAGAAAGCAAAAGGGCAGACAAAGCCATCTGAGCCAAAGGGATATCATCATTTTTGCTTGCCTGTGAAATAGTAGCCAGAAGACTGAAACTCCAATCAGAAACAGAATCATTCAAAGGAAGATTGCGATCCTCCAACAGCAATTGGGCCACCAAGCTCCCATGCCATCTAACAGATCTCTCAGGTGCCATTAAAGCAGTCATGACAGCTTGTCCATCTTGATCCAGTTCTTGGATATGATATCTATTACCTCAGATGCCAATGCCCATGCTGCAAAGGGGACAGCAACATGCTGACAACGCAGGTCATCCCAGAGTCCAGAAACAACGGCAGAAGACATTTTTTCTTTTGCAAACGAATGGTCAAGCTTATGAAGCAAGGCAACTGTTTTAGGAGTGTGGCCAAATGATTCAACATGAACAGCATCAGAATGCTCCAACTCCACAAGTCCACTAGTCCTTGAAAGACCTAAAACTGTTGTACCTTCAAGGATTTTAATTCCAATACCTTCCATTCCTCTCCCACCATCGTCATCGTCTTCATTTTCACCTGCATTGTCCATCTGTAAACCACCTTCCTCAACAACTTCAATGGCTGCAGCAATGTCCCTCATTTCTGCATTTCCTGGTAAGGGTGGCTTAAAAGAAACCTTTTCTAAGCTATCACAGTTGGATGTGACAGTATCCATGATTGCAGCCACAAGCATGCTCCTACCTTTCTAAGAATCAGAAATATCGAATGAACTACGTCTCGATTGCTGCTCCCACGAAAATGGAATATATCAATGGTAAAAAAATAAAACACTTAGAATGACTACAAAGCCTAAATATCCTTGCACATAACCAAATGAAACAGTGAAGTAAAATTGACATAAAAACCAGTCATTAAAATCTTAATTTACCATTCTCCAGACATCATTCATACACATAAATTAGACGCTCATATATAAAAGCACAACTAATCGACCACAGATGGCAAGAAATTGCAAACTTCACTGGATTCAACAATGAGCATATTTGAAACTAATCACCATTTAATCAGTCACCAACACCAAACTTCATAGAAAGTAAAAACCTCACATTCTTCTTCGGCTGGCACGAAAATATAAACCGTAGCAAATAAGGCACAGCACGAGGCCTCCCAAGAACATCAGCAGACACATTAGGATCCGCAATCAAATACGCTAATGCCCTGGCCGCCTCAGCCTGGGTACCACACCCGTTCCCACTTACCGCAACTGTCTCCAATAACCAATCCACCACCGCACCACCACCCGCCCCAACCAAAGCTGCCCTGCGTGCGGCATTTGCCGCCGCAATATCCACCAACAAAGACGCCACGCGAAGCTCAAATCCAACCCTCACCTCATGATTGGCAGAAGAAAGCACAGACCTTAGAGGTTGCCATAAGACCGACGCGGCAACGCCTGTTTGCCTCACGTGATAAACGATTCTTTTAAAAGATTCATTTGGTTTTGAAATTTTCTTCTCAAATGCAGCGTACAGAGAATTGTGATCATTGTTGCTGTTAGGGTTGGGGTTTGCGGATTGTGAATTATTATAAGCGAGGGATGCGAGTACGGCGGAGACGAGAGTGGCAGAGAGAGCGAGTACGGAGCTACGAAAAAGAGAGGAGGCGGTAGGGATATATTGGGAATTTTTGCGATTGTTTGGCGGCTCGATGGGGTTTTTAGAAGATGATTAAGAAGAGGAGAACAAGCGAGGTAGAGGGAGAGGAAGACGAAGGTAGCGTCGATTTCTATGACAGAGACGGAGCATAATTTTTTTTTCTGAGACGGAATTAAGGAGATAGAATAAAAAATTTGACAGGGAGTCTTGAGTTGGTCTATTTTTCGATGAAATTGTGGAGACCAAAAGCGGAAGCTTATGTTTTTTCGCAGGAGTGGATGGCGGGAGACGGCAGTGAGAGGAGTAGGAAAACATTTCTACGAAGTGGGAATTTTTCAGAGGATATGCGCGCCTTCTTCAGTTGGGTTTGGGTCAAAAAATTATTTTAACCATGGGAGGATCTGTAACAAATAACATGATGGGCTTTTTAAAATATTACTTGAATGAAGGTTTTTATTTTATTTTATATATATAATTATAATCTTTCATTGTATTGGGCTGGGATTTGTAGCTCTAGGCAAGAATACGGACTAACACACAATCTTAATTTTTTTTTATAAAAAAAATACCGCAGTGGTAAAATTTTTTTTTTTTTTTTTGCAAGAAATTTATTTGTGAAAATAACACCTTAGATGAGACGCACTGATCTCATTTATATAATCTATTTAGAGGATCTTTAAATGGGAGGTAACTTATGCTTTTTCGAGTAAAAAGTATGTTTTTATAGCTTTTAGAGGTGTGGTTTGTGCTTAAAAGATATTTTACCTTTGATAAAAAGTCACCACACTTCCAAGCCAAACACACCCTTAGACGCGTAATACAACTTCGCGTACAATCAAATTAAAATCTAATGTTATTTTTCAAACTTTCAACTCTCAGAAAAAAAAAATCAATAAACTCGATAAACCATATTCAACACAGTTCACAACAAATCCAACACGTATAACTTGTAATTTTATTTTATTTCAAGTCAATTTATAATTAAAAAAACTTAATTAATTTATTATATCAATAAAATCAGTTCTCATGACATTCAAGATCCTTATCCAGCTACATGTAATTAAATTGAAATTTTTACTCACTTTTATTATAAACTTTTGATTCAAGACAAAGATTATTCTATCCAAAAATATTTATGGATCTTCAAAAACTCTTACCTGCAAATGGGCAAAAGAAAACATTTATCATCATCAAACTCGTACTCGTAATTTTTAAAGCTCCGACCCTGAATTTTCTCCAATTCGGAGATTTTCTGAAAATATCTGCAGGTTATGGATATGAGGCACAGAGAAGTTGTACGTACGAATCATGATAATTAGATTTTTTTATTTTATTTTTTATTTTTCCTTTAAGCATACTTTGTTTTGCAATGATTCTTCCTTATATGAGGCTGTACTAGCCCACACACCGGATTTTCGTTTGTTGGGCTACCCGTCTTCATTAACAAAAAGCTAATAGGGAATGGAAAAATACTATTTATGCAGACTTATAAACACTAGAAAATTGTAATGACAAATTTGCTCTTTCGACAAAAAATCATTCTATTGATTATTAGAGGCATGATCGTCATTGCACAAGGCTTGTTTGGTTATTATCAATTTGTTTGAGGGTAAGTTAGTCTTTTTTTTTTCATTTTAGAAGCACAATAAAATAATTAAAATATCATTTGATGCAAAAAATCTAAAGATAAGGTCCAAGGGTACTTTTGTCTTTTTTTATACGAGTTTTTTTTTTTTGTAATAATCAAGTTGGGTAAGAGGTAACTTATCTTTAAATAAATATAAAATATATTTAAAAAAAATAGTTGCACGTACTAACATGTGGATGTGGAGTCATCAACCCCGTTGGGCAGTGTATATGGCACCTCCTGTTGGCCAAAATTAGCTCTCACCATGTAATTGGAAGTGTCACACCATCATCTTCCTGCTAGGGCGACATGACACGTGGTGGTGTTCGGCTGACGAAGTAATGTCAATGATTTTTTTTTCTCGTTCCACCTTTCTCTTCACCTTGGAAACCGCACTACCCAAGAAAAATTTTAGAATTGTCTTTTGATTTGTGGTTAATTTTGATTTTTATTCTCTTGATTTCTATTTTTTTTCTTAACTCTTTTATAAACTTTTGAATTGTTTTCAATTACATCCCTCAATCCCAATTTGTGATTTATTTTATTCAATTCAGTTTTCATTCTTTTGATTGTTTTTTTTTTTGCCTTTTATTAAATTGATTACTTTTTTCAATTTCACCCTCCAATAATTTTTATTTTATGTTAATTTTGATCTTCATTATTTTAATTGTTTTTTTTGTCCTCTTGGTCAATTAATTTTTCTTTTTTAATTTCACCCTTTAATAAAAAATAATTTTTTTTTAGTATTTCAATTTTGATCCCCATTACTTTAATTGTTATTGTTTTGGATCATTTTGTGTAATTAATTTTTTTCCAAGTTAAACCTTCAATATTTAATTTGTTAGAAATTGAGTTTTGTGATTTTTCCAGATATGATGCTTCAATACTAAATTAGATTGTCTCAAGCTATTTTTTATGTTTTTTTACTCAATTTCACCTTTTTGTATTTATAAATGTGCAGCTACATTATTTGCACTCCTTTACAATTTTTTTTTTCAGATTATCATTATTATTTTTTTAATTTGATTAATTTGCTATTATTATCTTTTTTTTAATGATTTGATTAAAATAAAACCAATTTATTTAATCCAATTGATTTTATAGCTCTGGTCACAATTTTTTTTTAATTTTTTAAAGCCTGTTTGCACCACCTAAATATCAATTTTTAACGAAAGAAAAGCCTCATGGTATACCACGTGATAGTGAGAACTAACGTTTTTTTTTGTTTTTTTGTAAATTGTAATGAAAGTACTGTTGGTGTCAAGCGATATTGTTGCTATAAATCAAACCTTATTTAGGTGGGACCATCTAATTTTACACGGTAGAAATACAATGGATAATGAACATCTTATTCTCATGAAGAAAAAGGCACAAGCGTGCATTCAGTTTTAACATTAACGTTTATAATGGATAATGTGTTCTTGGATTTCATTACAATAGCAGAACGTGGATACTCGTGAATCATATTTAATTGAAAAATCATGATCATTCACGTGGAAATGGCTAAGGTATCCGGTCCACTCATTCTGTTTTGTTGACCAATTCAGGCAATCTCTTGGATCAAGTTCCATATTTTACATTATTTGAGGTCAATTTTCCCGACTCACGTACTACACTCCTAATAGATCCAAGCTCTTTGATTAGGTTTGCGCTTCCATCAAATTGAACTTTTAAAGCTTTCACTCCATTGTTTCCGGTGCTTTGATACGACAAGTTAACTTGAACAACAACTAATCTAGGTAAATCCCCAAGCCAGATGCATGCGTCATTGCTTTTAAGCAGCACAGTTGCATGCTAATGAGCTAGTAACAGCCATAAGAGAGCTTGCCTTGCCAGATATTAAGAGCTCTGCAAGATTCTGTATACTGATATCAATCCATGCAGGGAAGACAAAATCTTGGAAAAAAGGTATCAATCAACACTAAAAACTCAGTTTTACTTCTCTATATTTCTCTCTGCGCATGAAATCTACACTCTCTTGATGGATCAACAGTATTGCTATCCATCTTCTTATACTCCTCGAATAAGATACATAGCAGCCACTTTATAAATTCAAGGAACAAGAATATGTTTGTTATTGAATTTTAAGTTGATATTTATATAAATTTATCTTCAAAGATAAAAAGTTTTTATCTTTATCTAAATGGCTAAAAAGGTATTTCTATCCCTTAAACCTTATCGTTTTCAGAGAAATAAAAAAAATAAAAAATCATTTATTTTAGACGACATTAATGAGATATAAATATCTCTTATATATTATTAATAAGATATTAAATATGGTAGGTCCTTTAATAAATCTTATAAATATCTCTTACATATCACTTAATATATATAATTCTTTTACTCTTTTAATTTATTTTTTATTTTTTATTTTTTGGTTTATTTGGTTCCTGAATTCATCCAACTTCATTCCAAATTACTATTAATTCTTCAAAGGGTCAGTGTCCAGCACAAAGATTAAAAATATTGAAGAAATATTCTTGAACAGAGAACAATATTAAATTAAGAAATAAAAATAGAGAGAGAGTAAATTTCAGATAACGGAACACCATAATTGAAATATTGCATGTGATCATATTACCAGGTTAGAAAACTTGGACTGATTTCTTAAGACATCCTTTCCAGAAAACTTGGACCAAGAGTAAATTTCAGCTAGTCAAAAAAAATCTGTCTTCAGAAATTGTATCGCTGGTTAACACCCTCACGTTAAAGGTGTCGTGCTGCCAGTGCTTCGAGTTGATTTAGTACTCATGTCCTAATGATAAATAATCCAAATCAAAATGCTGATGTGAGAGATTTATTACACAGATCATAAATACATAGGATGATCCTCATTACTTACTGATTAATCTTGCTTTATACACACGTGCATAGAGAGGATTTTTTATTTATTTTTATTTACACATGCCCACCAAAACATAACCAATATTCAACCTAATATTTGTTTTAGTGTTGTCAATGGAATCAAGAAAATTCATATCCAACAGCTAAAATTAATGAAAGTAATAAAATGTGTATATTATATATTTAAATTCTTAATTGATTTAACTTTTAAAATAGATGATATAAATTCAATCACTTCATTTGATATTATAATTTATTAATATATGACTTAATTAAAAAAAAAATGAGCGTAAATGATATAGAATTTAATTCTAATAAAATAATAAAAATTTTAAACAATTTTAAAGATCATTACATTTCCATGAAATTATAATATACATCTTAATTAAAACCAATATCACAAACTTTCAATTGGTTTAAGAAAAAGTAATAAAATATTGATTCAAATTTAATTAATTTTTGTTTGAAAATTCTTTCTCCTATTTTCTTTTTCTTGAACTTTAATATAATGTATTAAAAATATTTTCAATCTCATCATCATCAAGAGGAAGTGTTTGAATGTTTTATTTTTTTCATAAATGGAGAAATATCATTAGTCGTTACCTGGGCTAACTACACATATGAATACGTCCATCCATGTCTCCAGAACTCAATGGAAACCTCTAAGAGTTGATTCCGTTAGTTTTAATTACTCTTTTGTTTATATATATATGAATAGATTAGATTAGATTATACTAGAGCCACATGATTTACAAGCGAAAACTTCAAATCTGAATCCAAGTCTCCGTCCGGATGATGCTGATGACTGTATAAACAGATAAAAACTCTGAAATGTTAACAGAAAGGCGGCCCTAGTTGGATGAATCAACAGGACCAGTTTGGCTTCCCTGTTCGTCATCTATGCAATGGATGCTTGGCATCCACGCATGGATTAAAATAAAAGACATTGATTTGATTAAAGACTGTGTATTTGAATATTATCAATTAGATCACTGTAACTTTTCATTACATCGTCACCTCTTTTAGCTTCTAATGTTCTTTAAAGATGCCGTACTCACCTTCCAAGCTTCACTAAAATTGTTTGCGTCCATGCATGGAACATCTTCTGGATTGAAGCCCTTATACATCATGGCTGAAAGGTGCTTTCAGATTCATTAATAAAATAATATCAAGCAAAGTCTGACAATGTCTTATTAACATGATCATCTCTGGCATGCTTAACTTGATTCACCAATCATATCGAATGGTAAATTTATCAATCTTTAACATGCATGCACATGCATACGCAGTTTGTTCATCTTGAACAAGAAATCGACGTAGATTAAACATCATTTGAAAGCTCAGCCCGCAGAAGATAAATATAATATTGGAGTAAAAGAACTCTTATATTAATTAACTAACCTTAATTATATCCTGAAAGAAACTTACTGATTTAATTAGCTTTGGTTAAACTGGTCAAACATCTACATCTCCTGATCTTAAAGTTATCTCGGAATTAATCCAAGTACTCTCAATTTTATTTTCGACTTTCTTATATTTTAGTATATTTTGAAATCAAGTCATCTATCTAAGTCGTAACGGGAGGCAAGAAATTACATATCAATAACTATTGTTGATCGATCGTGGAAGTTCCATCAACCAAACTCATCTGCTGTAAACTAATTTAAATCATCACAGAGAGTTGAGAGATTATTACACCAAGAGCAAGTTGAAAGTTCTTGTTTTCTATGGAATCCTTGTTTCTGTAAATTAGTTTTTTTTTTCCATCTCTTCCTAGCTTGGCGTTGTTTTGCAATCTTTGCTTATAAGAAGAAGAAAAAAACTACATAGAGCTAATTTAATGTTGAAAATGCTATTTAATTAGTCGCCCCAAATTCCTAATTAATTATGACAAATGTATTAAAAAGTATATATATATATATATACGAATTGTTTGAATACTGATCTACACATGAGTCATTATGATCAGATCAGAGTCTGTTATTATAAGATTTTTCTTTTCTTTTCTTTCCAGTTTTAACAAGAATATGGATATGTGACCACATTAATTGAATGGAACCTCGCGTTACATTATCTAGTTTTGTTTATTTTATTTTATTTGGATTATACAAGGCATTTTGGGTCGTCAAATATACTTTGAGAAATTGTGATAAAACACCATCCGAGCAGTTAATTAAGTTAATTTTAATCATTCGAGCCAATTGTTTCTGATTTTCGCATAGCATCGTAACCCTAATGGACTTTCCCATATTATTGTTTTCTTCGTTATTTGAGACGCCACCTTTGGGATCTCCATGAATTGTTAACCCTAGCATTAATTAGGTCAATATGTCCCGTTCTCGCCTGATTGCATCACCTAGTTATTCAAACATACAATTCACGTGAATTCTCTCCTGCAAGCCTTATACACATGTATAATTGTTTTTGGTTGTCACGTACGTATAGAATATTATTATGGGCATGATGCTACTCGGTTCAAATGTCAAAATTTTCAACTTTTCCCTCGATTTGATAAACATCCTACACGAAACAAATCCACGTTAGCAGGTGTTGAGTCCGATGAAAGAAGATTCGATTATCCAATATAATTATAGAAATGTGAAGAATGAGAAGAAATTAGAGGTCTATAAATATCCGTACCATGAGAACCCAAAATCACACAACTCAAAACAATTAAAGTTTTTTCCTAGGGTCTTAGGATCTCCCTGCCACTCCCTCTCCGAGGTCTAATTACAAGTTCAAGCATATCGTCCTAAGATAATCAGCACACATTCGTTATTCTCAGAGTACTGCTCTTCCTCTCTAAGATCGTACATTCAGCTTATAACATTTCATGGAAGGAACTGATAATGTGCTTCTTCAACCACCAACTTTTGGAAATCTAATAACAGTTCTCAGCATTGACGGGGGTGGAATAAGAGGACTTATCCCTGGAACCATCATTAATTTCCTAGAATCTGAACTTCAGGTAGGATAGCAAGGTTTCTTGGGCATGAACGTTGATGCTCAAAATTAAATAACTGTGCATGCACACCATTTTTTCGTTGTGAATATTAATTTTCCGAGGCACATATGCACTGTACACATTACATTACGTACATACATTAGAGCATGATTGTTAAACTCGAACTGCCTTAAATGGGTCGACTTAAAAATTTAAATTTTATATTGAATTAGTTTTAAAATTGATATGATCAAATTTGATTGATCTATGACCTGATTGACTAGGTTAAACTTAATTCAGACCTAGCTTAATTAATATTAAGAAATCTAAAAAAAATTGAAACAATATTGTTTTAGACAAAAATAATAAATCCGAGTTGATTTGATAACTCATAGGTTGACTTGATTTGATGACCAACTGATTGATCCAATGACCTAGATCAAACCAAGTCTAACAACTACATATGCATTATAATCTATAGAGAAATCAAACAACAAGAGTGGGTATCATATCTAACATTGTTTTCATACAAATTCCATATTTTTCACATTTCTAATGAATAGGTCATATACAACTCAAATTCCACATAAGAGTTAATTAAATATTGTTGGGGAATACATTTTATACTATCATCTAAAAATGTTACTTTAGGAATTTACAATGTGAATCATTTTAATTTAAAAGATTAAGTTTTTAGATGATGCTCTAAAAATATTTTTTATAATATTTAGTGGTTATATAAAGTTTTAGAAATGATTTTATAACTTAAAACTTACATTACATAGACTCATTATTATTTTATATTTAATTGGATAGAATGGAGGTGGTAAAATCTAAATTCATACATGCTTAATTATTTAGAATATGTTTAATCATATTAAAAAATCATTTCAATTTAAAATTATTAATAAAAGTAATTTTATATTCCTCTGAGATACACATGAGCACACAAAACGCCAAATGCTGTAACAATGCATTCCGGAAGTAATGAATTAATGGCTTCCCTTTAATTTTTGTTCTTATAATCGTATACAAGAACTAAATCTAGATCTTCTGCCCTTGGTTTTAGAAATTGGATGGCGAGGATGCAAGAATAGCGGACTATTTTGACGTGATTGCGGGGACAAGCACCGGTGGTCTAGTTACTGCCATGCTAACCTGTCCCGATGAAAATAGTCGTCCAATGTTTGCCGCCAAAGATATCAAGGATTTCTACCTGAATCAGTGCCCCAAAATCTTCCCGCAACCAAGGTAAAACTCGTTATTCCATGTTCAAGATATGTCTAATTCGGAGAAATAATTTATATATGGGTGTTTACCGAAATAACACATCCATTTCCTATCTTCTTCCTCTCTCTATCTCTCTCTCTCTCTCTCTCTCTTAAAAATATCTTTTGAACGGTGACGTGAATTTTTTTCCTTTTCTCTTTGTTTTGCTATGACAGCTTTGGCTGCAGGTGTTCATTATTTACTCAAGTGAAAAAGGTGATCAAAGCTTTAACAGGGCCAAAATATGACGGGAAATATCTACATGGCCTCGTTAAGGAACTACTAGGGAACCGAAGATTGCACCACACATTGACTAAGGTCGTAATCCCAACATTTGATATCAAAACATTCCAACCAACCATCTTTTCGAGCTTTGAGGTACGTTTTGCAAGCCTTCTCCTAAAATTGGGTAATTTTCCCACTGTTTAATTGATAAATAAGGGCATTAATCCTAGCCTTTCTCATATTATAATGCTCAATCTTGAGTCTTGTTAATTAAGCATTAAATCAAAGCTGATAACTGGTTTAGCTAGGAGGTAGATTAATTTGCGAGTCTATAGAAGTTTTCTGGTAACAAATCGGCAGTTATATATATATATATATATAGTGAAAGTGTTAGCCCCTCTCTAAAACCTAAAAAGATTTTAATTAGAAAAAAAAGAAAGGAAAGAGGGAGGAGGGGCTAAAGCCGGCAGGTCTAATATTGCTGACTCTCTCACTGCCACTTGCATTCATGGACCAGGCTAAGAAAAACCATTCCTTGGATGCATTACTCTCTGACATATGCATTGCAACCTCAGCTGCCCCCACTTATCTTCCAGCCCATTATTTTGAAACCAAAGATGAACAAACAGGGGAAGTGAGGGAATTCAACCTTATAGACGGTGGGGTTGCTGCAAACAATCCGGTATGTGTTAAATTCACTTAGTTATTTTCAAATAACTTATCTGTGTTTTATCTTATCTATTCTCTCCTCTGCGAAATAATTAGCTGAAACATACTGCTGTGATTCAAAAAGCAGGCTTTGATTGCTATTAGCGAAGTTACAAAAGAAATCGTTAAGGGGAGCCCAGACTTCTTTCCTATAAAACCAATGGACTACGGGCGGTTTTTGTTAATATCCTTAGGAACTGGGTCGCCTAAAGCTCAAGAAAAATATAAAGCAACTGAAGCAGCTAAATGGGGTTTATTGGGTTGGTTAACAAGCGGTGGTTCCACCCCGGTGATTGATGCCTTTAGTCATGCAAGTGCAGACATGGTTGATCTGCACATCTCAGTGGTGCTTCAGGCCCTCCACTCTGAAAATAATTACCTTCGGATTCAGGTAAGGAATGTTCTTTAGCAATAATATCTTGGTTTTTCTTTAGATTTAGTTTTCTTTTCCCAGTCACTTCTACAACGACGAACTAAATTGTCTAAGCACACACTTCCACAGGTTTTTCATATTTAAAAAGACAGGATTATCCTTTTTCTATTTTGCCGCCTTATTTTTTAT
>Ga0307510_10005414_pt1 | contig 15202 bp, 12 predicted proteins | sample 12_EM_MG_FD_207224 | JGI IMG/M metagenome (GOLD analysis project Ga0307510, IMG submission 207224) | Populus trichocarpa ectomycorrhiza microbial communities from riparian zone in the Pacific Northwest, United States - 12_EM | ecosystem: Host-associated > Plants > Roots > Unclassified | place...
GGGTTGTGCACTTGAAATCCTAGCCAAAGAGTGGCCTAGGCGGATTGATCAAGTGGAGGCTCTGAAAGGTTGTTAGATAAAATCTTTTAGTATATCGGTTAGGTCTTGAAGTGTTTGGCGGCTTCTTACTATTGTAGCAAACAGATGAGGTAACTAGTCAACCAAGTATATTGAAAACTCTGTCTCTTGAAGTCTGCTGTTTCTAAGTTCGAAAGATGCAGCCTTTAAATACATGGCCGGCTTTTCCTAAAGCCTGACTCCTACAAGCACAGCTCATATCCTAAAACAACTATGGTATCAAATCGATACCATCAAACAATACATAAAACATTCAAGGTATCAAACGATCCCTTGAAACCAAACTTGAAACAACCGGAGTATCAAATAATACTTCCGAAACACAATCAGGGAGAGGTACAACCTCGTATCCCGAAACCAAACATAAAACAAACTAGGTATAAAACGATACCTCCTGCCTACATAACAAGGCTACCACCACAAGGCTTATATCCTAAAACCAAACTAATCCTAAAGGAAATCCATCAGTAACCATAGTACCTGTACCGGTTACAAATAATCTGTATCGTTTCTCTGATCTGCCAGATAAAATACACTTGTTCGTAACTGAACATTTAACAAGTTTGGGCAATTCACAACTAATCTAGATAACAGTATTTACTTACTATAAAGGGGTCAATAACTGTGCTGTATTACCTCGATATTTATGCTGCTGCAGGTCTTGAAAGAACAGGTGGTATACCACCTAGGGAAAGCCAGACTCCTTTGCCCACAGAACAAATATAAGATAGAGTGTTGGTAAGGTTAACATCATAGTATCTGACCTGATCTAAAGGAAATATCTACCTCATCGGACAGGCAGTTTGTCTTTGATTCCTAGTACCATACATTCCACGTGTAATTTTTAACGACTTTTGTTCAGGCTATAAGACTAATGTGATGACAGATGCGGGATTCCAGGCAAGATTTAAAGGGAAGGTAGAGTAGGGAGGTCCTGGTGCCGGGTATTTTGACTTGGCTAGCAAGAGGAGCTATGGTCTGCCTCTGTGGACTCTATTGGTGTTGACTATGGTTGGTGGGGGTGGAATAAGTAAGCTTCTGGTAACCAGGTGGCTGTTGAGAGGGGACCAAATCTGAGGGTGCACAGGAGTTGACATGCCATGTTGGCAAGCTCATTCCCCTGGCGATGTGACCTGACCTTAGATAGGAGACGGGCTGTTGTCCAGGAGTGTGGAATAATATTGAAGTGAATAGGCATGCACACCTCGCTACACAAGTTGGGGGCTCTTAACTTGAGTAGTGAGGGCAAGGTTTGATGGAGATGGGCCCCCACAGGTTTCATTGAGGGGGGGGTGCAGACTAGTCTGACAGCAGCTATTCGGCGCTTATAAGACACCATAACTGAGAGTGAAGCAAGACATGACTCTGCCCCTAGTCAAGGGATAGGTGTAGACCTGAAGCAATTAGAGACCTAGCGTTGGACGTGATGCCAAAAGACATCCATCCTGATATACGTTCCTTTGGTGGGGACCATGAGGTCCCTTCCATATATGAGGACGGAAGGAGTAGCAAAATTACAAGCCACTGGCAGTAGGAGAGGTGGGGAGACAAGTCCATTCCATGTGGTAAGAGCCTTCTGAAAGTGGTAAATCCACCTTGATCTTGGCGCACTGGGTTGGAGAACTGTGCCAATGGAGAGAGGCCAGGGGTGAGCAAGTAGCCAAACCATTTGAAGAATAACACAGTGGGGAATACCTGTCCATCCAGGCAGATTGGGGGTGGGACAGGGGAGTCTGGGCGGTTACTTTGTGGGGAAGTTCTCCAGCAGATAAGGTCAGTCTTAGGGATACTAAACCTCACCTCATAGGTGTTGGCGCCAGTCCTACTAGTCCCAGAACCACATTGTAGTACCTACAAGTAATTCATATATGCTTGTGATGCTGCCGATACTGTTATGTCATCAACTGTGGATATTGCCAACATGTTCTGGCTGTTAATCTGAAGTGACGCCAAATATAGGAGCCAAAGCAGTTGGGATATTGGTGCACCTTGGGTGATTCCTACTTGAACTGGGGAAAAGCACTTTGGGAATCCCTAAAGGAGAAGGTAACATTTTCATTGTAACAGGAAAGATATTATCCATGAGACCATGTATTGCAGGACTCCGGCTCTGTGAAGTGTGGAACTAAGGATGGTGGCATCGACGTTATCAACGCCCACCTTGATATCAATGAAATGGGTGGACACCTTTAGCTTGAGGCGTTGAAGGGTTATGAATGTGGTCACCAGTGCGATGATAGTTTTGAACCAGGATAGGATAGGGAGGGAGAGAGGTTGGTTGTGGTAGAGGAGTTGCATTCACCTTGTAGTTAGCCAGAAATGGAAGGCCACGACAATTTGGATGATCTTAAAGATGGTTTGGAGGAGGAGGATGATTGTAGATGACGCAGGGATGTCATAATAATGCTTGCAAGGTTAGTCGAGAACCACCCGGTTCGCATTCTGCATTAATGTTGGGTGGCTGTCAAATGTAAGCAGAGGTCTCAGGAGATTGATCAGGAGTGGTTGTAACATTCGAGGGCCCCTTTTCCATAATAAATATGGGATCGTATCTTCTCCAGAGGCGGCGGGTGGTGATAAATACTTTCTAATGGCTTCCTTGACCTCATCCTAAAGGAGGGGTTTGCAGGTCACAGATGATCTCAGTATGGTTGGAACAGTGAGTAGGGGTCCGGGGGTAAACATGTGTGAAAATGGCATTCTTAACTTTCTCGGGGGAGGTAGTATTGTGTAAGTTAGCATATCTAGAGGTGACCCTGTGGACAGCAAACCTTTTGGCTGTCCAGATTGGGCATGAGGTTGTGCCTGCCACGTTGGAGCTCTAGTGTTGGACCTGGACAGCCTTGACAGCCTTGAAGTAGCGTAGTTTGCACAGCATAGCTGTCGACCTGTCCTGTGAGTCATTGGATACTAGTGTATATGTGGATATAAAGTGGTACTATTACCTAAGGGTTCACAATGGCGGGACTAGCATGACTTGACACTGCCAAATGGGTAGTGCAGGGGGATATGAGCCTTCAACAGGGTGACAGGGGAGGTTAAGGTGAGTGTCAAAAAAGCACCTCAAGAAGTGTTTCGTGGGGAGGATAGGGAGAGGTGGGATATCAACTTCCCTCAGAAGGCATTCGAGGGAGGGGCAGGCCCATCCTTACCCAATTGGGGGTTGCTGCTCGACCCGCCAGAATGAGATACCCCAAACTGATGGTAATCAGGATGTGATCTCATCCTCTGAAGGGCAAGCACGTGTTCTATTCTTCCAAGAATGGTCCTAGGGTGGAAGAGGTGAAGCCAGGCTGCAATACTCAGGGCCTAGAGAGGTAACTAAAGGGGATCTGGGTAAAAACCCCAGCAGTGTTAAGTAGAGTAAAACATAGTTGTAAGACACTTGAGAAGTACATAAAGAAATCCTAAATTTTGGTGGAATTCGGGATCCTGAGTGGGCCTGCCAAGGGGCGATGGAAGTTAAAGCGCTCTATGATTAGCATAGGTAAGAGAGTAACAAAGAGCATGAGGGTTTGAGACACAGTTCTTACCATGACCCTAGCTCCCAAGATGCTATAGTAGTTAATAATATGAAATGTCTTAACACAGGTGCCCAAAAGGCAATCAGTAGATTTCTCACGCATATTCAGCTCTGCAGGTGAATATGGGAGTGACCATGGCCATATCTGTTAAAGATGCAAACACTTAAAAGGATACTTTGGTGTAATAGAGGGTGGATATTGGGGCAAATGAAGTAGAACCCAAAAATGGGAGTAGGCAGTTTCTCCATAGTGGTGAACCTTGGAGGAAAAAGGTCGACAGGATATTCATGGCAGTAGCAAATGAATTAAATATGGAATGAAATGGCTCCCAACTCAAAAAGCAGTTGTTGGGTACCATTGAAAGAATGTGTCCAGGGCCTAGTCCTGAGTGTAATCTATTTTGGTTGTGCGACATCTTACCAGGATGAGCCAGAAGGAGCATAGGTAGTAGGAAAGGAGCTGACCATCTCATTGGGTGGAAGAAGAGTCGTCCTCTCCTAGAGCCTTCAGGTGCCGGTTCATCTTTGCTCTTCCTGCCAACTGCTCACCCTTGATACTCACTTCCTTAAGTCCTCTGACCTTATAACTCCCACGAGGCCTCATGTCCACTCTGATGATTTAATAATGATATGAATCTTATGCGCCAATTGCATCCCATGTGTGAAATACCTGATTAGCTCTTAAGTCATGTGTGAAAGTTGTTACATCTGCTAACTCGCCATTGCCAGTTATATCAAAATATTTAACCCAATAGATTAACATATTACTCAAAATTGTGACTCATGCAAAACCTCATCTTTGCTTAGTCATGACTTGTGACAATGCTAGGGCTTTACAAAAAATAAACACTAGTTAATACTATATATGATTACAGAAGACATCTCAAATTATCCTCTTCTCCATCTCTGACTCAACAATGTCATGAATTTAAGTAGGGTAGAATTCCTTACTGCCTTTATCTTGTAACTCATAGCCAATTGCTAAAACCAGCTTCAAGGAATGTAGACTTGTCAGACATGAGGATTCTGTGTGAATTATCACATCAATCAGCAAAAATCTATCTTGCCTTAGAAGTATATCTAATCAATCAGGATGCTTACATGCTGCATCATATCTTGTGCAGCATCTGCAGTGTCTGGAGTGTGTAGACCATCTGCAGGTGGGTTGCCGTACTCAAGTGCGTTCCAAGGCCGGTTGCCATACTAGCATACCTCCCATGCTTCCTGACGCACTTGGCCACACAATAGCACTTCCATATTTACCACCTATTCACTTTACTTCCATCATTCACCCTTGCCTGTCCCTGCCTTCTCTCAGGCTTAGAAAGGGGCTAGTCTTGACAACAATAATAAGGTCAGTGTGGGCACTAAATCAGAAAGCCACTGTAGTTGTCATCTTAGGTTCACGTTAACTGGCAATAACGAAGACACTGGTGAATTCTATTGTCAGAACTTGATCTTTCCGAGAGTGAAAATGCCAGCTCACTCAGGAGGGAAAGCGAGTAATATCTATGCCAGTGCCTCGTTCATACCTCCTGCTGTGTTCTCTGCACATAGATTGAGGTGCACTTCAGGTTAATATGCACTTAGGTTAATACACGCTTGGGTTAATACGCACTTAGGTTAATACGCAGTTAGGTTAATATGCACTTCGGCTAATTTATGAAAACAACTCTGCACTGCTTTACCCTTACCATCACTTTCCTCACAACTGCTCCTACCCGACCAGTCTACCACTATCACACAACCTATTTGGAATCTCAGACCTCCATTATGCCGAGCTCAATACCAGCTGCACACCTGTATAGGATTCATGATTACATGGCTATTATTCAGAGTGTTAGAGGGGTCAACATCACAGGATTCGAAAGCAGATTACTCCACAACCCCTCAACAGATTCTGATTCTGTTTGAAGAGGTTTATTGTGCTCAAAGCAAGCTATGCGCTAGGATCATGTAGGTCTCTGTCATATAAAACCTCAGGAAGTCACTGGCCACTATGGAAGAGATCCTAGGTATCAAGCTGGTAAAATATTACTCAATTGCAGATTGCTCCACTACCGGTAGACAATTTGTAATTGTTTTTATGGGAGGTTGTTGGGCATGATGCTAGCTATATGTTAGTATAATGTATGGTATGTTGCTGTCGCATTAAAGCTCAGGATATCGCTGTGCACTGTGGAGGTGATAAGCTGGAGATAGCTTACTGAATCGCAGATTACTCCATACCGGCGAGACAGACCTCTATCCTCTTTGCTGGTGGTTGTTGGGCCCAATGCGAGGTACACGCCAGTACAAGGTATGCCTCTGTCAAATTAATACTCAGGTTGTCACTCTTCTCTCTGCATGGGGTAGCCAGAGCCTGCGGACACCAGGTACCAAGGACGGAAAGCATGTATTTAAAGGTGTAGTAGAATTAGTACTATAATAAAAGACTATTTATAAGGATACTATATTGTGACCTAGGTCAGGAGCGGGTAAAGAGGTGACCCTTAGGGTTGTCAGAACAAATCTGAAATAGGGGGTAGGGAATCAGAACGTGTCCAGAAGATAACGTATTGTGGTGTTGCATCTGGAGCATTCTGAAGATCTGGTGCTACCTGTTGTTGAATCCAGAGGCTATCTGCTAATAAGCTTTTGTTCAGCATACCGGTTAAAATTTGGAGCATCCTGAGTATCTGATGCCCAGGACCCTTGGGACGCATCCACCATTTTTCCTGATGTCTCCAGTCAAGCCAGTTATGAAACCGTTCCATCTAAATAGACTAATAGGTTGGCCAAAGAGAGATTTTTACCATGGAACACGATAATTATAGTCTATTGGCTCTCTTACACCTTTACCACTACAGGGACAGCAAGCATATGATATTTCTCGGTCCACCTCATGTCACCTAAGTTGTCAGGTTCTGGAATCACATGTTACTACAGCCTCCAAAGGCAGAATTCCAGTTTTATCAAAACTTGTATCACAGCCAGCCGACTCCATTTCAAAGACGTGCCATTTTGTTGGACCTGTTTATATATCTATAGAGACAAAAAAACAGAAGTGATTAGTCTGGCATCCTATATTATTATTGGTGGAGATCGGTTTGGCATGTGGATTGCGTATCGGTATATGGCGACTGGTTGCGTTAATGCCTCTCATGAGGTGGCTAATAGATCTCCGTCCTTTATTTAAGAACCTTCTGTACAATAGCAAACGTCAAGGAAGAACGCTCCCCTCAACAGCTTACCCCAGAAGCCTCCCACAAGACGGTATATTTAGGTGGACACACCTGCCACCGTCTAGCTTTCCTTGACAGTCAGTGGTGGAGGTTTGCTAACAATCGTGTACTCGGATGTGTTGACGGGTCGATTCAATAATATTTTATTACTATGTAAAAGGACCGTGCCAATCCAGACTTTGATCCGGGTGGAGACCTGGTGGTGTCTATTCTCTATGCAGGTTGCTAGCTACGGTTCAACATATGTAGTGAAAACGTACATGTGATCGCCCTATGCTCCGCATATGCCCTATACATCCTTTCATATACCTTATACATCCGTTCATGCCCTAGAACGTTTCTGATGTCCACCCTCTGGTGTTCCTTTATACATGTGAGCGTTCCCCGTCTCTCCGCTATCTCTGCTTCCATACAGTTCTCCACTACCGGGTTTATTATTCCACCAGCCGGCTCCGGCTCCCCTTTCTAGAAGGCCCTATAGGTAAACGGGCCCTAAGTGACTATTCAAAATTTTATTCCAGATGAGTCGAGCCTGTTTGCATCATCCAAACTAGAAATCCGCTATTACAAAGGTAACATGGATTTTAAGGTTTGACCGAAAAGTTTCTGCTAGCACCATCCGGATTTCTAAATATGATATGTTGGCATTCGAGTTAAACTCTCAGGGAAAAAAGAGGAAATAAGAAAGAAGATTCACTAGGCTTGGGGTTTCTCCAGATAAGATCGTGTGATACCTGCATTCGGTGTGGTTCATAGAAATTCTAATGACTTGAAAGGAGGTGCTTTTTTCCTTTCCCTTATTCATATGTACAGTACCTAGACTGAGAGTACTGGAACAGCCGGTGTAGGTGGAAGGGGAATGCAGGGTTCGTTCCGGAACCTAAATACTTCTAATTGTTGCTAAAAGTCAAGTTCTGAGTTTTGTCTCATTTTTTTAACTGCTCATCGCGGGAAAATCTTGCCAGTATTTTTTGGGCTATGGCTCCACAGCCACCCCTGTAATTCAGTGGATATCATTGAACATTAGGCAAGTAGGGCTTCTATAGAACTCGTGGGTTTTAGTGATGGCCTACACGCTACCTCCCGCGCAGCAGACTCTTCCTCAGTCAATTAACCAATTTACACAATATTTCGCTTCAAGCATAAACAAGAAATCTCTCTAGCATGGGTTAGCACTGCCCTTCTAGATACCTAATGTGTTCATTCAGTTTCAGCTGTCTGGCTGCTGAGGGCCGGTTCGAGTAGTTTGTAAGCAGATGTGCGGCTCCTAGGCGACATATTGATTGTGATCGGTTGTGTGAGAAGGAAATAGGGCAAGGTTTCATTTTATGTCACTCTAGTATTCAATATGAGAAGAAAGAAAGGTTTCTGTCATAGGTATTGTGTGGAGGTTCGTAGCCCCAGCTTGATGATGAGCAAAATATCCTATGTCCCATTGAAATAGATGGAAGGGGAGTATCCCGAATTTCCTCCCTAGAGATAACAATAACTTGCCCTCACATCCTGATATATAGTTCCATCAATCTCGAACTGAAAGACCAGAGCAGCGGAGTCAATGCTCATCAAAAGGTTGTAGTCAAGCCTAAAATAGGGCTGGTCGTCGAGTCCAATTTTCCGTTCGTACTTCTCCTTTGGGATGACGCTACGGTCTACCTTGAGAGTACAAACAGGATATATGTCTGCAAGGGGTATGAGCATGGCTAGAAGCTTTCAAATGTGGTCGGGATAACTTGCCACATGATGTGCGAGTGGTGGAAGGGTTTGAGGAATCACTTGCTAAAAGTGGCACCTGGATTGTATCGTTGGTTCCATCCAGTGATCTAAACTTTCTACAATATGGCGTTCTTATAGGATCATCCATCTGAGCATCCTCGCCCTAAACTCGGTTATCATACAACAACCAACAAAGCTTTGGGCTTCTATTTTTACCCTTCTAACAGACCATCTCATTCGGTTTGTACACATACGGACTCCATCATAGTGGTCGATATAAGAATCTTTCTCAGGGTGAAGCCCCTCAATGAACCGCGTGTTATACGAGTTGCCATAGTTTCTGGCGACCTTGCGAATACGGACCATTTCTCCCTCAAGTCCTCGCATCACCGCCCCTCGAACCACCGCCGTCCAACTACCTCCTATGAGCCTTGAAGAGTTGAGGGAAGGGAATGACCTCAGGTCAACTCACGCATTAGGTGGCTGCAGAATTGTGATTCTCCTGCCATCCTTTGTCTTGATTTCAGCATGAAGCTGGCTGCGCAGATATTCTGATTCACCAAATCCACCAACAAGAACCAAGGCTTTGACTTGGCGCATCTGGCGAGAGGAATTGCTCAGGGAAAGTGTGCCAAGAGGGGGAAACTCTTCTTCTGGTAGTGAGGGAATTTTCTGTAAATGGTGTATTAGCTCACACTAGTCCATAGCAAGCTTCCAGCCTCATCTCTGACCTCTAATTTCTCAACCTCTTTGACTTGTTGTTGTACCAAGTGAACGATCTTCTGGACTACAGGATCGAATATCTCCTTCATCTCCTCCCTATCTATAACAAACATCCCATCCTCAATACCTGCAGTACTGTCATCTGCTACACCGGGTATGGGACATGTGAATAGCTCCTCCTCTTCAGAATCCGTAAAGTTTCGTTTCAAGGAATCATTGAACTCTTTCATCATGTACGCTCTCCCTTCAAGGCTCATCCTATCAAATCTATATTTCTTTGTCAACGATATAAACTAAGGGAAGAAGATCCTGGTACTGACCTATCGCCGATTCGACCTCTGACCAATTTTTCAAAACGTTCATTCAGGACTGTTGATCCACACATCGCGCCAGTACCCTCAACACATTCTTTCACCTCTAACTTGGGCGATTTTCTTATGACGGTATAAGATATGAGGTCCTACATTCCGTGAGTTGCCTCCAGGCGATAATTCTGGGGTCATGGCGATAAAAAATAATGCTAGGTACTCACCACGGTCCCACCCCCACAGTCAGCGACAACAAAAGTATCACCGACCTGACAAAGTTTGGCGTTAGTTGAGAGAAAGTCAGTCGTATCTGGACATGAGAGTTACCAGGAGGTTATTCGGCTCGATTTCTTTCAAGCAACTGACGGCAGCCGCTTCCGGCTCTGAAATTAGGCGAATGGATTTCATCCTTCCAAACCTTGCCCTTTCCGCCGCTTGAATGGTTAGGTTCTTCGCTGCGTCGCTCCACACCTATAGGATAGTAAGCTTGGTGGAAACAAGTTATAAATAACAATAGATAGGTTACCGCAGGAACTGTGAGAATGAAGTCAAGGGGTGAGACTTCGACCACTTCTTTTCCAAGGGTTTTCTCTAGATGATCGATGGTCTGTTTGTATAGCTCGAATAAGTAATCGGCCACAACATCGACTGGCTTCTTCCCGCGGGGTATCAACTGCTTTGTCTTTGATAAGGGCGAATTGTTGATAGTGGCAAGAGAATATTTGGTAGGGTCAAGGAGAAGCTTAAACCAAGCGAGCCTTGGCTCTCTCTGTGGGATTCCAAATCCCCATTTGACACCTGATGGCGTGTAGGCTATCTCGCTAGGCACTTTTGCTGAAGTCCTATTTCTCTATAAACATATAAGGGTTCAGAGCCCAATGCAGGATTATGAATTCAAACTCACCTTGGCGACCCATCTATCTATGATATTGATCTCCTCAGGGGTAGAGGTGTGAGTCTAGTGTATAAATTCCAAACATTAGAGAAGCACAGTACATGCACGCAAAAGGACTAGCCGAGGTTACCCAAGCGATACCAGAATATGTTGTTCCAAAGTCTATCCCAACCTTAATCGAGTGTAAATTTGATACCTGGCTCATTCTAGATGGTTTCCTCCAAGTTTCCTGGGGAGTCTAGAGAGTTAAAGTTGAGCTTTCGGTGTCTTCCTTGCGCACACTATTTTGGCGAAGAAGGGTGCGATTGTGAGGATTACCAGTCTCTGGGTGAGGGTCCGTTGGGCGGATCAGGTGGTGAATCCAAAGACCATGGTTTGCTCTAGCCAACCTCGGGTGGGTTCTTGGCATATGGAGGCTGAGTGAGCATGACTACTGCAAGAAGGTTTTATGGTATCACATATCTTATCGGAGCTCCGTATTGTGTGATACCGGTAGGATAGGTGAGTGCCCGGTGTGCTCTTCTGGATGGCCAACAGGGAGGTGGCCGGCGACGGTACTCGTAATTCTTAGACACCGCGATCACAACTGCTATTGCATACATACTCCGTGCGAAAAGTAGGCTAGAGCCTCAAAGTTTTGGTGTAGGCAATAGCAGTTGTGCTTACAAACTTCAGAGAATTACGAGTAGAGGGTTCCCTGTATCATTACCACTGCAACGCTGAATCTACTCGTAGGCAGCAAACACCAACCTGGGATGGCCCACACTTTGCACAGCACTTGGGGAGCTTCTTAAAATCGAGGATTCCTCCATTCATCGGATAATACCGGTGGGGCGCCTCCATTGGTTGTGATATTTGTGATACCAAGGTACATGATGCATTATCGTATGTACGCGAGGCTCTGAAAAGAGGGGCTGTCCCAGCTCACCCATCAACGAGAATTCAAACACCTAATAGAGATAACTCTTCTAACACTGAAATTATGGGACACCACTCCTCTAAGACCCACCCCGAAGTTCCTGAACGCCCCACGATGGTAATATAAATCGGATCAAATGAATTGTGAATTCTAATTCTGACTGACGTATCAGATACCGGGATCGCAAGCCGGGGAGGAACTACCAGCCAGGGACGAGGAATTACCAGCTAGGGAGGGGGGATTACCAGCAAGGAGTGAAGGATCACCAGCCAGGGACGAGGACAAAGAGCCTAAGTCTCTCTCCGAAGTTGAGGCCCTCAAGGATACCATACGAGCGAGGGACAGAGAAGTGGAAAAAAAGAAGGAAGATATTCGAGAACTTAAGCGACGCCTAAATGACTCGATCATTCGGAATTCGGATTTAAAAACCAAACTCCAGCGCTCAGAAAACCAAAATTCCATCCTCGATAGGAACTGCCAGGAGATACATTGTCGGCTTGAGAACACAAAGGCCACCATGATAGAGCACAGTGCAAAGCTTGAGGAGACTTCTAAAAAAAACCACGATCTCTATGCCGAGTACAAGCGCCAAGAGCAAGAAATAGAATTCTTGAAAAGTACCAACATTAGGATCGACACAGAGTTGAAAACACGAGTTACCCAACTCAATAAGTTTACAGGGGAGATTGCACGCCAAACCCAGCGAGTCAATACCTCAGCAATCCGAGACGATGAGTATTTTAGGAGAGAGTTCGCAGGTCTCGCAAAGGAAATGCGGGATTGGTCCTTTCAGCACTTCCCTTCCCACCCAGGCACTCAAGATCTGACTAGCGGTCTCTGGGGTGAAATTCGCGAGATCGCAGGCGGGACCTATCTACAAGAGATTTCCAAAAATCGCAGCGCGGACCGCCGACTGGTTTGTGGACTACTCGCTAATCGACTGAAGAAAGAATTCTTCGAACCTTTTCTGTTGGGCTTATTGTCGAAGGAGTTCGCAGAGTTTGAACATGTGATCGAAAAGACTGGTAAGAAAATTGGCCCACCTCCTGGAGGCTACAAGGCTAACTTAACAAAGGTATCCAAAAGAGCAAGTGGTTATCGCAAACGTTAAGTTTATTTGTCAAGAGCGAGCAATTTGAACACAATTTGCACGGAAAAGTCCACGATTTATGCCGAGATCTCGGTGAGGGGCTAGAGAGACTGGCGGCCGAAGGGTTAGACAAGGTCAAAGCTTCCAAGCTCAACAAGAAACTCTCTACCATAGTCGAGCGAGCTGCCTATCTAGCAGCAGATGTTTCACAGCAACCATACTGGTTCTATTTTTTGTGTATTCCTCTAGGAGATCAATTCAATCCGGAGTGCATGGAAAATGTTGGGGGAGGAGTATCGCTCGGAGGAGATGATCCAGGCATCAGTGAGGAGGATCGCAGAGTCTCCTTATTGGTTTTTCCCTGTGTCTTCCGCCAAGAGAGGGATGAAGATGGAAACACAATTCCCATTGTAATTAATAAAGCTTGGGTAACTACCGAGGCTGGGGATAGCTGCGCGACTATGGAGCAATAGAAGGGCGGTATAACGGAAGAAGCGGTAGGAGGTAGTGCAGGATTCTGGGAGGAATTGTCTGGCGGGTGGAATGAAGACGAAGAGGGATTGGAGTGAGAATTCCCCATAAAAAGTTGTGTCTGTGAAATCGATCTCACTAGCAAGGCGACATGATGGGACTTTGCCCGCAAAAGAAATGGGAAGGCTTTTCAGTAAATTGATTGTATCACGGTGTCGATGTATTCTGTTTTACTGCTCAGATATTTCAGAGTAAACCCAATAGTATCCGAGGGCGATATTTTAGACATAGTCCAGTTGTAATCGAAGTCGGAGTGACGCACGGTCACAGGTCAAAAGCCGAATGTTACACCCCCCAGTATGACACCCCATGTTCTGGATTGCCAATGTACTCCTGTCTCCGCGCCAAGATTGGCCACCTCCTTTGGAATACTTTCCTTTCAACCCGTAAAAGGCATAGTGTTCTAGCTGTTTGAATGTCAGTAGAGTCCGAGTAGCTGGTGTGAGGGCATAATATGAGAATGATCTGACAATTCATCCCAATATTGGATCATTCATAATATCCTGTGTGCTTGTTGTTGGAAGTAGTGAGGAAACAAGATAGCGTGGACAAGAGACCCTATGTACAGAGTGGGAGCTCATGCCTCAAGAACTTATCCATCGCTTTGTATGAACGTTCATGCAAATTTATTACAAGCCCGCGGATGTCGAGGAGATCGGGTTTAATGGTTAATGGTCAGCTCTGTGATCAGAAGAATTTAATCCCCTTCATTGACTATAGATATTCGTTCAGGGGTTTTCCACTACAGTACTTCTTGAGAAAAGTGGCGTCAAGACTATCCTCTGTACCCGGGTGTCAGGGTTAGTCCACGAACACCAGGATTTATTCTGAGTATGAGCTAAGGTGGAGGACTTCACATAGGAGTCTGGAAGCAATTTAGAAGCGGTCTTGGCAAAAATTTGCGCTGAAAGCTGGAACCCCTTGTTAGATTTCCAATGCGGAAAGAGTCTGAAACTAGAGAGAGGGGGTGGTTCAGATTTAGGACCGTAAAAAATTTGGAAATTGTGAGACGATTGGATAAGAAATCGTTGAGACTATCTCCTGATGCGTGACAACGGTAATTCGGGTTCGATACAGAACCCAATTCTATTACCTGATGTTTATGAAATAATTGTTGGTCAGCCACGACATCATACCCCTATTTTAGACAAATAGGATCATATAATGGACACATTAGAGTAATACCCATACTTTAAAGATGTATTATTTGATATGATGGTAGCATGAAGGGTTGATTGTTGAAAGAGCGCGGAATGGACATTTTGGCTAAGAGACGGACCTTTTCGAACACGATGCCTGACAGAGCCTTGCGACCACAAAACCCCAACCTATCCTATACTCTTTTACCTCCTGAAGATGATTCACCAGTCGAGAAAAGAAGCCAGGATCAAAGGGGAAGACAACTATCAACTTCATACCAGATTTCAAAAAAGAAGTCAGGACCTCAAAAGTCTACCCAACCGGAGCTCCCCTCTCAATCAGACCCCGACCCATTTCCTAATCCCCCATGGTTTGAGCCTATTATTCACCAGGAACCCCTTCACAAGGCTTAAAACAAGCTGCCTGCTGCTCTGCGTAATCTGGATATTAGGAAACCGCTTTCAATGATCGAATTATTCTTTACTGAAGAGGTATTGCAAACGATTTGCACCAATACAAACCTCTATGCAGCAGATAAGGAAGCAAAAAAGAGAGGCATGGGGAGTAAGAGACGGAGGTGGATTGAGGTATCAGTAGAGGAGATAAAATGTTGGCTTGGAATTGTCATATATGGGAGTAGTGAGCCTACCAGCTGTGCGAGACTTTTGGCGACATGATAGCTTGTTTCTTGCTCACGATTTTACCTCTCATATGACCTTGATGCGCTTTGAAGATATCAAGGGGTCACTTCACATCTCTCCTCAGCATGAAACTAGTGTTGATGATGATGGAAGACAGTTGTGGCATGCAAAAGTAGAAGTTTTGCTCCAGCAAGTCTGATTTGCTTCACAGAAGTAGCGGGTGCCTTCCTCAAATATATCGATTGATGAGGCCATTATCCGATGTACCAGACGCTCTCAGGATACCTATGAGACCCCATTCCAGCCCATTCCTGAAGGTTTGAAGTTCGACTGTGCTGCAGCCCATGGCTTTGTTTTTGATTTTCATCCTCCCTCTCAAAGGCATGTAGAGTTCTTTACGGGGCGGGGCGGGGCGGG
>Ga0307510_10005415_pt1 | contig 15202 bp, 10 predicted proteins | sample 12_EM_MG_FD_207224 | JGI IMG/M metagenome (GOLD analysis project Ga0307510, IMG submission 207224) | Populus trichocarpa ectomycorrhiza microbial communities from riparian zone in the Pacific Northwest, United States - 12_EM | ecosystem: Host-associated > Plants > Roots > Unclassified | place...
CATGCAGCGTGAGAGTGCCGGATATCTCCATCGACTTCGCCCCTGTCATCCGGATCTTTTCAGACTTGAAGACGATCTGTGGAAACTTCGCGGTGTCGAGCATCTGCGGTCCCTTCATGATGTCGATACACATCTGCGGCGCAGCGTCCATCTCGAACGATGAAGCGTCGATGGTCGTCACCACTCTGGAGGCGGATAGATTACGAGGGTCCAACGACAAGTCCGCATCGAAGCGGCTAAAGCGCGTCGTGTAGGTGGAGAAACCCATGTGGTTGGCGCGCAGAACCAAGCTGGCGTGGGCTTTGTCGAGTTTGTACGCGCCCGCAGGGGGTGCTGCCATCGGCGCCATCGCAGGCGGCCCAGCCGATTCGGCTGCCTGCGACAATCCACTATGCAGGCCCATCGTTGCAGCAACCAGCGCGGCGACAAGCACGCGCAACTCGGCCAGATTTGTGCGCTTCCCGCAAATGCCGTTGTGTACGGGCGGGTTGTTGAAATGGTTCGTCATCGGCGGCGTTCTCCTCGTAAGTAATTGACCAGCAATTTTGCGGCCTCGTCTTTCGCGTATTGGAACGACGAACGGGGTTTTCGGAAATCGACATCGGCCTGCAAATTTTTTGACGGTTCAGGCGCAGGGTACGAATGACCGCTTCCAGCACTTTCATTGCCCTGAAATATCCATATAATCAGAAGCTTAGGCCACACCATGCGGACTCAAAATCCGCCGGCCTCAAAAGCGTGGCGGTTCGACTCGTCGAGCCAAACCTTACTGGCTGCTGGCGGTGAGCTGCTTCTTTTCGTCTGGCTTCACCAGGTACACCTGTACGAACTCGACATTCACGGCCGAGGAAACGGCAGTGTTCTTCCCTGTCCTGGCATCCGGGTAACCATCGGCCAAACGACTCATCTCCCGGTACAGGGACTGAGAGGAAAGCTGCCCGTAGCTGTGGTGATGAGTCGACCACGAAGTGTTCAGATGATGAATGAACGCATCGGTATCCACATAACCGGCAAGCATTCCCTTGCCCGTGGTGTCAGTCAGTTTCAACTGCAGGCGCAGGCCACGGAACACATGATAGGCGTGGGTACCGAAGGTAGAACCCCACGGCAGCTCGGCGCGGTCGATGGGATCGGTCGTCAGGACGCCATTGACGATTTTGCCCTTGGTGTGGGAGACAAACTGTTTGCCCCAGCGCAGGTCCACATGTTGCGTGCCGCCTGGGAGATAGCCCTCACCCGTGGAATCGGTCATCATGCGGTCGCTGCCCCGATAGATGTTCACCGTCACATCCTCGGAGTTTTCGAGGCTCTTCACGTGGGCCAGCTCAATAACGATGCGGGCATCGTTATAGCTGTTCATGAACAAATCCTCGAAATGGTAGATGGTCCCCATGTTGCGGTAGTTACCGATACAACCAATCGCCCGATACAACTGATTGTCCACGCCCTTCGTACCATCCGGGCTTTCGAAATCATTCGGCCCAATCTTACCGTCCAGGTTCATGCCGTAGGAGATCTTGCCCTGGGCCTCCTTGAACTTTAGCTGCGGCGGTTCCGGTGTCGTGGACGGATGCCACAGGTCCCCTTCGCGCTTCAACTGCGCTTCGACTATGGTGTACTTCTTCGGGCCTTTGCCGTCGCCGTACAGCGTCCGGAACTGCTCGCGGGGGCCGTCATTCATGCCCGTCGGGCATTCTTCCTTCGTCGGGGTCTCATACACGGCCCAGAACTTATGAGTCAACACATAGGCGATGGTGCCGTTTTGCAGGCGGGTGCCGCCTTCCTGGATCGGCACGGCGGAAGCGGGCACCGCAGGCGCCGCCTTCGGGGCATCGGCGGCGTCAATCGCGCAAGTGCTCAGGGACAAACCAACAGCCAACGCTGAGCCAACACCGGTGCGCTGTCGGGCCACGCTATGATTCATAAAACCTCCAGTGCTCCACGAAGAAGCGGCGCTTCAGCGCCGGTCTCCGGGAGAGCGGCCATGAGCGTTGGCGCGGAAATCATCGCGCAACCAGAACGCACGGAAACCATTGCGGCCGCCATTGAACTCACCAAAATTGTCCCCGTCCACGGATCCCGAGCGGGTATCACCACCATAGGTATACACGGGGCGTTCACGATAAGCCCACACCTGCAGGGCTCCGGCCTGTCCAGCCTGGGCCAGCTTGCCCGTGTTGGGGTCAATGGAAATCACCGACCACAGGGCACTGTCCGCCTTCTCGCCGGCCTTTGCCTGCACATAAGGGAAGGTTTCATTACACACCTTGGGATCGAAGTTGCCACAGATGGCCAGACGATACTCCTGCGGTGCATCGGGAGAGTCGCAGCTCTGCTGGTCCATGGCGTCATCATTGCAGGAGTAGTAGTAAATGGTCTTGCCTTTGGAATCGGCCAACACCTGTCCCAGATCGGCGTCCTGCACCGTCCAGTCGGACGGCGGCGCCAGGGCGCGCTGGGTGTACACATTGTGCCAACCCGGAATATCCGTTCCTATCACCCGGCGGTGCTCGACGTCAGTCACATTGGTATACAGCGGCTTCCCGCGATACGTCCATTGCTGGATACCCGGGGAGCGCTCGATGACGTTCCAGTCCCCTTGCGCTCTGGCCATTACCGGCGCGATCACGGGAGCCCAGGTCTCGAGACATGCTTCGGTGCAGTTGGATTTTCCCGGCGTGTCCTTGTCGTAGGTGTACACCGAAAAGCCCTTGTGGGTCACCAACATCCGGCCGGTGCGAAACACCGCCATGCCGAGATCGGACGGGATATCGGCAGCGGGGCCAACGGGGTAGCGTACGGCACCCATCTCGCCACCGATCAGGGAAACTGACCCGCCCAGCACATCGCCTTTCTTGTGATCCTTGGAGGACAAATAGACCGGGTGATCGTCAAAGGCCCACTGCGACTCACCGTTGGTGCGCTTCACAACAGTCCATTTACCGACGGGCTTGGCATCAGCCGGCGCCAGAAGCGGCGGCCACAGCGCTTCACAGCTCTTGCGATTTTCAGGCTCGGGCAGCAGGAAGCCGCCCGGATACGGGCTCATGAACCCGGTGGTTTCCTTGTAAATCGTGCCGTCACAGGTGGCTTGGCCGCTCTTGGGGCGATCACCGGCCTGGCCATTACGCAGGCCGCTCAGCGGCCAGATATAAAGCGTCCTGCCGTCCGCATTGGCAAACACCGGTCCTTCGTTCTCGGTGGCCACGACCTGCACCCCCGCCGGCATGGGTGCGGGAGCATAGGCTTCCTTGTCCTTGGAACTCGGTGACTGCCAATACGGTTCCGTGGTTATGGCGAAAGCAACTCCTGTCGCGGCCAACAATGCGGCGCACAGCGCCCCTTGAAACACTGCGCGCACACGCATGTTGAACCTCAGAACTTCGCGCGCCAGCCGAGGTGGAAGGCCCGGCCGATGCGGTCATAGTTGATGTTCGACTGCCCCTGGTAGAAGCCGGCACCGAAGCTGCCGGGAACTACCGGGGGATCCTTGTCGAACAGATTATCAACCACACCGTAGAGCTCACCCCACTTGCCGAGCATGTAGTTGGCCGACACAGAGAAGCTCTTGTATGAGTCGATGTGGTTGTCATTGGTGGTAGCGGTAGTTACTCCGTTTCCAGTCGGGCAACCGGTGTCGCACACAATCAAGCCATTGTAGAACACGCCGGCGCTGATACCCGTCATGATAAGGGACACCGACACCGGATCCAGGCTGTAGGTTATCGAGGCCAGGTAGCTGAACCGGGGCGCGTTCAGGTTGCCAAGGGATGCCAGGTTGGTCACGCCCGAATTGATTACCCCGCGGCCGTCCAGATTGCCATTGACCGGATCCTGGATCTTCAACTTCTGGACGAAGTTGGCCATGCCATACAACTTCAACTCGCCCTTGGGCAGAGGCAGCAGGTAGTTGGTATTGACGTCGATGCCCTCTTCCTGCTGACCGGTGATGTTCTGCGGCTGATTGGTGAGCAGGTCCACCAGGCCGGTGGTCGGGTCACGATCAATCAGGTTACAGAACTTACCGACGGTGAAGCACTGCTGCAGGATCGTCGTCGTGGCAAGCGACGAGACGGCATTGCGCACCTGGATGTCGTAGTAGTCCACGGACATGGTGAATCCGGGGATGAAGCGCGGCTCGAACACAAAACCGAAGCCCGTGGTATATGCCCTCTCCGGCTGCAGCGATGTACTACCGGAGCTGACCGATTTCAGGAAGTACGTTTGACCGCCCCCCGGGGCACCCGGGTCGAAAGTATTACCCGTACCCACCACTCCGGTGTTGAACAACTCGCCGAGGTTGGGAGCGCGAATGTCGAGCGACCGCGTGGCACGGAAGCGGATGTCCTTGATCGGTGCCCAGGTAGCACCGGCCTTCCAGGTGGTGACCGACCCCGAAGTGCTGTAATCCGTCTCGCGAACCCCGGCATTGATATCGGCTGACTCGGCGAAGGGCAAATTCTTGGCTAACGGAATCACCGTCTCGAGGAATCCTTCCGTTACATGATATTGACCGATGGTGGCCTTGTAGTTGCCCGCAAAGAAGGCGCTCTGCTGGTCCAGGTCGCTGACCTCACCGTTCACGGCTTCTTTGCGCCATTCAGCTCCTGCCGCAATGGAAACCGGACCCGCCCAGGTGTCGAAGGGTTCGCCATTGATGTCCGCGGAAGCCTGGTACTGTCGCAGTTGCGTGTAGGAATAGCCATATCCGGTGACATAACTCAGGGCCGCCTGAGAATTCACACCCAAACCCATGGGGTTGTAAGGAACGCAACCGCTCTGTGGGGCGAAGCTTCCTTTAGCCTTGGCGGCAGCCGTTGCAGCCGCAAAATAAACCGGGTCGCAGACAATCGCGCCATTGGCGCCGATAACGGCATGCGTGGCAACGTCCCAGTTCGCACTGATCTCATCACCCGGGGTCTTTGACGTGATGTCCATCTCGTCCCACCCCGCAAACGTCTCCCACTTCCAATCGGTGCTGATGAGATTGAATTTGCCTTCGGCGCCCACAACAACGCGCTTCATGTCGCGCTGATTGATGCCCTGCAAGTACCCCATGTCACCATTGAAGCTGCCGAGGGTAAACGCTGAGATGTTATCGGCCGTCATCGTCGCCTGCACGGATGCGGGAATGAACGGGTTGCCACTCAGGATAGGCTGCCCGCCATTGTTCAGATTCGGCACCACCGAGGTGTTGTGTGAATAAGTGTGAGAATAATTCACCTCTGTATAGACGTTGGTGTTGTCCGTCACATCGAAACTCAGGCGCCCGTACACGTTACGGCGAGCCAGGGGCAGATCGATCTGCGTGGTCTGATCGACGCGCGAGACCGTCCCACCCACCATGACCGGCCCCGGGGATGTCGGGCTGATAGCGCCGAAGTTGAAAGGACTCGGCATGCCGCCTTGGAGGAACTGAACACCACGCAAGGGGCAGCCACCGGTCGTGATAGCCTGCGCCACAGACAACGACTTGCCATTCACGACGCAGGTTGTGATCAGACCGCCCAGCGTCCCATTCGCCAAGCTCGCATTCGGGGTAGCAATGAACTGTGGCAGTCCGTTACCCTTGACATAGGCCGGGTTGGTCATGAACTGCCAGTTCGGAGTCGCCCACGAACGATCGCTGCTGGTGACGCCGTTGTTTTGAGTCAACTCACCGCTGAATATCAGATGACCGCGGCCGCCGGCGAACCCGGTTCCCGCGGTCAGAGTCGCCTTGTAATTGACGTCATCACCGAGGAAGCTCGAACCGCCCTCGACATTGGTCCTGATGCCAGTGAAGTTATGGTCGGTTATGAAATTCACCACACCTGCGAGAGCGTCCGAACCATACGCAGCGGAAGCACCGCCCGTCACCACTTCCACGCGCTCGATGAGGTCGCTAGGGATGACGTTGGTATCCACGGCGCCGGCATTGCCACCGGTGCCCAGGCTTGCAGGAATCATCCGCTTGCCGTCGAACAACACCAGGGTACGATTCGCGCCCAAACCGCGCAGGTTCACCAGATTCGAACCCGCGGTACCGGTACCCACGTTCGAAGACAGGCTGCTCGATGAGAGGTTGCTGGAGAACTGCGGCATGCGGGTCAGGGACTGGGCAATGGTCGTAGTCGACATCTGTTTCAGGATGTCGCTGTCCATCACCGCAACGGGTGTCGGCGCCGAAAATCCATCGGTACGTTGAATGCGGGAACCGGTAACCGTGACTTCCTGAATCGTGCCGCCAGATTCCCCATTCGGCTCTTCCTGTGGCAGCGCGGGCCCCGGCCCCGCAGCCTGTGCCAACAGCGGCCCTGCGGCAGTGGCCTCGCCAGCGGGCTGCTTCGCTTGTTGAGCATTCGTGTCAGCATCTTGGCCGTGCGCCAATGCAGATGCGAACGTCGCGGCGGTGACGAGCGAGATACCAGCTCGCGTCAGCACACGGTGAATATGAGCACTCACGGACAGCTGCTGCCCACGAACCGTGTAGCGGTCGTTAGTCGTCATCATTCCCCCTCAACCGATTTTCCGGAAAAAAAACGCCCACTCGTTGCCTCCCGCCGCAACCAACACGGCGACTACCGGCAACCCGTCCAAGGATTTCTTACTGAGAGCTTATATAAGAGCGGTTGCAAAAATCTGCTGAAGACACCGGTCGTGACGCCATGTTTGAGCAAGATTCATCTGCGGGACGATTCATTCGCGACATCGCCCTTCCGGATGCCGGCCGAGCCCTCACTTCAGAACGAGTGGTTGATCAACTAGTCGGCGCTTGTCGGCGCCCACGCGCGGGACGAACTTCTGCACTCGATTGTTGAACGCGTCGGCAACGTAAAGAGTGCCGGAGGGGTCGACGGCGAAGTTGTGGAAGTTGGTGATCCAACCTGAAAGGGTGCCATGCACGCCCCAATAGGTTTGCAACACACCATTCATATCGTATTTGGCGATCCGGTCCGCACTGTTCGAAGCGACCCACAGGGACTTGTTGTCCGCTGCGATCAGCAGGTACGCGGGGTTCGGGATGTGCTGCCACTGGTCGAGAAATTTCCCCTGCGCATCGAAGATCTGGATACGGTTGTTGCTGCGATCGGCCACAAAGACCCGCCTCGTCGCATCCACCGCGACCGAGTGCACCAGGTTGAATTGTCCGGGCTCCGTGCCCTTGCTGCCCCATTCGAGTTGGAATTTACCGCCGACGTCAAACTTGATCACCCGCGTGTTGCGGTAGCCGTCCGCAATATAGAAGGACCCATCGGGCAGAAAAGTGATTCCGGCAGGCAGGTTGAAATGCTCGTGATCCGTCCCCGCCACGCCCTTCTCACCGATCTTCAGGACCAGCTTCTTGCCGTCGTTGGTGAATTTGAGAATCTGCTGACCTTCACGGTCGATGACCCATATGTGCCGTTCCTTGTCGTAAGGACTAATAGCCACACTGTGCGGAACCACGATCAGATCGTTCCACTGTTGCCAGTCTTCCGTGACTTTGCCGTCAGCGTTCAGCACCAGGATCTGATGCAGATGCGTCCTTTCCGAATCGGGCTTCTGCGTCTCCTTGGAATCCGGCCGCAGGTTGAGGGGAACCCCATCGGCGCTGAGAATCAGCGACCCGGGCCGGGCCATGTGCTCATCCCCACTGGCAACAATGATCCGGTTGGACGTGTCCACGGCCACGGATGTAATCACTTGATTCCAGCGGTCGACACCCGGCTTGAACCAGTTTTCCACCACCTGATACGGGCCGGTTTCGTCCATGCCGCCCTGATCCGCCGCCGGCGCGAGACTGGGGGTGCTCGTTAGAGCACACAGTGTCAATGCCGCGAACGCAACCCTGAAAATCTTCGTCATCGTCATCCCCCTATTTATGCAGCCGTGGCTTCAGACGTGGGCGGTACCGGCAAGCCTCGCACCACGCGCAGACAAACGCGCAACGTGTCAACAATGACGACCCACAGCACGAAAGCCAAAATAACGGACAACACCGCATCCAGCCGCTGATTGAAAATCAACTGCGGCGCCACGGCCGCCTGTGCCGCCGGCAGTGTGCCAGCGGCCAGCTTGGTGGCCATATCATTCGCGGCGGACAGGAACCCCACGCGTACGTCGGAGGAAACGACTTTCTCCCACGTGGCCACTGTCGTCACGAGGGCCAGCCATGCCAACGGCGCGGCGGTAATCCATGCGTAACGCAGTTTGCCCTGTTTCACGATGATGCCGGTGCAGATGCTCAGAGCAATTCCCGCCAGGAGCTGATTTGAGATCCCGAACAACGGCCACAGGATGTTGATACCCCCGTTCGGGTCGACGACGCCGATGTACAGGAAATAGCCCCAGCCGGCGACAATCAGCGCGCTCGTGATGATGACTGACGGGTACCAGGAGGTGCGGCCCATCGCTGGCCATACATGTGACAACGCATCTTGCAACATGAAGCGGCCCACGCGGGTTCCGGCATCCAACGTAGTTAGAATGAACACGGCCTCGAACATGATGGCGAAGTGATACCACAACGCCATCAGGCTCTGACCGAACAACGAACCGAAGATGCTCGACATTCCCACCGCCAGCGAGGGCGCGCCGCCGGTCCGTGCGAACAGGGATGCTTCTCCCATTTGCGTGGCGAGCGCCTGCATGTGCTGCGCCGTTACTGGAAATCCCCAACTGGAAATCGTCGCAACCGCGATATCAGGAGTGGGGCCAACCGCCCCCGCGGGACTGTTTATGGCAAAGAACACGCCCGGTTGCAGGAGCGTGGCGGCAATCAACGCCATGATGGCTACGCCGGACTCCAGTGCCATGCTGCCATAGCCGATCATCCGGATATCGCGTTCATCCATGAGCAGCTTCGGCGTCGTGCCGCTGGAGACCAGCGCATGAAAGCCGGAAATTGCGCCACAGGCAATGGTAATGAACGCAAACGGAAACAATGCTCCACCGAAGATGGGGCCGGTGCCATCGATGAACTGTGTGAGGGCCGGCATCCGGATCTGCGGATGCATCGCCACAACAGCGATTGCCAACAAAGTCACCGTGCCCAGCTTCAGAAAGGTGGAGAGATAGTCACGGGGCGCAAGCAACAGCCAGACGGGCAATACAGCCGCCGTGAACCCGTAGACGATGACCCATTTCGCCAGAGTCAAACTGTCGAAATCGAACCAGGCCCGCAACGTGTCGTTGCCATTGACAGCGCCACCGCCTATCACCGCAAGCAACAAGAGCGTGATCCCCAGAAGTGAGCCCTCCAGCACACGACCGGGGCGCAAATTGCGCATGTACAGGCCGACCAGCACTGCGATGGGGATGGTGGCAAATACGGTCGAAGTGGCCCAGGGGCTGTGCTTCATGGCATTGACCACAACCAGGCCCAACACTGCGATCAGGATGACCATGATTACGAGCGTACCGGCAATGGCGGCGTACCCGCCCACCTGACCGAGCTCATCGCGCGCCATCTGCCCCAGGCTGCGACCATCACGGCGCGTGGAGAGAAACAACACCGTCATGTCCTGGACACACCCCCCCAACACCGCGCCGACCAGAATCCAGAGTGTGCCGGGCAAGTAACCGAACTGGGCCGCCAGTGTCGGCCCAACCAGCGGGCCGGGACCGGCAATGGCCGCAAAATGATGGCCGAATACGATCCAGCGATCAGTTGGTACGAAATCGCGACCGTTGTTGAAGCGCACGGCTGGTGTCGGTCGTGAGGGGTCGATCACGAGCACCTTCGCGGTGATCCAGGCGCTGTAGAGTCGATAACCGATTGCATAGACACAGACCGCCGCGACGACGATCCACATCGCATTGATTGATTCGCCGCGATGCAGCGCCAGCCCACCGATAGCGAAGGCGCCGACGAGCGCCACCGCCACCCAGATCAACTTCTTCATTCCATCCTCGCGTGTCTAGCGTTGCTTGGCGACCTGATCGGCGGTGACGGCAGCAGCATCGTTACCCCAGGTGGCGCGTATGAACGTTGCGAGGGCTGCAATCTCGTCGTCCGCCAGTTTGTCCCCAAATCCCTCCATGGGCTTCCAACGCTTCGGCAACGGTGGGTTGGGCAGTGGCGGCCCATAAATGATAGTGTTGATCAGCGAGGCCGGATTGCTCGCCTGAACGACGGGGCTGCCGGCCAACCTGGCACCGGAGTTCTCGTCCTGATTGCCCAGGCCAGTGGGCAGATGACAGGTCCCGCACTGCACGTTGTACAGTGTTTCACCCACCTGCAGGGTTTCCGCGCTTGGCTTCGAAACGGATTCGGGCTTGCCGGGCGGCAGACTTTTCAGATACACGGCCATGGCCTGGACGTCGGCCTCACTCAGATTGCGCGTACTGTTCATGATGACTTCGTTCATCGGCCCGTATGTCTCGGTGAACGAGTTCCGGCCGGTCTTCAGATACTCGGTGATGTCCTGAACCGACCAGGAATGCAACCCGTTGGGTGCCGATGTCAGATTGGGTGTCGACCAGACACGCTGCTCACCTCCCGGGACGGCCGCCGTGTACTCGCCTCCAATCATGACGGAGTTCCCGGCACCCAGGAAGTTGCGGGGCGCGTGGCAGGCATCACAGTGAGCAAGGGCCTGAACGAGGTAGGCGCCGCGATTCCATTGCGCTGGCTTACTTTTGTCGGCGGCGAAGCGCCCTTCGGTTAAAAACATCATTTTCCACATACCGAGCGCCCAGCGCTGGTTGTATGGAAAATGCATCGTGTTCTCGGGCGGCGCCGTACCTACCGGTGTCAGTGTTTTCATGTAGACATACAGCGCATGAGCATCGGCGTCAGATATTTTTGTGAATGCCGTATAGGGGAACGCTGGATATAAATGCTCACCGTTCGGCCGCACACCACTGCGCAGGGCGCGCAGGAAATCCGCTTCCGACCACTTGCCTATCCCCACGGCCGGATCGGGCGTAATGTTGGTCGAATACAGAGTTCCAAACGGCGTCTGAAACGCCAACCCGCCTGCAAACGGTTTACCGCCCTCCTGTGTATGGCAACTGATGCAATTGCCCGCTACGGCAAGATAGCGCCCCCGCTCGACGGCGGGGTCGGCTGTCTGAGCATGAAGACCGGTCACGCAGGCCACCGACAGCGCGCCCATCGACAACAACCGTTTCATCAGAAGCCACGTCAACCCCTGGCACTCCAGGAGTTGCAATGGCCGTGGCTGTTGGCCGGTCCACCGGAGAACATGTCACAGGTCCCGCACCCACCCGCGGTCGGACCCGGATGAAAGAAGGAGCAGCCGGCACAAACCTGGCTCGGATCGGGCGACGCCTCCACATAATTGAGGCTCTTGCGCGTGCTCTGCTCGGCATCCGACATGGCGTTCAGATCGGCACACACCGCCGCACCGCCCGACGCACTCGTTGTTTCAGCCTTTTGTCCGCATCCTTGCAGCGCTACGAACGCCGCGCCTGCCAGAGGAAGCTGCAGACTATGTAACAGGACCGCCCGGCGCGAGATCTTGGAATTCATGATGCTCCCTCCTATGACAATGAAAAGCATATACCTGCAGGCGCGCACAAACTTTTCACAACCATCCTGAGTTGTGCCCACCTGCGCATGACGTATGCGTAATGCGTCCCGGGCGCGCATACATCAGCGTCGCAACGGATAGGCCGTGGTGGATTTCACCTCCTGGGCGGCGACGAATGAGTTCAGCTCGCGGATGTTGGGCACCCGCGACAATTTCTCAAAATAGAACTTCTCGTAGGCTTCCAGGTCCCTGGCCACCACCCGCAGCAGGAAATCAAACACGCCCAGCACAATGTGGCATTCCATGACTTCCGGAAACTCCTGGATGGCCACGGAGAAGGCCGCCAGGCTCGCCTGATCGTTGCTGATCACTTTGACTTGTACGAACAGTTGCGCACGCAGGCCGATCTTCTTGCGATCGAGCAGCGCAACCACCTTCGTGATGTAACCCTCTTCGCGCAAACGCTGAATACGCCGCCAGCAGGGGGATTGCGACAGGCCGACCGCCTCGGCGATCTGCGCCGCCGAACGTGACGCATCCTCCTGCATGGCCGCGAGAATCCGCAGGTCGATCCGGTCGAGTCCGGAGCCGGTCACGGGCACGCGCGCGGCTCGACCGGCAGCGCCCAACCCTGAGCGAATCTTGAACGCATCATGCGACCCCCTGGCGCGAAACCCGTGCAGGTTCGTTGTCAGAGGCAGTCTATCGGGAAGTGTTGGATTGTTTTTCGCCAAATGGGTGCCACGGGGGCACTGTCGTGCATGAACGTTGCGACCGGGCTCAGTTTCTCGTTACCAGTGTGTTGGAATCGGGCGGATGGCGGGCAAACACCTGCGCAAACTTGACGGTGACCGCGGAGGAAATCGCGGTATTCGCCCCGGTCTTCGGGTCGGGATAGCCGTCAGCCAGCCGTCGCATGGCACGGTATTCCGAGGGAGACGACAACTGACCATAACTGTGATGGTGCGTGGACCACGACGTATTCAGGTGATACGTGAATGAGTCGACGTCGACATATCCGGCCAGCACTCCCTCGGCGGCCTGCGGTGTGAGCTTCAACTTCAAACGCATGCCACGGAACACCTGGTAGCCGCTGGTGTTGAATGTGACGCCCCAGGGAATCTCGATCCGATCCACCGGCTCGGTAATCAGGACTCCGTCGACGATCTTGCCCTTCAGCTTCTGGATGTAGTCCTTGCCCCAGCGCATGTCGATGCGCTGGGTGCCGCCCGGGATGGCGTTAGTGCCGGTGGCATCCGTCAGCAGGCCATCGAGGCCACGGTAGGTCGTGACGGTCACATCGGGGTCGTTCTTCAGACTATCGACCCCCGTCAGCTCGATGATCACGCGGTCATTGTCGTACCGGCGCATGAACTCGTTCTCGAAGTGATAGATGGTGCCGGCAGTGCGATAGTTGGCGATACAACCGATCACACGATAGAGCTGGTTGTCGATGCCCTGCTCGCCGTCCGGCCCGGCAAAGTCGTTCTGGCCCACCTTGCCATCGAGATTCAGGCCATAGGAGACCTTGCTCTGCACCTCTTTAAAGGGAAACCCTTCCGGCGTGGTCGTGGGGTGCCACTGATAGCCCTCCCGGGCAAGCTGAGTCTCCATGACTGTGCGTTTCTTGCCATCGTTCGGAAAGAGCTTCTTGAATTGTTCACGCGGACCATCGTTCATGCCATCGGGGCAATCGACTTTGCTGTCCTTGTTCTCGTAGACAGCCCAATACCGTTCGGTGAGCACGTAAGCGATGGTGTGATTGGCCAGGGTCGATTCCCCTTCGGACGCCATCACCGTGACAGCAGACGCAGGCAGCGTGGCTCCCAAACCTGCAATCCCGACCGCCGCCCCGAGCGCATACCGCATCATGTTGGAAACAGCCATGTCTCTCTCCCGCTAGCGCCTGTAGGCGTTGTCCAGGAAGTCGTCCCGGAGCCAGAATGCCTTGAAGCCGTTGCGATACCCATTAAACTCGCCGAACGCATCGCCGTCGGCATCGCCGGCTCTGCGATCGTTGGCATACGTATAGACAGGTCGCTCCCGATACGCCCAGACCTGTAGAGCATCGGCTCGATTCATCGCTGCCCGATGGCCGGTGTTGGGATCGATTGCCATGACGGTCCAAAGCGGGCTCGCGCTCTTGTCGCCGGCCTTGGCAATCACATATGGAAACAGGTCCCGACAGACCTTCGCATCGCCATTGCCGCACACGGCCAGGCGATACTCCTGGGGCGAGTCCGGGTTATCGCAGGCCTGCTGATCGAGCGCGTCGTCCGTGCAGTTATAGAGATAGATTGTCTTGCCATGCGAATCGGCCAACACCTGACCGATACGCGAATCCTGAATCGTGAATTCCTTCGGTGGCGGCAATGCCCGTTGGGTATACACGTTGTGCCAGCCAGGTACGTCGCTTCCAACCAGGGTTCTCGCGTGCAGATCCGGGATATAGGTGTACAGCGGATGCTTTCTGAACGCCCATTGCTTGATCCCGGACGGCAGCACGACAATGCTCCATTCGCCTCGAGCGGTGGCCGTGTCGGATGCAACGACAGGTTTCCACTGCGCCTGGCACTTGGCATCACAGTTGGACTTACCGGGAGAGTCCGCGTCGGAGTAATAAACCGAATAGCCCTTGTGGTCCACCAGCATGTGACCCGTTCCGAAGGCCTCGACTTTCAATTCGGGAGGCACATTCGGCGGCGGTCCGATCGGCGTGCGCACCACGCCCGAGCCGCCCGCCTTCTCGATCTTCGTCCCGCCCAGGACATCGCCCTTCTGATGATCGAGACTCGAGGTATAGACAGGATAGTCGTCATAGACCCACTGCTTGGCGCCATCCTTGCGCGTGATGATGGTCCACTTGCCGACAGGTTTGGCATCGTCTGGAGCCACGTACGGCGGCCACAACTTGTCGCAACTGGGCCGCGTATCGAGCTCCGGCAGGAGGAATCCGGGTGGGTACGGACTCTGCATGCCGGAGGTCTCTTTATAAACCTCGTTGGTACAGGCCGAAGTACCGCTCTTCTTACGGTCGCCGGTATCACCGTTACGCAGGTTCTTCAGTTGCCAGTGATACAAGGTATGTCCGCTGCCATCGGCATACACAGGCCCATCCAATTCCGTCTGGACAATCTGCACGCCCGGCGGGAAGGGCTCGTGGATGTAGTCCTCACGGTCCGAGCTGCCCGGCGCTTGCCAATACTGCGCATTACTCACATCCGCTCGGGCTGCCATACACGCGCTGGTCGCGATCAATGCAACTGCCAATCTACCCCGGAATCGTCGCATGCTCGTTCTCGATCAGGGCTCAGGTGAGGATCTCGGTAATCTCCTTCGAAGTATTATTGCTGTTGACACCCCATGACGGCGTATCCACACCCATGACCCGCAAGGCGGTATAACCCAGGCGCGTGCCTGGCGTGTTGTTGCCGTCGATGTGCAGGCCCGTCTTCAGCTTGCCGCCCGCTTTCCCAGCGGTGAATTGCGGCATGCCATCCAGCGAGTGCACGCGCGCATAGCCATGATCCGTCGTACCGACAATCATGACATTGTCGAGCAACGTGCCGTCACCTTCCTTGATCCTGGTGAACGCCTCGACAAAGTAACCCCATGACTCCATGGCACGGCGCGTGAACCAGGAAGCGTTCGGCTGGTACCCGACCTTCTGATCCACCGGCTCTTCGTGAGTATCCGTATGGTGTGGCTTCTCGAATCCCGGCTTGATCGTCGAGGCCGATGCG